>ERZ1034363.485-NODE-485-length-27422-cov-5.650027_pt1 | contig 27422 bp, 25 predicted proteins | sample MGYA00520616_ERZ1034363 | MGnify/ENA primary metagenome ERZ1034363 (study PRJEB33736, sample SAMEA104284506) | Azolla filiculoides | biome: Urban; feature: Water surface; material: Ditch water | place: Netherlands | collected 2015-10-28 | depth 0-0.1 m ... | reverse complement strand
ACCAGCAAGCTAGCAGAGGCTGTTTCATAACGGCTGATGTAGTCCAGACTGACATCGCAGAAACTGCACTTTTTCCAATAGCACCCATGGGCAATGGTCAGCTTATTCCAACGGCCATCACTCCAGAGACGGTGCATGGGATTAAGCATATCCAGGAGCGACAGATATCGATCCAGTGGCAAACCATCCCAGGTGGGCGTGCCGACCTGTTCAAAGGGAATATCCGGTTCTGCCCAATTGATGAACGCTACTTGCCCTGCATCATTTCTGATAAAGGTACGAACCAATCGACCTACAGAACGCTTATTCTGGTGATGCTCGATAACGGCCAGAACCGGCCGCTCCCCGGCATCGAGGGTAATGTAATCAACAAAATCGAATACGCGCGGATCACTCAGCTCCCGTAGCTCGGTATTAACAAAGCCACCACCCAGCACAACGCTGATCGACGGATTATTGGCTTTAATACACTGGGCCATGCGGAAGGCCGCATAAACATTGCCCGGAAACGGCACCGACAGCAGAACCAGATCTGGCTGGTGTCGCGCCAGTGAATGTTGCGTTAATGTATGCAAGTAGCCATCAACCAGAGTCGGTTCGGCTGACAATGCCTTGGCTAAAGGCTCAAAGCTTGGCTGGCTACCTGCCAACGATTCGGCATAGCGAACAAATTCAAAACGCTCATCGACAGCATGCCTTAATACATCGGCCAGATCATTCAGATAGAGTGTGGCGTAGTGACGTGCACGGTCATGCGTACCTAAGGCACCAAATGCCCAGGCAAGCGGATCACCGGATTCATCGTCCTCATACGCCTCCAGCGCACTAAAACGTGGGCCTTCCGGTAAAAACCCCCGGCTCGCGATACGATGACTTAGGGTGCTATCCCTGCCCTGCAAAAAGGCAATGGTTGGTTCAATCGAGCGCTGGTAACGATCAAAGTAATCCAGGAAATAATTGACGCTAGCAGTGCGTTCTTCTTCCGGTTGGGCAAGTGCCGCTGATTTGATGTCTGCCAGCCCCGATGCAGTAAAAAATCGCAGTACCAGTTCAAGTGCCAGATCTTCCTGAACGGCATCAAAGCCTTGAGAGCGTAAGAACCCTGTGAGATAGGCCGTCGATGGATATGGCGTATTCAGCTGCGTCATCGGCGGGATGAGGCTGAGCACTTTGCAGGATTGCTGGGTATTGGACATCGTAAAAACTTAATTGGCGTTTCCGGCTACATGAGCACGCGCCTGATACAGCTTTCTGTAGCTATCGATCAGTCGATGGTGCCTATCCAGGCCTTCGAGCTTCATACTGGTTGGGGTCAACCCGTAGAAACGGACACTACCGTCGATTGAACCTAGCACCGCATCCATGCGCACATCGCCAAACATCCGCCGGAAGTTAACCAGGTAATCATCCAGATCGAGATCTTCGTCCAGCAGCACTTCCAGAACCACATTCAATGCCTGATAAAACAGACCCCGCTCCAGCGTATTGTCGTTGTACTGCAAGAAGGCACCTACGAGATCATGCGCATCCTCAAATTGCTGAAGAACGAGATGAATCAGCAGTTTCAACTCCATCACAGTCAGTTGGCCCCAGACAGTATTCTCATCGAACTGAATGCCAATCAACGTGGCAATGTCCGAGTACTCATCGAGTTCATTATTGTCGAGACGATCAAGCAATGCTTCAAGGCGCTCATCATCAAGGCGATGCAGATTCAGAATATCAGCCCGGAAGAGCAGCGCTTTATTCGTGTTATCCCAGATCAGATCTTCCACGGGGTAGATTTCCGAATACCCGGGCACCAGAATCCGGCAAGATAGGGCTGCCCCAGCACCCAACTGCTCATGAGTCGTCATATAAACTTCTTTGCCCATGTCTTCGAGTATGCCGAACAACGCAGCGGCTTCTTCAATATTGGCGTTTTTACCGTGGCTGGAGAAATCCCATTCCACGAAATCATAATCTGCCTTTGCGCTAAAAAACCGCCACGAAACGATACCGCTTGAATCAATGAAATGTTCTACAAAGTTATTAGGCTCGGTCACCGCATTGCTTTCAAAAGTCGGTTGCGGCAAATCGTTCAGACCTTCGAAACTACGGCCCTGTAACAACTCGGTGAGGCTACGTTCTAATGCAACTTCAAAACTGGGGTGTGCGCCAAATGACGCAAAAACGCCGCCGGTTCGCGGGTTCATCAAGGTAACGCACATCACAGGATAGGTGCCGCCCAGAGAAGCATCTTTGACCAGCACGGGAAATCCCTGGGCTTCCAGCCCCTGTATCCCGGCCAGAATGCCGGGGTATTTGGCCAACACCTCTGGCGGCACGTCCGGCAAAGCAATCTCTCCTTCAAGGATCTCACGCTTGACAGCACGTTCAAAGATTTCGGACAGGCATTGCACCTGCGCTTCAGCCAGGGTGTTACCGGCACTCATGCCATTACTGACAAACAGGTTCTCCACCAGATTGGATGGGAAATAAACAACCTCACCGTCTGATTGGCGCACATAGGGCAACGAACAGATACCGCGCTCAGCGTTGCCGGAGTTGGTATCAATAAGATGGGATGCTCGTAACTCACCATCCGGGTTGTAGATCGCCAGGCAGTACGGATCGAGAATTTCTTTAGGCAGTGTATCTTTTCGCCCCGGCTTGAACCAACGTTCGTTGGGATAATGTACGAATGCCGAATTGGCGAACTCTTCACCCCAATAGGCACCGGCATAGAAATGGTTGTTACTGAGACGTTCGATGTATTCGCCCAGGGCGGAAGCTAACGCACTTTCCTTGGTTGCGCCCTTACCATTAGTGAAACACATCGGTGAATGGGCATCGCGGATATGCAACGACCACACATTAGGAATGATATTGCGCCAGGAGGCGATTTCGATCTTGATACCCATGCCGGCCAGAATGCCGGACATATTGGCTATGGTCTGCTCTAGCGGAAGATCCTTGCCTGCAATGTAGGTATGAGCATCAGTAACCGGATTCAAAGTGAGCAAGGACTGCGCATCGGCATCCAGATTCTCGACTTCTTCAATAACGAAAACGGGGCCTGCCTGCACTACTTTCTTAACCGTACAACGTTCAATAGCACTGAGAATACCGCGTCGATCAACTTCGGAAATGTCCGCTGGTAACTCAACCTGGATTTTGAAGGTCTGTTGATAACGGTTTTCAGGATCGACAATATTATTCTGTGAGAGGCGGATATGGTCGGTGGGAATATTACGGGTATCGCAGTACAGCTTAACGAAATAAGCGGCACACAATGCCGAAGAAGCCAGGAAATAATCAAAGGGACCTGGCGCTGAGCCATCCCCCTTATAACGGACGGGCTGATCAGCAATGACCGTGAAGTCATCAAACTTGGCTTCAAGGCGTAGCTTATCGAGAAAGTTGACCTTAATTTCCATGGCAGTCTTTTTAAAAGGGTGCTCAGACTATAAAGCCCTGTCTGAGCAGGGCTTTATAGTGAATCAGTTAGTGAACAAGATCTCGCAAGGTGCGTTATTCCCACTCAATGGTTGCCGGTGGCTTGCCCGAGATGTCATAGACCACCCGGTTAATGCCACGGACTTCATTGATGATGCGGTTACTGACTTTGCCAAGCAGACTATGCGGTAGCTCTGCCCAATGCGCCGTCATGAAGTCCTGCGTTTCAACAGCACGCAGTGCCACGACATATTCGTAGGTGCGGCCATCACCCATGACGCCAACGCTTTTAACAGGCAGGAATACGGCAAAGGCTTGCGAGGTCTTTTCATACCAGCCAGCGGCACGTAGCTCATCAATAAAGATCGCATCTGCGCGGCGCAGTAGATCGGCAAAGTCCTTTCTGACTTCACCCAGAATACGCACGCCCAGACCTGGGCCCGGGAACGGATGACGGTAAACCATGTCGTGCGGCAGACCTAGCGCAACGCCCAATTCACGGACTTCGTCCTTGAATAGTTCGCGCAGTGGCTCCAGCAGCTTGAGTTTCATATGCTCAGGCAGGCCGCCGACATTATGGTGCGACTTGATGGTGTGGGCTTTACCGGTTTTGGCACCGGCGGATTCAATGACATCCGGATAGATAGTGCCCTGGGCTAGCCACTTGGCATTAACCAGCTTCTTCGATTCGGCATCGAAGACTTCTACAAATTCACGGCCAATGATTTTGCGCTTCTGTTCTGGATCGCTGACACCTTTGAGGTGCCCCAGGAACTGATCAGCCGCATCGACATGGACAACTTTCACACCTAAACCGCGTGCAAAGGTTTCCATCACCTGCTCTGCTTCATTAAGACGCAATAGACCGTTATCAACAAACACGCAGGTCAGTTGATCACCGATGGCACGATGAATAAGTGCAGCAGCAACAGAAGAATCTACCCCACCGGATAATCCGAGGATAACTTCTTCGTTACCTACCTGGGCGCGGATTTTGGCAACAGCCTCTTCCACGTAGTTGGGCATAGTCCAGTCTCGGCCACATCCACAGATATCGTGAACGAAGCGGGCAAACATCTCTTTGCCTTTAAGCGTGTGCGTGACTTCCGGGTGGAACTGGACGCCGTAAAAACGACGATCTTCGTCCGCCATAGCGGCAACGGGCGTCGATTCATTATCTCCAATAACCTTGAAGCCCGGTGGTAGCTGTGTGACCTTGTCACCATGACTCATCCAGACGTCGAGCAACCCATGACCCTGGTCGTTGCCTCGATCCTGCAGGCCTTCGAACAGTTTGGAATGACCACGGGCACGCATTTCGGCATAACCGAACTCTCGTTTGTTCGAGCTCTCAACCCTGCCGCCCAGTTGTTCTGCCATAGTCTGCATGCCATAACAGATACCGAGCACGGGTACACCTAACTCAAATACGGCTTGCGGCGCTTTCCAATCGGTTGCTTCGTACACCGAATTCGGGCCGCCCGACAAGATAATGCCCTGCGGGTTGAATTGACGAACGAAGTCATCGCTCACATCAAAAGGATGTAGTTCACAGTAGACCTGCTGTTCACGCACACGGCGTGCGATCAGCTGCGTTAGCTGCGAACCGAAATCAAGAATGAGAATCTTCTGATGCGAACGTGACATAAGACTTATTTATTCAACGTGATAGTTAGGTGCTTCTTTGGTGATCTGCACATCGTGCACGTGCGACTCGCGCACACCGGCTGAAGTGATCTCAACAAACTGTGCCTGCTTGTGCATATTGGCAATGGTGGCGCAACCCAGATAACCCATCGACGAACGTAGACCGCCCATCAACTGGTGAATGACAGCCAATACCGAACCCTTGTAAGGCACGCGACCTTCAATACCTTCCGGCACGAACTTGTCTACGTTAGCGGTATTTTCCTGGAAGTAACGGTCACTCGAACCGGCCTGCATAGCGCCCAGAGAACCCATACCACGGTAGCTCTTATAGGAGCGGCCCTGGAACAGCTCAACTTCGCCCGGCGCTTCTTCAGTACCAGCGAACAATCCACCCAGCATGACGCAATTGGCACCAGCAGCGATGGCCTTGGCGATATCACCCGAGAAGCGGATGCCGCCATCGGCTACCAGCGGTACGCCTGTGCCTTCGAGTGCTTTAGCAACATTGGCAATGGCCGTAATCTGTGGCACACCCACACCAGCGACGATACGGGTTGTACAAATAGAGCCCGGGCCGATACCAACCTTAACGCCGTCGGCGCCATGATCAGCCAACGCACGAGCAGCGTCCGCCGTAGCGATATTGCCGCCAATCACCTGTACATGCGGATAGTTTTTCTTGACCCACTGGACACGATCCAGCACGCCCTGGGAGTGACCATGCGCCGTATCAACGACAATTACGTCGACACCGGCATCGGCCAGCAATTCAACACGCTCTTCCGTACCGGCGCCCACACCAACTGCAGCGCCTGCACGCAAACGACCTGTCGCATCCTTAGATGCATTCGGGTGCTCAGTAGCCTTGAGGATATCTTTCACGGTAATCAGACCGTGCAGCTGGAATTCATCATCCACCACCAGCACGCGTTCGATGCGGTGCTGATGCATCAGAGCCTTGGCCTCTTCGATGCTGCCACCTTCACGTACCGTCACCAGACGCTTACGTGGTGTCATGATCTGGCGAACTGGTTGGTCTAGATTGTCTTCGAAGCGCAGGTCACGATTGGTAACAATACCAACAACCTTGCCGCTCTTATCCAGGACTGGCAGACCTGAAATGCGATGTTGACGCGTCAGCGCCAGCACATCACGTACGGTCATATTGGGATTGATGGTGATCGGGTCTTTGAGAACGCCCGACTCATAACGCTTCACCTTGGACACTTCGGCAGCCTGTTGGGCCGGTGTCAGGTTTTTATGAATGATGCCGATACCACCTTCTTGCGCCAGTGCTATAGCCAGGCGACCTTCGGTCACCGTATCCATTGCCGCGGAAAGCAGGGGTAAATTAAGCGAAATATCGCGCGTCAGACGGGTTTGCAGGGAAACATCGCGCGGAAGAATTGCGGAGTGCGCCGGAACGAGCAAAACGTCGTCAAAGGTCAGCGCTTTCTGAATAAGCTGCATGGTGCCAAGCCCCAAGACACAAAACGATATTATACGGAACTATCCCCTTCTCGTCTTGTCCTCATGCCAGTTCTTATTGACTTTACCAAGCAAAAAAGAGCCCTATTAGCCCTAGGATTCCTCAGTCTAGGCCTGATATCCAGCATGGCACTGGCCCAGATACAGGCGTCTCGCACTGCCAACGGCACCCTCTTGATGACGGATCAGCCTTTAGCAAATGGCTCAAATACAAGCCCATTAGAGCTAGATCAGCTAATGAGCTTGCCGCCAGCAGACCATACGGGCAGGAATCCGGCCCAGACTCAAAATACACCTGCAAAAAGCGCGCAAGCACCTAAACAGACCCCGGAAGAGGTGGCTACTTGCCGGAGCATTCAAAAACGCTATAACGAGACAAAAGTGACGCTCGAAAACACCGAAAGAGACAAAGCCAGCGGCAAACTGCTCATTCCGGATTCCGGTCTGGTGACTATGCGCCAGAACCTAGCCACATTAGCGCGGCTACAGGCGCTGTGCCAGCCCTAAGCCAGATTAGGCTATTCGGCGGTATTCAACTCGGCTGCCCCACGCTTCATTACTTTGCCTTCGGCGGCTTTCTGGCGCCGCACTTCTTTAGGATCAGCAATAAGTGGACGGTAAATCTCGACCCGGTCGCGATCCCGTAGCACGGCGTCTGCTTTGACCAGTTTGGCAAAGACACCCAGTTTATTTAGGCCACCCGGTTCGATTTCGGGATACTTTTGCAATAACCCGGATGCTTCAACAGCCTGTAATGCGGTTGAACCTTCGGGCAGCTCTACCGAAACCAATTCCTGACGATCTGCCAGTGCGTAGCAAATTTCGATTTTCATGATGCTTTATAAACCTGTGCCGCCCTCTGCACGAAGGCTTCGATGAAGGTATTGGCAATCCGGCTGAAAACCGGCCCAATGATCTTTTCGAATAGCTTACTAGAAAACTCGTAACTCAACCGGAACTCGATTTTGCATGCCCCTTCTCCCAATGGCTTGAAATGCCAGGCGCCATCAAAACGACGAAAAGGCCCATCGACCAGCTTGATGGTCATTTGAGTTGGAAAAACCTTTTCGTTTTCCGTGGTGAAGTGGGACTTAACGCTTAGGAAATCGATATGCAAGGTCGCCACCGTTTTGTGGTCATCCCGATACTTAAGCTCCGCCTTGGCGCACCAGGGCAAGAACTGGGTATAGCTTTCCACGTCATCCACCAACGCATACATTTGTGCGGCAGAGTGCTCGATCAATACGGTTTTTTCGACGAGCGCCATAGGTAAGCGGTGATTTCATAAGGGTTGTAGAATGCCGTATTTTAGCGAATACCAGCCCCAATGAGCATCGTTTCCAACAAGAAGGCTTTCCACGAGTACTTTATCGAAGAACAATTCGAGGCCGGACTGTCGCTGGAGGGTTGGGAATGCAAGGCGATCCGCGCAGGACGCATACAGATAAAAGAAGCCTATGTCGTTGTTTTGAATGGCGAGCTGTTCATTATCGGGATGCATATTACGGCCCTGATTTCAGCATCGACCCATGTTAAGCCTGATCCCACGCGCACCCGTAAGCTACTACTGAATCGCCGGGAAATCGATACGCTGATCGGTAAGGTTGAGCGCGCCGGTTATGCATTGGTACCGATTGATCTGCATTACAACAAGGGCCGGATCAAAGCGCAAATCGGTTTAGCCAAGGGCAAAAAGCTGCATGACAAGCGCGATACAGAAAAAGAGAAGGACTGGAAGCGCGAACAGGGTCGACTGCTCAAGACTCAAGTCCGATAGTCTATACGGGTGCCCATAGCATGGTCGATCTATCCAACATGGTTGAAGCAAATGACGCGCTGATATACGGCCTGGGTTTAGCGGCGTCTGTAGTTTGTGCCATGACCGGGGTACTAGTAGCACGGGATAAAGGCGTAGATCTTTTTGGTGCCCTCATGGCCGGCGTTGCGACGTCCCTGGCCGGCGGGACTGTTCGAGATCTGCTGCTCGGCCGTAAGGTCTTCTGGATGGCGGATGAAACTTATCTCTGGGTGACAGTGGTTTCAGCCCTGCTGACATTTTTTATCACCCGTGTCCGCCATTTACCCGAGAAACTTTTTCTCATTCCAGATGCCATCGGGCTTTCTCTTTTTGCCATTGTAGGCACGCAAGTCGCTCTGGATTGGCATATGCCCTGGCTCACTGCCAGCTTACTGGGTGTGCTCACCGCCGTTCTGGGTGGTTTGCTGCGCGATGTGATGATCAACGAAGTGCCCTTGGTCTTCTCAAGCGAGCTCTACGCGACTGCGGCCTGGTTTGGTTCGATCACACTGATTATTCTGGATGCGATTCATGTCAACACCACGCTGGCGGCATGGATTGCACTGGGCGTAGGCATTACGGTGCGCATGATCGCGATCCGCTGGAATATCACCCTACCCCGCTTCAAACACTGAGCAATAAAAAAGGGGAGCCCTTTCGGACTCCCCTCACCAACCAAATTAAATCCTAACGCGTTAGCTTAAGCGCGCTTAGCGATCTGTTGCCACGTCTCAATCACCGTATCCGGATTAAGCGACAGGCTGGTAATGCCCTTCTCTGTCAGCCATTCAGCAAGATCAGGATGATCTGATGGACCCTGGCCACAAATGCCGATGTATTTGCCAGCCTTTTTACAGGACTCGATAGCAAGTTCAAGCAACATCTTCACTGCCGGATCACGTTCATCGAACAAGGAAGCCACCAGACCGGAGTCCCGATCCAGACCCAGCGTTAGCTGTGTCAAATCATTCGAACCGATCGACATACCGTCAAAGTATTCAAGAAACTGATCAGCCAGCAATGCATTGGATGGGATTTCACACATCATAATGAGCTTGAGATCGTGTTCACCACGACGCAAACCATGGCCGGCCAGTAGCTTTTCAACTTGCTCGGCTTCACCCAGTGTGCGGACAAACGGCACCATCAGCTGGACATTGGTATAACCAAGCACTTCACGTACTTTACGCATGGCTTGGCATTCCATCTCGAAACAATCCTGGAAGGTTTGTGCGATATAGCGTGAAGCACCGCGGAAGCCCAGCATCGGGTTTTCTTCTTCAGGCTCATACAGATCACCACCCAGCAGCTTGCGGTACTCGTTCGACTTGAAATCAGACAGACGCACGATCACCGGTTTAGGCCAGAAGGCAGCGGCAATGGTTGCAACGCCTTCAACGAGCTTATCGGTAAAAAAGCTTGCAGGGCTGGCGTAGCCACGGGCACGGCGTTCGATTTCTTCACGCTTGCCCGCCGGGAGACGGTCGATTTCCAGAATCGCCTTCGGGTGTACACCAATAATATTGTTAATGATGAATTCAACGCGGGCCAGACCCACGCCTTCATTCGGCAGCTGGGCAAAATCAAAGGCAAGTTCCGGGTTGCCCACATTCATCATGATCTTGACCGGAATTTCTGGCAGCTCGCCCAGATCACGTGTCGTGATTTCATATTCCTGCGCACCACGATAGACATGGCCTGTATCACCCTCGGCACACGAAACCGTAACGATTTCGCCTTCAGTCAGTGTTTCGGTGGCATCACCGCAACCAACAATTGCCGGGATACCCAGTTCACGCGCAATAATTGCCGCATGACAGGTACGACCACCCCGATTGGTCACAATCGCTGACGCACGTTTCATGACGGGCTCCCAGTTCGGGTCGGTCATGTCAGCAACCAGCACGTCACCCGGTTTCACCGAGTTCATTTCCGAAGGGTCACTGACAACGCGGACAGGACCAATACCAATTTTCTGGCCAATTGCACGACCCGTAGAAAGCACTTTGCCATACGATTTGAGGGCAAACTTCTCGACCTTATCCTTGGATTCCTGTGACTTTACGGTCTCCGGGCGGGCTTGCAGGATATACAGACGACCATCAATACCGTCACGGCCCCACTCGATATCCATTGGACGCTCGTAGTGCTTTTCGATAATGTCGGCAAAGCGGGCTAATTCGAGCACCTCTTCATCACGAATCGAAAACTGATGACGTTCTGCTTCTGCCACTTCGACGGTGTGTGTCGATTTGCCAGCGACATGGTCCGTCGAGAAAATCATCTTGATCAACTTCGAACCGAGGTTACGGCGAATCACGGCTGGACGGCCTTCGCGCAGCATCGGCTTATGCACGTAAAACTCATCCGGGTTAACGGCACCCTGAACAACTGTTTCACCCAGACCATAAGAGGCGGTAACGAAAATGGCATCACGGAAGCCGGATTCGGTATCAAGCGTGAACATCACGCCGGCTGCACCCTTGTCGGAACGAACCATACGCTGAATGCCTGCGGAGAGCGCAACATCAGCATGCGCAAAGCCTTTATGGACTCGGTAGGCAATAGCGCGGTCGTTATAGAGCGATGCAAAAACTTCTTTAATGGCGTGGAGAATATTGTCCAGGCCGATAATGTTCAGGAAGGTTTCTTGCTGGCCAGCAAATGATGCATCTGGTAAATCTTCAGCCGTTGCTGATGAACGGACGGCGAAGGATGCATCAGCACCACTTTCAGCAATCAACGCGGCGTAATGAACAGCAATTTCTTTTTCCAGCTGCGGTGGGAATGGCGTTTCAACAACCCAGCGACGAATTTCTGCGCCCGTCTTAAGCAGGGCATCAACATCATCGACATCCAGCGCATCAAGACTCGCGTTAATCCGGTCGGCCAGCCCATTGTGCGCCAGGAAGGCCCGATAGGCTTCAGCCGTTGTAGCAAAGCCTCCGGGCACACGAACGCCTGCAGTGGAAAGCTGGCTAATCATTTCACCGAGTGATGCATTCTTGCCGCCGACCTGTTCTACATCGGTCATGCGGAGTTCTTTGAAATTGATGACAAAGGCGTTCATGAATGGTCCTTTAAGGTTGAAGTGCAATTGAAATGAAATCAGGCGGTACCGAGTCGACGCTCTGCAGTCTCACGTCGCACCTTGGCGCGCTGGGCTTGACTGAGCGTTTCACGGAAAAATCCGGAATGGGTTGCAGCCGCTTGACGCGCTGCTTCCGGTGAATGATTAATCACGGCCTGAAGGATGGCCGTACGTTGATCCAGCAGCATTTTGGTCGCTACAGGAACGCTCAGCAATTCACCGAGATTAAAACGGATATCATTTCTCAATAGGTCGAGAAGCACACCCGTCAGATGACTTAGGAATACATTGTGCGCGGCATCTGACAGGGCCTGATGAAATGCCAGATCTGCCTCTGTGGCGGCAATCGCATCGACCATTTCACCCGCCGCTTTATTGGCTGCTAGCGCAGATTTCAAGCGAAGAATGTCTGCTTCGGTGGCACGCAAAGCAGCCCACTCGGCCGCCTGAACTTCAATATGCGCACGCATTTCGAGCAAATCTGACTGCAAATCCGGATGATCAATCAATAACTGCGCCCAGGGACTTGCCATGGTGGCACCAAGCGTATCTGCAACGTAGTTACCGCCACCCTGTCGACTATGCAGTAGCCCCTTAGAGGCGAGCTTCTGTATCGCCTCTCTAAGACTAGGACGCGACACCCCTAATGATTCTGCGAGTTCGCGTTCTGCAGGCAAGCGATCCCCGGGCTTGAAAGCACCTTGGAGAATACGTTCCTCAAGAATGTGAGCAACGCTATCGGAAATTCGCTGAACCGGTTTATGCATCTGATTCGATAATTGGTATTACCAATGTTTTTAGGCAGGATGTATTTGAACGATTTATTCAATTGTTACACATTTAATCTGGAAAATCACTGTTATTTATGAGAATTTTAGATGCTATATTGGTATGACCAATGACCCATACAATACGCATGACTATTAGATACAATATGGAATGACTACTAAACGCACCGTATTCTTTATTTCTGATGGCACCGGCATTACAGCCGAATCGTTGGGCCACAGCCTGTTAAGCCAGTTCGAAGGGGTCGATTGGATACAACTACGCGTCCCCTTTATTAACACGCGGGAAAAAGCCCTGGATACAGTTCAGCGCATTGAAGCGGTGGCAGAACGGGACGGATTTTGCCCTATTGTGTTTACAACGCTCGTTGACGAAGAGATCTCCTCCATCATTGAACGCGCACCTGCCTTGTGCCTCAACTTTTTCAAGACTTTTGTGGCGCCGATCGAAGCAGAAATCAACATCAAATCGAACCATACCGTCGGACGAACCCACGGGCGCACAGACAGCTCGGATTACAAGAACCGTATCGAAGCCATCAATTACACACTCGCTCACGATGACGGCATTACTGATCGTGACCTGAACGAAGCCGATGTCATTCTGGTCGGCGTATCACGCTGCGGCAAGACACCCACTTCTCTATATCTGGCAATGCAGTATGGCGTTAAGGCTGCAAATTTCCCGCTGATACCAGAAGACTTTGAACGTGGCATGCTTCCTGGCAAGCTCAAAGAGCACAAGGGGAAGCTTTTCGGGCTCACAATCCAGCCGGAACGTTTGTCGCAAATCCGCGAGGAGCGTCGCCCCAATAGTAAGTACGCGTCACTGTCTAATTGCCGCGCAGAAGTCTCTGATGCCGAAAAGATGATGCGCCGTGAAGGCATCCAGTGGCTAGATTCATCCACGAAGAGTATCGAGGAGATTTCTACAACCGTCCTTCAGGAAATCCGCCTGGAAGGCAAGACATCGTTTTAGGCTGTCGTCAGTTGTCGCTGACGGACTTGCTCAAACAGGCAGGCCGCCGCTGCCGCATTAACATTTAATGATTCCATGCCACCCGGCATGGGAATCGTAATTCTGTGGGTTGCCTGCGCAGTTAGCATCGGTTCAACGCCCTGCCCCTCATTACCAAACAGCCATGCGGTTGCCTGTAACAAATTCTGCGCATAGAGATTAAGGCCACCATCCAGCACGGTTGCAGCAACGGCACCTGAATAGCTTTGGATAAAGATATCCAGGGACTGCTCCGTATAAACTGAGGCAAGCCACTGGGCACCCTGACCTGCTCGTAAACAACGCGGTGACCAGGGATCGGCACAGCCTGACGATAGAACCACCTGGCGAACACCTGCCGCAACTGCGGTACGAATCAGGCTGCCAACATTACCTGGGTCTTGTACCCGATCCAGAACCAGCGTATCGACGCTTATATCAGGCGTAGAAATCGATGCCTGTGATTCAGCCACGAACAACAGTCCACCCGGGGTATCTGTTGGCGCTAGTTGATCAAAGATCGCGTCTGGCAACACGACAAATCGAGACTTTGTACAAAGATCTTCTAGTGCAATGATTTCTGCGTCCGAACGGCATCGCTCTGCAATCACTATGACTTGAGCTTGCCCACCAGTTGAAAGCAGTATCTGCAAAAGATGCAGACCTTCAGCAATGATCTGGCCAGACTCGGTACGCGCGCGCTTACTATCAATCAGTTTTTTAAGCTGTTTGACCAGTGTGTTTTGCCGGGAACTAATAAACTCCATCAATCAAATCCGGGAAGTGCGCATTGGGCAACAGGGCCAAAGCTCCTTCGATGTTCTGCTATCGGACCATATTGCTTGAGCGCGGCCAAATGCGTGGGCGTTGGATAGCCCATGTGTTTAGCAAAGCCATACTCTGGAAAGCGTTGGTCCATTTCTACCATCTGGGCATCACGAACTGTCTTGGCCAGAATAGAAGCTGCAGATATGGCAGGTTCTTTGGCATCGCCCTTAACAATCGCTTCAGCGCTGCAACGCAATCCGGGGGGTACCCGATTGCCATCAATCAGCGCGTGGGTGGGAGCAAGTTTCAACCCCTCGACCGCACGGCGCATGGCCAGAAATGTTGCCTGAAGAATATTGATGTCGTCAATTTCCTGAGCGGAGGCCTCGGCTACTGACCAGGCGATGGCCTTCTCCCGGATCTCTAGCGCAAGACGCTCACGTACGGCCGGACTCAGTTTTTTGGAGTCTGCAAGACCGGCAATAGGTCGTAGGGGATCCAGAATAACGGCAGCAGCAACGACCGAGCCCGCTAACGGTCCTCGACCTGCCTCATCTACACCACATACCCAGGACTGCATGGTCATTGGCTGCGTTGGATACAGGCGGCGACCGCGTCTGCGGCACGCTCGGCAGAATTCTGACGGAGTTTATGATGAATCGCAGCAAATGCCGATTCCATCTCTAGGCGACGGTTAGGCTGACGCCATAAATCAATCATCGCTACAGAAAGCTTATCGGCAGTGGCCTCTTCCTGCAGCAGCTCCGGCACCACGAGGCGTCCCAGAAGTATGTTGGGGAGCCCTACCCAGGTGAGGTAACGAAGTTTTCTGTAGATCCAGGCCGAGATCGCCGTAACCCGATAGGTAATCACCATCGGGCAGCGGAGCAACGCAGCTTCCAGGGTAGCTGTCCCACTACACACAAGTGCGAGATCGCTGGCTGTTAGTGCCTCGCGCGCATGCCCATAAAGTATTTTTACACGCAGTGACGGTTGGGCATATTGCTTAAGCGCCGTCTCAAAAAGTTGTCGCGTTTCTGGCGTTGCCAAAGGCACTAGAAAGTACGCATCGGGTAACTCATCAGAAATCCGGTTAGCGGTTTCTATAAAGAGCTGGGCATGAAATGCGAGCTCGGACTGTCGGCTACCCGGCATCAGGGTAATCAACGGCGATGCTTCTGGTAGCTTCAGGCTTAGACGCGCTAAGGCACGGTCAGGTGTTATGTCGATTTCATCCGCCAACGGATGACCAACGAACACAGGATGCAATCCCTTATCTGTGTAACAGGCCGGTTCGAACGGAAACAGACAGAGCAACTGATTAACCGCTGCGACAATCTTTTTAGTTCTGCCACGACGCCAGGCCCAGACTGTAGGACTGACGTAATGCACCGTAGGGATACCCGATGCCTTTAGCTTACGTTCTATTGGCAAATTGAAATCTGGTGCATCAATGCCAATAAACACATCCGGCCGCCAGGCTTTTAACTGGGAGACAATGCCCCGGCGAATAGACAGTATTTCCGGGAGATGCGCTAACACCTCAGCTGCCCCGCGCACTGCAAGTTTTTCCTGATGGTAGGCGCTCGATAAACCCGCGGCGATCATCTTGGGTCCGCCGATACCCATGAATTCAGCATCCGGATATCGCAACTTCAAGGCATCGATCAGGCTCGCCCCAAGCACGTCACCGGAGGCCTCTCCGGCGATCAGTGCAATACGTAAAGCGGGTCCAGTCACCTGCCTACCGGTTTAACGAATGATGCCGCGCTGTGACGAGGCAAGAAAGTCATTAAGTATGGCGACTTCAGGCGCAGTCTTCTGGAGCTCATCAAGCTTGAGACGGGCTTCATCCATGCTGAGGCCGGACTTATAAATAGCGCGATAAGCTTGCTTGATCGCGTTAATGGATTCAGAGCTATAACCACGACGCTTGAGGCCTTCGGCATTAATACCACGCGGAATGGTCGGGTAACCCTGTGCCATCACGAAGGGCGGCACATCCTGCACGAGCATGGAGCCACCACCAATCATGGCATGCGCCCCAATACGTACGAACTGGTGATAGCCTGTGTGCCCACCCAGAATCGCCCAATCGCCTACTTCGCAGTGTCCGGCCAATTGCGCATTGCTGGCCAGAATGGTCTGATTACCAATGCGGCAATCATGCGCCACATGAACATAACCCATGACCCAGTTATCAGATCCGATCGAGGTAACACCCTTATCCTGGGCCGTGCCTACATTGAAGCTGACGAATTCACGGATGGTATTACGATCACCGATCTCAAGCCGGGTCGGCTCACCGTTATACTTTTTGTCCTGAGGGATACCACCCAACGCAGCGTAGTGGTGGATATTGTTATCCCGGCCAATCTGGGTATGTCCTTCAATGACGCAATGAGAGCCAATGCTCGTGCCGTCACCGATAGAAACGTGCTCACCGATGATGGTAAACGCACCGACGCTCACACCGATGCCGAGCTGGGCCTTCGGGTGGACTAGCGCATTCGGATGAATGGTCACCATCTTACTCACCCATTTTGCGATGCGCGCACATCAGATCGGCTTCAGCGACGATATTGCCATCAACCTTGGCAACTGCCTTGTATTTATAGATACCGCGCTTATTGGCTACCATTTCAGCGTATAGATCCAGTCGATCCCCTGGGCCAACCGGGCGCTTGAAGCGTGCATTATCAATACCTGCAAACAGGTACAGGTCATCGGCTGCCTGCAGTGTTTCTTCTTCAGTCGCTGACGCAAAAGTCAGAATCGCTGCTGCCTGAGCCATCGCTTCCATAATCAGCACGCCTGGCATCACCGGGTATTCCGGGAAATGGCCCGTAAAACAGGGTTCATTGACCGTTACATTCTTGATGGCATGAATCGTTTTACCGTAATCGATATCTTCGACGCGATCTACGAGTAGGAAAGGATAACGGTGCGGGAGAATCTTACGGATCTGATGAATATTAAGTTGTGGCATGGTGATTACTCCCCGTGATGTTGTTCGGTCAAAGTCTTGATTTGTGCTTCCAGCTGCTGGACTTTTTTAGCCAGCGAATCCAGGTGACGCAAATTAGCAGCTATATGCAACCAGTCTGCGTGTTGAAGGCTTGGAAAAACCCCGGTGTACTGACCCGGTTTGCGGATATCCTTGATCACTGCTGTGCCGCCGGAGATGATGACATCATCCGTGATTTCATTATGGCCTGAGAACATGGCCGCACCGCCAATAATGCAACGCTTGCCGATAATCGTACTGCCAGCAATGCCTGCGCAGGCGGCAATCGCCGTATGATCTCCGATACGACAGTTGTGCCCTACCATGATCTGGTCATCGATCTTTACACCGTCACCGATAACCGTATCTTCCAGTGCACCACGATCGATACAGGTATTAGCACCCACCTCTACATCGTGCCCCATCATCACCCGTCCGATCTGCGGAATTTTGATCCAGGCATCGCCATCCTTGGCATTGCCGAACCCATCAGCACCAATTACCACCCCGGCATGCAGAACAACCCGATCACCGATATGGCAGTCATGATAAATCGTTACATTCGGATAAATAACGGCGTCATCACCAATAGAGACATCATCACCAATGACCACATTGGCATGAATGATGGCATTGCGGCCAATTTTGGCTGTCGGCGCAATCACTGCCGTGGGATGTATACGAGGATCTGGCACTTTAACCGGATTAAGCAACTGGCTCACCCGGGCAAAATATAAATAGGGATTGGCAGTCAGGATATGCGGGCGCGGGAAATGTCCGGCAGCTTCCATCGGCAGAATGAGCGCCGTTGCTTGTGTTGTAGCGAGCAACGGGGCGTATTTACGCTGCGAAAGGAAGCTGATCTGACCTGCTTTGGCGTCAGCCAGTGGTGCAATCGCACTAATTGCGACAGCCCCATCACCCACCAGCTCACCACCCAGCCTGGCATGAATTTCAGCTAACGAGAGCGTCACACTAGCCTTGGTCATTGCGCTGGCAGCTTTCCGTCATCGGCCAAGGCCTTAATAATCTTATCCGTGATGTCGATACGCGGACTGAAGTAGACGGCATCCTGAATAATCAGATCGTACTTTTCAGTTTCAGCAATCTGTCTGAGGGCCTTATTGGCACGCTCAATCACGACAGCCATTGCTTCATTCCGTTTAACATCGAGGTCTTCCCGGAACTCGCGTTGCTTGCGCTGAAACTCACGCGACATTTCGGAAATATCACGCTCACGATTGCGACGGTCGCTTTCCGACAGCGAAGCGCCGCTTTTCTCGAGGGCTTCCTGCTGTGTCTTGATCTGCTTGCCAAGTTTCTGCAATTCCAATTCGCGCTTGGCAAACTCGGCTGTCAGCTTTTTGTTCGCTTTAACGGCGATCGGTGCCTGATCGAACAATCGCTGCATATCCACAAAACCAATCTTGGTTTCTGTAGCCGAAGCCGTTGCTGCGAACATCAATAGGATGGACGCCGCAACCACGCCGGAAATGACACGCGCTGAACGTAAATAATTCATACAAGCCTCTTTAGAAAGCACTACCCATCGTAAACTGGAAAGGTTGTTTCTGTGCACCAGGACCCGCTCCCACAGGATAGCCTAAGCTGAACTTCAATGGGCCTACCGGTGATACCCAGGCCATGCCCAGACCGACTGAAGTGGCAATGGTATTGTTGGTCGGACTACACGGAACACCCGGATAACAACCCGGCGCAGCTGAACCAACCGCACCCACATAGCCTACATCGTAGAAAACATTCCAGCGCAGGCTATCACCAAGCCCAGGTAATGGGCCCTGTATCTCGAAGTTACCCGTGGCAATTTCATTACCACCAATATAGGACGTGCCACCGCCGGCATTGGTTGCCTGCGGACCGACCGTACCCGGTTTGTAACCCCGGACCGAACCGATACCACCACCATAGAAGTTCTTGTAGAACGGATAGGCTTTATCACCAATACCCTGCCCGTAGCCCAGATTGATATTGGCCATGCCAATCAGAGATTTCTTAGGGGTCAGCGGAACGAAATGCTGTTGCTGATAAGAAAGTTTATAATATGCAATACTGCCCGGCGGACTTGCCAATTCAACACCTGCGGCAAAACGATTACCGCTATTAGGCAAAATATTAGAATCTAAAGAATTTAAACGCCATCCTGCACTGGAAATTAATGACGTATTCGTTGAACCATATTTCTGGGTGAAATTATAAATGTTATAGGGAACATTAGGGTATGTATATGTTTCATTTGGCGTTGCTGATGTATCAACCACAGTAACTGTACTAGCACCCGACAAATTGATGTTGGTCGAGTCAATCGTAAAGCCCAGGTTCATGCTACTGGTTTCACTCAGCGGATACCCGAAACGGATACCACCACCACCTGACAGCGTCTTGTAGGTAGACAACCAATCGAGGGTCGCAGAGTTAAAGGTCTTGTAGTAACCATCGTAACCAATACTCACCCCATTAACGGTGTAATACGGATCGGTATACGACAGGTTATAGAGCGTATTGACCTTACTGGTATTGACCGACAACGTAACGTTCTTACCGCTACCAAACAGATTGTTCTGCGCAATCGAGCCCGAAAGCGTGATTTTTTCGTAGCTGGAGAAACCGGCACCAAGCTGGAAGCTACCCGTCGACTTCTCTTCAACGTTGACATTGGTATCGATCTGATCGTTGGTCCCCGGCACCGGCGGCGTCTGGATGTCGACTTGTTTGAAGAAGTCTGTACGCATCAGACGTTCACGTGACAGCTTGATCTTGTCAGCGTCGTACCAGGCACCTTCTATCTGGCGCATATCCTGACGAACTACTTCATCCCGGGACTTGGTATTTCCGCTGATGTTTACTTTACGTACATAAACCCGGCGACCCGGATCTACAAAGAAAGTAAAACAAACGAGACGCTATTAACGATTAATATCTGGGGCTGCATTAACGATTGCAACGGCGTAGCCTTCTTTACCCAAACGTTCGGTAATTGCCTTGATGGTCTGATTCACTTTTTCGCGTGAAAAATCCTGGCCCGGAGCAATCTTGATCAGTTTGCGGATATCGTCTTCGGGCACGATGAACTCACCGACGACCTTAACGCTACTGATCAGATAACGATTTCCCTCACTCTGGGTAATCGTTAAATAGACATTTTCCTTGTCAGGACTAATAGAGACCTGCGTGGAATCAATCGCATAATCCAGATAACCACGATCCTGATAGAAGGAACGAAGTTTTTCCAGATCAGCGGTTAGTTTCTGACGCGAATATTGATCGGCTTTGGTGTACCAGGAGAACCAGGTCGGGGTTGATTGCTCGAAGAGATCCAGCAACTCACTTTCCGGGTAGGCCTTGGCACCAATGATATTGATTTCACGGATCTTGGCGGTGTCGCCTTCGACAATGGCAAAGTTGATCGCAACGCGGTTACGCTCCAGCGGTGTTACCGTGGTCGTGATCTGAACGGCGTATTTACCGCGCGAAAGATACTGACGCTTGAGTTCCTGCTCGGCGCGTTCCAGAACCGAACGGTCAAAAATCCGCGAATCTGCAAGACCGACCTCTTTCAATGACTTGAGAACGACGTCCTTCTCGAACTCTTTCATGCCTTCAAAAGTAATCGAGGCAATCGCCGGACGCTCAGCGATGGTCACTATGAGTTCGTGGCCTTCTGCTTCAATACGTACATCTTTGAAGAAGCCGGTGGCATATAAAGCACGGATGGCTTCCGTAATCTTTGCCGCATCAACGGTTTCGCCAACTTTAATCGGCAAGTAGGTAAAAACCGTGCCCGGTTCCGTACGCTGCAGACCTTCTATACGGATATCTCGAACCACAAAGGGTCGAAATGCTTCCGCCTCTTGATGACTCTGCGCCCAGGATTCTCCCGCCGTCACCAAAGAAAGCAGACTACCAAAGCAGGCAGCAAGCAATCGTTGCTTGATGAAACGTGATTTGCCTGAGGTATTGTGCTTCAAGGACATCCGGTTACCAGTTAAAAAGTCGCTGTAAATCGTTGAAAACAGCTATAAACATCAGCGATCCGAGCAGAACAACACCAAAACGCTGAAACAAGGCCTGACGCTCGGGCGAAACGGGTTTTCCGGTCAGAATCTCGGTGAAATAATACATCAAGTGCCCCCCATCTAGGAGAGGCAATGGCAGCAGGTTAATGACACCGAGCGATAGACTGACGATGGCTAGAAAGCGCAAAAATGCCTCAAGACCTATCTTAGCCGTCTGCCCTGCTGCCGATGCAATACTTATCGGACCGGATAGATTATCTAGAGAGGCTTTGCCAACGATCATCTGGCCCAGCATAACGATCGTAAACCTGCTTTTCTCATAGGTTTCGGTCACCGCGGCACGCAACGCCTCGGCTGGGCCTAAGGTCTTATGAATCTTGTAGCTTGCAATGGCATCGCTCACTTGCGGCGACATACCAGCGCGTCCGATGCTTTGGCCCTGTTCGTCGACCCGTGCCGGAATCAGCGTTAAGCTTAATTCCCGTCCCTGTCGCTCGACGATGACAGTTAATGACTGTTCTGGCTGTGCACGGATCTGCTGCACAAAGCCATTCCAATCAGAAATGGGTCTCTCATTCACACGAAGAATACGGTCATCAGCCACAAAGCCGGCCTGTGCAGCGGCGCTACCATCCTGCACCAGCCCTATAATCGCTGGCAAAGCCGGATTCTGAAGTTTTAAGCCGAGTGATTGTAAAAATGTCGGACCTACAGACAAGTCTGCTGGAAAGCGTAATTCCAATCCGCGATCTTTGGCACCCGGGACTGGCACCCCGTTATCGGTAGCCAACACCGCGAGGCTAACGACTGGTTCTTTGCCAAGCAGTTGAATGAGCTGCCACTGTGTTTCTGCCCAGGTTGTGACAGTTTCACCATCAAGGCGCACGACCATATCACCCGCCTGGATACCTGCAACAGCTGCAGGTGTCCCCGGTGCAGGTTCTGAAAGAATCGGGCGCCATTCCGTTATGCCATTCAGGAAAACAACCCAATAGAGCAGAATGGCTAATATGAAGTTAGCAACCGGACCTGCAGAGACCATAGCGATGCGACGACCGACAGACTGGGTATCAAAAGCATGCAGACGATCGGCAGCCGAGAGATTGGTCGCATCACGTGTATCCAGGGGTTTGACATAACCCCCTAAAGGCCAGAGGCACACTGCCCACTCGGTACCCTGCTTATCCGTACGCGACCATAGCGTTTTGCCAAAACCGAAGGCAAACCGGAGCACGCGTACACCACACCAGCGCATCACCAGGTAATGGCCGAGTTCGTGAATGATCACGAGCAACCCGATTGCAACAATAAAAGCCCAGAGTGAGTTCAGAAAGTTCATGAACGACTCTCAACAAGACGTCGGGCACAGATTCTGGCTTCTTGATCGATCGCTAGAACCCCATCCAGATCAATGAGCGGTTTTACCGGAATCTCGGCCAGGGTCTGGCGTATCACTTCCGGAATGTCCAGGAATCCGATTTTGCGGTCTAGAAAGGCAGCAACAGCAACTTCATTTGCGGCATTCAGCACCGCTGGGGCAGAATCACCTAAAGCCAGGGCTTCATAAGCCAGTGATAGGCACGGGAATGCTTCCAGATCAGGTTCAGCAAAATCAAAACGACCACAAGCCACGAGATCCAGCATCCCTACCCCCGACTGAATACGCTCCGGCCAGGCCAGTGCATGAGCTATGGGAGTCCGCATATCGGGCTCACCCAGTTCAGCCAATACCGAACCATCGACATATTGAACCAGGGAATGAATCGTACTTTGCGGGTGAACAACGACCTTGATTTGCGCTAGTGGCAAAGCGAAGAGGAAATGCGCTTCAATAACCTCCAGGCCTTTATTCATCAGTGAGGCTGAATCGACTGAAATCTTCGGACCCATGGACCATTTGGGATGACTAACAGCCTGCTCTGGTGTTACATGTTCAAGCTGCTCACGTGTGTAGCCACGGAAAGGCCCACCCGAAGCGGTTAAAACAATATGGCAAATTCCACGTTCTTCAGGATTGGCCTGGTACTGTTCTGGCAATGACTGGAAGATGGCGTTATGTTCGCTATCGATCGGCAAAAGCACAGCACCCGATTGACGCACAGCGTTCATGAAGACCGGGCCAGCCATCACAAGGGCTTCCTTATTGGCTAGGAGCACCCGCTTACCTGCTTCAGCTGCAGCTAAGGCAGAAGGTAATCCCGCCGCACCAACAATGGCGGCCATTACCGTATCAACCTGGGCATCCTTAACCAGATCGACCAGCGCCTCGGCTCCTGATTTTATTTCAACATCCAGTCCGCGTTCAGCAATGCGCGAACTTAACTCGTGTGCTGCTGCCGGATCAACTACAACAACAACACACGGTTTAAAACGATCAATCTGGGATTCGAGCAGATCGATCTGACGGAGTGCGGCAAGCGCATATACCTCGTAGCGGTCCGGATGCCGACTCACGACATCAAGCGTACTTTGTCCGATTGAACCGGTGGAGCCTAGAACGACGAGACGTTGCCGCATCAGATGCTCATTAATGGCCAACAGCCAGAATAATCATGAGGAGCGCCACAGGTAGCACAGATAACTGGCTATCAATCCGATCAAGTACACCGCCGTGACCTGGCAGCAACTGGGAACTGTCCTTAATACCCGACTGGCGTTTCATTAACGACTCGAATAGATCACCGGTAACGGAGAGCGCTAGAAGCAGCAGCAGGACAGGCAACGAGAGCGCACTAAAGATGCCACCCACCTGTTGCATTGCAAAGGCATAAATCAACATACACACAGCCGCTCCGGCAACACCCTCCCAGGTTTTACCCGGGCTGATGGCAGGGGCCAGTTTGCGCTTACCAAATTGCTTGCCTGAAAAATAGGCCCCGATATCCGCAATCCATGGCACAGCCATGGTTGCCAGCAGGAGCCAAGGCTCAGGCGGGATAGACTTCATGGAAACAAGAGCACACCAGGCGGGCACCAGCAACACTAGGCCGACAATGAAATGCAGTACAGGTTGACGCAGTTCCCAGCGCTTCACCAACCAAAGGGGAACAATCAACAACCAGAAGACCGTAGCCACCAGCAGACTAATACCGGTTAGCCAGGCCATCCATGTCACTGGCCCTGCCAGTGCGAGTGCAGCCAGCGAATTCCCTAGCACCAATGCCAAAACAATACGCATCACGGGGGACGTATATGGCACAGATGTCAGCCTGAGCCACTCCCAGAATCCAAGGCCTGCAACACAGGAAGCAAAAACAATCCATGACCAGCCAGGCAGCACAAATAGGACCAGCGTAACCAGAAGTAGCAATACGGCAGCCGTTTTAATACGGGTCATTAGCATGACGGGTCTTCCTTTATCGGCGTTGCTACTTGTATCGCAGCACGTTGAGCTGCTTCAATCTGATCACCCGTTTGCCCAAAACGACGCTGACGCTTCTGGAATGAGCGGATTGCTGTAATGAATGCCTCATCATCAAACTCAGGCCACAGTACTGGGGTGAAATAAAGTTCTGAATAAGCTAACTGCCAGAGCAGGAAATTCGAAATGCGCTCTTCCCCACCCGTTCTGATAAATAGATCTGGCTCTGGCACACCGGCGAAGCAGAGATAGGGTTCGAGATCCTGCTCCGAATAAGCGCCTGCACGTTCAGGAGATGCCTGTACAAGACGATTGACCGCCTGGGCAATATCCCAGCGACCACCGTAGTTCGCACACACATGAAGCGTCAATCGTGTATTGGATGAGGTTAGCGCTTCGGCCTGTGCAATCATCGTCTGCAGTTCTGGTGCAAAACGGGAACGGTCACCGACGATGCGTAAACGGATACCATGCTCGTTCAATTTACCGACTTCCTGCTCTAACGCACGCATAAAGAGCTGCATTAGCAAACTCACCTCTTCAGGTGGTCTACGCCAGTTTTCAGAACTGAATGCAAACAGTGTCAGATGCGAGACGCCGAGCTCGAGACATCGACGCACCGTACTACGCACGGTTTCAACCCCCTGACGGTGTCCTGCGACTCTAGGCAATAAACGTCGTTTGGCCCAGCGTCCATTGCCATCCATGATGATGGCAATATGGCGCGGACAGACGCCATCAAGGACAGAAGGCTCAGCCTTGGGCTGAGCCTGTCTACTGAACCAGCGGGTAAGGGACATCTGTTTAATCTTCAGATCTGAAGCAGTTCTTTCTCTTTTTCAACTAAGAGCTTATCGACGTCTGCTACAGCCTTATCCGTGAGCTTCTGGATGTCATCCTGTGAACGACGCTCATCATCCTCGGAAATTTCCTTGTTCTTCAGGGCATCTTTCAACGCATTGTTGGCATCACGACGCAGGTTACGAATGGCCACTTTGCCATTTTCACCTTCAGCCTTAACCACTTTGATCAGCTCCTTACGGCGCTCTTCAGTGAGTGCAGGCATAGGCACACGGATAATCTCACCCTGCGAGGCGGGGTTAAGACCGAGATCGGAATCACGAATGGCCTTCTCGATTTTGCCGGCCATCGGCTTTTCCCAAGCCTGAACGCCTAGGGTACGCGCGTCAATGAGCGTGACATTGGCCACCTGATTAATCGGCACCATCGAACCGTAATACTCGACCATCACATGGTCCAGAATGCCTGTATGAGCACGACCTGTACGGATCTTGCCCAATTCGTTCTTGAGGCTCTCAATAGACTTGAGCATTTTCTGCTCGGTGTTTTTCTTCAATTCGCTCATGATAACTATCCTGATCTCAGCAATAAACGAGCGTGCCTTCAGCGGCACCCATTACCACGCGCTCAAGAGCGCCAGTTTCGAAGATTGAAAATACGTTGATCGGCAATTTCTGATCACGACACAATGCAAATGCCGTGGCATCCATGACTTTCAGATCCTTCTGAATAGCTTCATCAAAAGAAATCGTTGCGTACTTGGTCGCATTCGGGTCTTTCTTGGGATCCGCCGTGTAAATGCCATCGACCTTGGTGGCCTTCAAGACGATCTCCGCGCCGATTTCAGCGCCACGCAAGGCTGCAGCTGTGTCCGTCGTGAAGAAGGGGTTTCCGGTACCCGCGGCAAAAATCACAATGCGGCCCTGCTCCAGATAACGTATTGCTTTACCGCGTACATAAGGCTCGACGACCTGCTGAATATCGAGCGCAGACTGTACACGCACCGGCAAACCGGCAATGCGCATTGCATCCTGGAGTGCCAGGCTATTCATTACCGTGGCCAACATGCCCATGTAATCCGCCTGGGCCCGGTCCATACCAGAGGCCGAAGCTGCGACACCGCGAAAAATATTACCGCCCCCGATAACGACGCCCATCTGGACACCCAGATCAGCTACTTTCTTAATTTCGGCGACGATACCGCTGATCGTCTGACGATTGATGCCATATGCATCATCGCCCATCAATGCTTCTCCGGACAGCTTGAGCAATATGCGTTTGTATTTGGGCGTTGCCATGATTTGACCTTTCAATACAGAGATGCGTGCTTCAAGAATCCGGCGGGTCACGCACCAGGCGTGACCCTACAGACACAATTACTTCTTGGCGGCAGCTGCAGCAGCCTGAGCAGCCACTTCAGCAGCAAAGTCATCAACCTTCTTCTCGATGCCTTCACCAACCAGATACAGCGTAAAGCCTTTGATCTGGGCGTTCTTCTGCTTGAGCAGTTGCTCGATCGTCTGCTTACCGTCTTCAGCCTTTACGAAAACCTGACCCATCAGAGTCACTTCCTTCAGGAACTTCTGAACGGTACCTTCAACCATCTTGGCAACGATATCGGCTGGTTTGCCCGATTCGGCAGCCTTCTCGGTAGCAATACGACGCTCGGTTTCGATCAGTGCCGCATCAACACCCGAGGCGTCCAGCGACTTAGGTTTGTTAGCAGCGATATGCATAGCCAGATCCTTAGCCAGCGCTTCGTCGCCACCGACCAAATCAACCAGTACACCAATCTTGCTACCGCCGTGAATGTACGAAGCCACCTGACCGGCACCTTCAATACGCACAAAACGACGGATCGACATATTTTCACCGATCTTGCCTACCAGTGCGGCACGAACGGTTTCAACCGTCGAACCATCCATAGGCAGCGCCGACAGTGCAGCAACGTCAGCCGGGTTCTGCGTAGCGACCAGCTCGGCAACCTTGCTCGTAAAAGCCAGGAAGTCATCATTCTTGGCAACGAAGTCGGTTTCACAGTTCACTTCAACCATTGATGCCAGCTTACCGTCAGCAGCAATGTAAACACCTACGATACCTTCAGCAGCAATACGTGCGGCAGCCTTGGAAGCCTTGCTACCCAGTTTGACACGCAGAATTTCTTCAGCCTTAGCCATATCGCCCTGAGCTTCAGTCAGTGC
>ERZ1034363.480-NODE-480-length-27588-cov-11.403948_pt1 | contig 27588 bp, 27 predicted proteins | sample MGYA00520616_ERZ1034363 | MGnify/ENA primary metagenome ERZ1034363 (study PRJEB33736, sample SAMEA104284506) | Azolla filiculoides | biome: Urban; feature: Water surface; material: Ditch water | place: Netherlands | collected 2015-10-28 | depth 0-0.1 m ... | reverse complement strand
CCGACTTGGTAGCTCAGCTGGTAGAGCACATCACTTTTAATGATGGGGTCCTGGGTTCGAATCCCAGCCAGGTCACAAAAAAGTTATTCGCCTTGGTGAGTAACTTTTTTTATTTTAGGCCATGTGGAGAAACGGTAGACTCGCCATCTTGAGGGGGTGGTGCTCGCAAGGGCGTGAGGGTTCAAATCCCTCCATGGTCACTTTCTAATTAATTTTAAAATCCAATCCAAATTTAGCATTACAAACAATCGAATTGAGTCACAAATACTCAAATGCTTCGTCGCATTTTACATTCAACCACAAACAAAAAGCCCGAAACTTTCGTTTCGGGCTTTTTTCCGCGGAGAAAGAGGGATTCGAACCCCCGGACCTGTTACAGTCAACAGTTTTCAAGACTGCCGCATTCGACCACTCTGCCATTTCTCCAATAAGTCGTGCAATCATTTCCGTATTGCGAGTGCAAATATAGAACGTTTTTTTATTTTTGCAAACCTTTTAAGGATAAAAAATATAAAAAAATACACTTTTTTTTTAACTCTTTCATTACGAAATAATTATAGAATTAAAAAAAATCAATAATTTACATATTCCGTAATTTCTAAACCATATCCAATCATTCCTACGCGCTTTGTTTGCTCTGTACTGTTTGAAAGTAATTTGATTTTTGAAATATCAATATCATGCAAGATTTGAGCTCCAATACCAAAATCTTTAGTATCCATTTTAATTTGTGGTGCTTTTAACTCTCCTGATTCTTGTATTACTTTTAATTCAGTCAATCGATCTAATAACTCTATAGACTGTATTTCTTGATTAATGAAAATGATAGCTCCTTTTTCAGCATCGTTTATCTTGCGAAACATATCATCTAACTTTTTATCAAGATTATTTGTCAAAGTACCTAAAATATCATTATTAACTTGGGTTGAATTAATACGTGTTAAAATAGATTCTCCACTACTCCATGTGCCTTTAGTTAAAGCAATATGAACTTGCTTATTAGTAGTTTGCAAATAAGCTCTCAAACGAAATGTTCCAAAACGTGTTTGGATATCAAAATCTTCTTTCTTTTGAATTAAACTATCGTGTTGCATTCTATAAGCAACTAAATCTTCAATAGAAACTAATTTTAAATCAAACTTCTTAGCCACTTCTACTAATTGTGGTAAACGAGCCATCGTTCCATCCTCATTCATGATTTCAACAATTACCCCAGCTGATTTAAAACCTGCTAATCGGGCAAAATCAATAGCTGCCTCTGTGTGACCTGTACGTCTTAAAACACCACCTTGCTTCGCTATTAGCGGAAAAATATGTCCTGGTCTTGCTAAATCATAAGGCTTAGTATCTGGATCAATAAGTGCTTGAATTGTTTTAGCTCTATCAGAAGCAGAAATACCCGTGCTTACTCCATTTCCTTTCAAATCTACCGAAACGGTAAAGGCAGTTTCCATATGATCTGTATTATTACGAACCATGGCGTGTAAATCTAATTCCTTACAACGAGATTCTGTCAAAGGAGCGCAAATAAGACCTCTTCCATGTGTTGCCATGAAATTAATCATCTCTGGAGTTACTTTTTCAGCAGCGGCTAAAAAATCACCTTCATTTTCTCTATCTTCATCGTCCACTACTATAATGATTTTTCCTTGTCGGATATCTTCAATAGCTTCTTCAATAGTGTTTAGTTGTATGTTGCTTGACATGGGGTAGTTAGTTGTTGTTTGTTTTAATTACTGAATTCAGAAACTGCTTCTTTTAATTGCTTTTTATTATATAAATAAATTAAAAGGAAAAAAGGAAATCCAAATAAAAGAGCTATATAAATATTTGTAAAATTATTTCTATTAGTAATTTTACTTATCTCTTCTAAATTCTGTTGGGATTTATAATTAAAAATGTAAAATAAAAATAAAATTATCAAACCTAAAGCTATTATTATTAAATTATTTGTTGTTGAAAGAGCAGAGAATACAAAAGAAATTATATAAAAAACAATGGCCAAATTAGAAAAGCTATTGTATTGCTGTTTCAAAAATGTGAGTCTTAAGTACGATTCATTAAAAAGTGAATTCTTTTCAAGTAATTCATGCTGTGAAATTCCTCTTATTTCAAGTATCTTTAGTGCAATTAATCTTTGCCCTGAATTATAATTAAATTGTTCTGAATTTTTAACAATATTCATCAAAACACTCGTTTCTTTACTCATAAAATCTTTTATAAACACATCATTTTCATCTAACTGAATTGTATCTAAAGAAACAATCTCTTTTTTAAATTCAATTTCGCTTGTATTTTTTTTATTAAATAACTTCATAATTGGATCTGTTATCCAATCAAAGTTGACCATAATTCCAATATCGTTAGTAGCTCTATAAGTTAATAATATTGCAAAAGGCGTCATTAATATAGAAGCCAACCATGCTCCAAGAAATGGCGGAATAGTATCTTCTTGCGCTAACTTTCTTCCAAATGTATTAATGAAATGAAAAGAAATAAAGATTAGCATCGCAAATACAATTGGCAAACCCAATCCTCCTTTTCTAATAATAGCTCCCAAAGGTGCTCCAATAAAAAACATCAAAAGACAAGAATAAGCAATAACAAATTTTTCATGAATAGCTAACCAATGTGAATTAATATTTTTTGATTTGTGCTCTAAATCTGTTTTGCTATTGTGTATACTAAACTCTGTACTTGAAACATTATTTTTGGCCATTTCAAGAATTTGTCTTTTTTCTATTTTTGAAAAAATTGATAACAAATCTCTTGTTTCATTTTCCTTTACATTAGGTTGCACAACCGAATTAGGCATTTTTTTATTAAAAACATTGTCATTTCGTTGTACAATATTGTCTGCAAAAGAAATTACATCTTTATTATAGCTTTTTTGAAGTGAATCGATAGTATATTTTAATTCAGGAACTGTTAACATTTTTTCAGATGTAATCTCTCCATTATCCATCTCTGCCTGATTTAACTTGGTTAAATCAATATTAATTACATACTTTTTAAAACTACTTTTGGCGAAAGGCATTTTATTTCGCTCTTCATATTTTTTTGGATGAATATCTTCGTAATAATAACCATCATACAATTCCAATTGCAAATAGTTTGAATCATCTTCACTAGTTAATAAACCTCTTTTTGCTTTAATAATAGTGTTGGCTCCTAATCCCATGTTATTATTTTTAACATGCATAGTAACACCTTCTAAAAACTCACCGTTGTCTCCAGATTTCTTATCTACCTTAATGTTCGAAGTTCCAATAGTATTAAATTGACCTTCTGCGATAGCCATAGCTGGTTTTTGCTGTACAATTGTTTTTCTAAGATTTATGAATTTATATTGTGCTTCAGGAATAACATTATTAGCAAAAAAGAATGAGACAAATGCTAATATTCCAATAGTTATCGTTAGCATTTTCATCGCTCGTTGTAAAGAAATCCCAGATGATTTCATTGCCGCAAACTCATAATTCTCAGCAAAACTTCCAAAAGTCATAATACCCGCCAATAAAATAGATAAAGGCAAAACCAACGGAACAATGGTAGGAGCATAAAATGAAAGGAACTTTATAATTGTAAAAAAATCTAAATCTTTACCCGCTAATTCGGCAATAAAAAGCCAAATTCCTTGCAAAACGAATATAAAAAACAAGATTACAAATACCGTAGTAAATGTAATCATGAAGGATTTAATAATGTATTTATCTAAAATTTTCACCCGAACTTTTTTAGTCTAATTTATTGATATAATAATTAGGATATTTTGATTTGGTAAAGGTAAAATGATTTTTCGATAATGGTTGATTTGTTTTAAAAGAATTAACAGTTAACGTTGTTTTTGTTCCATTTTTTCCAACTTCAATAACTGTATAGATATGTTTTGTTTGTGTATCGATTCCTATAAGAATTTCTTTTCGTGTATCTTTAGCGCTATTAGGCGTCAACTTTACGTATTGAATTTTTCTTCCTTTTACATTTTGAAGTATATCCCAAGCATATTTATATCCCGAATTAAAAAAGGTTAACATCTTATTAGGTGTTATCGATTTATCATCGGATTCGTTATAATTTTCTACTGTTATCTCTTCATCTTCAGGCACAATCGTATATATTTTTTTTCCATCAAAAATTTTAGTAACTCCCATAAAGTTCAAGTTATACAAGTTGCCTTTTAATGCCACATTACCATTACTTTCTTGGTTAATTTTCTCTTTTGGGTTACTCAAAGAATATTTAAAGTCGATTACTATATTTTCATAAGACTTCACTTTAGCAGACACCTGATCTAAAAGCTCTTTTGCTTTTTTAGCATCTTGTGCATGCACTGATAATCCTATAAAAAGTACAAATACAACACTTAAAATACGTTTCATTTTGATATTAATTTTATTCATTATTTAAAAAATGTTCCAATGCTACTAAATCTGGAATTAAAACGGAACGGGCTTTACTTCCTTCAAACGGTCCTACAATACCTGCTGCCTCTAATTGATCAATTAATCGTCCAGCTCTATTGTAACCTAATTTTAATTTTCTTTGTATCAAAGAAGCACTTCCTTGTTGTGCCGTTACAATTACTTCTGCAGCTTCTCTAAACAAAGAATCTCTTTCAGAAATATCTATATCAAGTTTTATGCCACTTTCCTCACCTACATACTCAGGAAGCAAATAAGCTTCTGGATAAGCTTTTTGTGAACCAATAAAATCACATATCTTATCCACTTCTGGCGTGTCTACAAAGGCACATTGTACTCTGACAATCTCATTTCCTTGTGTGTATAATAAATCACCTCGACCTATCAACTGGTCTGCTCCTCCCGAATCTAAAATAGTTCTAGAGTCAATTTTAGAGGTTACTCTAAAAGCAATACGTGCAGGAAAGTTTGCTTTAATCATCCCTGTAATTACATTTACTGATGGACGCTGTGTAGCAATAATCAAGTGAATACCAATAGCCCGAGCTAACTGTGCTAGACGAGCAATAGGTGTTTCTACTTCTTTTCCTGCTGTCATAATTAAATCTGCAAACTCATCAACCACTAAGACTATATAGGGTAAAAAACGATGTCCGTTTTGCGGATTTAATTTTCTGTGTTTAAATTTTTCGTTGTATTCTTTAATATTTCTAACCATTGCATCTTTTAACAAAGAATAACGATTATCCATTTCAATACACAACGAATTTAAAGTATTAATTACTTTAGTATTGTCAGTAATGATAGCATCGCCACCATCTGGCAATTTGGCTAAATAATGACGCTCAATTTTATTAAAAAGTGTTAATTCTACTTTCTTAGGGTCAACCAAAACAAACTTAACTTCTGCTGGATGCTTTTTATACAGTAACGAAGTTAATACTGCATTCAATCCTACCGATTTTCCTTGTCCAGTTGCACCAGCCATCAATAAGTGAGGCATTTTTGCTAAATCCACAACAAATGTTTCATTAGAAATGGTCTTTCCTAATGCGATAGGTAGTTCCATTTCTGCGGTTTGAAATTTCGGTGAAGAAATTACGCTTTTCATTGAAACCATTGTCGGATTATTATTAGGCACTTCAATACCAATAGTTCCTTTCCCAGGAATTGGTGCAATAATACGAATACCCAATGCCGCTAACGATAAGGCAATGTCGTCTTCTAAGTTCTTGATTTTTGAAATACGAATTCCTGCTTCAGGAACAATTTCATATAACGTAACCGTTGGACCAACAGTAGCTTTGATTTGCGAAATACCAATGCTATAATTCTTTAAGGTATCTACAATTTTATTCTTATTTTCTTCTAATTCTGCTTGATTAATAGTAATTCCGCCTGAAGAATATTCTTTTAATAAATCAATTGGAGGAAATTGATAATGAGATAATTCTAATGTTGGGTCAAATTCCCCAAAATCTTGTACTAATCTAGCTGCCAAATTTTCTTCTACCAAAACTTCTTCTTCTACTTTCTCAATTACAAAAGCATCTTCATTAACAAATGTTTCTTGTGGAATACTCCTATCTTCAATCGAAAAATTTTGTGTTTCAGGAATTTCGTTTTTTATTTTTGGATCCAAATTTAATTCAGAAGCATTTGAAATAGTTGGTTTTAATGCGTCTTTATCAATTTCAAATGAACTTGGATAAGTTTTCAATTCAAAATTTCCCATTTCTTCTTCATCTTCTGTAAGAACAAAATCATCCTCTTTAGAAGTAACAGGAATAATTGGCAAATCATTTTCAGTTTCTAAATGTTCCTCAGCTGGTAAATTTTCTGATCGTGTCGCGTCAGATGAAACTTCTGCCACCATATCTTCTTTGAACGAATCATTTGATTTTTCAAAAACAGAAGTAAAAGTATCAGGTGAAATCTTAATTTTAAATACCAAGAAAATTAAAATCCCAAAAAGCAACACCAATAAAGTTCCTGTTTTACCTATATAATCTTGAATGAATAAATTCATTTCATAACCTACAGTTCCTCCCAATTGCGGGATTACATTCCAAAAGAATCCTAATAAAACAGAACCAATAATAATTAAAAAACAATCCCAGAAGAAACTTTTTCTCAATTTAGCAAGTGCCATATCTAAAACCATATAGGCGCCAACTAAGAAAATAATTCTAATAAAAATAAATGAAGTAACTCCAAAACCTTTATACAAGAAAAAATCAGCTAAAAAAGCACCTATTTTCCCTAACCAATTATCGGTTTTAGCACTTCTATTTGCTAATTGCGTAACTTCACTCTGATCTGCATTCCCAGTAACAAAATAGGAAATGAAAGATAATAGTAACGCTATAGAAAAGAAAATAAGCAAAACACCAACAATAAACTTTTGTTGGCGGCTCATATTTAATGAAAACTTTTTATTGACTTTTTCTGTTGCTGTTTGAGCAGTGTCTTTTGAATTTTGTTTGGCCATTTAAACGGAACAATTTTTACAAAAGTAGCTAAATTAAAACAAATATGGAAAATAAATAATACATCCAATTGTAATAGCTGTCAAGGCAGCAAAAAACACTGCTCCAGCAGCAATATCTTTAATAAAACCGATACGCTCATGGTAATCAGGATGAATAAAATCGGCTATTTTTTCAACTGCAGTATTCAGTCCTTCGATACCTAAAACCAACCCAAAAACAAGGATTTGCATCATCCATTCCATTCGGTTAATTCCAAAATAAAAACCTGCAATTGTCATTAATACAGCCAATGATGATTGCACCATTACACTATGTTCTGTAGTAATTAATTTAAATGCACCTTTAAGGGCAAATACCATACTTTTTAACCGACCTGTAAAAAGCGTTTCGTCTTTTTCAAATTTCATATTTCTATAATACTGCTAATGCAGCTTCGTAGTTAGGCTCATCAGCAATTTCATTCACTTGTTCAGTGTGAAGAATAGTTCCATTTTCATCTAAAACTATTACAACACGTGAATGTAAACCCGCTAAAGGGCCATCAATAATTTCTAAACCATAATTTTTCCCAAAACTTCCGCCTTTAAAATCAGACAGATTGATTACGTTTTCTAAACCTTCAGCACCACAAAAACGTTTTTGAGCAAATGGTAAATCTCTTGAAATACACAAAACTTTAGTGTTTTCTAATGCACTCGCCTTCTCATTAAATTTACGAACTGATGCCGCACATGTTCCTGTATCTACGCTTGGAAAAATATTTAAAACTACTCTTGAACCAGCAAAATCAGCTAAAGTAGCAGTTCCTAAATCTATTTTAACTAAATTAAAATCTATTGCTTTTGTACCTACTTTTGGTAATTCACCTGATGTGTGAATTGGATTTCCTCCTAATGTTACTGTTGCCATACCTAATATTTTTTGAAGAACAAATTTAAAGAATATTATCGAATCTAAATAAATAAAGTCTTAAGATTAAATTATTTTTCATTTTTCAAATCCAATATTTATTTTTCTGCGTAAATGCAATTATAACTTTTAAAAATATAAAAAATGAAAACCTACAAAATTTTAGCAACAGGACTCGTAGCCTTCGGGTTATTTTTCAGTACAACAACTTTAGCGCAATCAAAAGAAAAGACTGTGGAAGTAGGCGGAGCTCCAATGTACCCAAGTAAAAATATTATTGAAAATGCTGTAAACTCTAAAGACCATACCACTTTAGTTGCCGCTGTAAAAGCAGCTGGTTTAGTTGATGTGTTAATATCTGAAGGACCATTCACCGTTTTTGCCCCAACAAATGCTGCATTTGAAAAATTACCTAAAGGAACAGTTGAAACATTATTGAAACCAGAAAATAAAGTAATGCTACAAACTATTTTAAAATATCATGTTGTTGCTGGAAAATGGAATGCTGATGATATTAAAGAAGCAATTAAAAAAGGAAATGGAAAATATTCTTTTAAAACAATAAGTGGTTACACATTAACTGCTTGGATTAAAGAAAACACCCTTTATATTACAGATGAAAATGGTAATAATGCAAAAGTAACTATTTCAGATGTAAATCAAAAAAATGGAGTTATTCATGTGATTGATGCAGTTGTAACTCCAAAATCTTAATGCTCATAATAGATTGTTTAGTTTAAAGTTGGTTCAAAAAAACTCCGAAATTGTGTTCGGAGTTTTTTAATTTATTTTTGCAACCAATTCTTAAAATCAAAAAAGTTTTGAGGTGCTACACCATGGCCTACTGGGTATTCATGATATTCCACTTCTAGCCCTAAATTTTCCAAAGCTGGCTTTGCCTTTCTTGCCCATTCTACAGGAATTACTTGATCAACTGAACCATGAGATACAAAAAATTTTAAATGAGAAATACCATTTGTATCGATAACTTCTGGCATAATTTCCTGATTAAAATAACCACTTAACGCAACTACTTTTGCTATTTTATTTGGAAATGTCAATGCTGTTGCATAACTCAAAATGGCACCTTGACTAAATCCAATTAAATTCACATTTGTTGTGTCAATTGGATACTTATTTACAATTTCATCAATAAAATCAGCAATTAAATGAACCGATTCTATTGCTTGCTCATTGTCTGAAAACTTATTCTCATCAGCATCAAAATGAATAGCATACCATGCGTGTCCATAGGGCTGCAAATCATAAGGAGCTCGAACAGAAATTACATAATATTCATTTGGCAATTCAGATGCAAAAGAAAACAAGTCTTCTTCGTTGCTACCATAACCGTGTAATAAAAGTAAAAGCGGATTTTTAGCTAACTTGATTTTTGGCTCTTGTATAAGATAATATAAATTCATTTTAATTGAAAGGGTTAAAAGTTTATGCTGTTAAAAGGTTAAAAGGATTTGAAAAATTTTTGATATAAATTTCCAACTAATGGAATTGGCTTTGTTTCTCCTTTTATGGCTGAAAAAATTCCAAAAACCCACAATACAGTAAAAAACACCCAAAAAGAAACATAGATTTGTGTATTACTAAAGTTTGAAATTAGTAACCCAATTGAAATAAAAGTGATATTTAATCCAATTGCTTGTTTTATGTGAAATGAAGCAAATTTATTTTTTGTTTCAGTATTCATTGAAAGCGCAATTAACACTCCAATAATCAAAATATAACTTGTTATAGCTGTAATTTTTCCCTGTTCTATTTCACTTTTTCCTTGTTCTATTTCACTCATAATATAAAATTAAATCAGTTATTAACTATTAATTGTCCATTATTATAAATACCTATGACTTTACCTTTCATTTTTTGTCCTAAGAAAGCTGAATTTTTAGATTTTGAAAGGATGTTTTCTTTTCCAAATGTCCAATTATCTTCTGTTGTAAAAAGCGAAATATCAGCCTTATTTCCAATTGTTATTGATGAATTTTCTACATTGAAAACCAGTTTATTAGAATTCAGTTTCTCAACAACCACTTCAAGTGGTAAAATAGTTAATAAAGCACCAAAAGCACTTTCTAAACCAATGGTTCCATCCTTCGCTAAATCAAATTCTAACTTCTTATGTTCAATATCCAACGGATTGTGATCAGAAGTAATACAATCAATGGTGCCATCTAAAACGGCTTCTACCAAAGCTTTTCTTGTTGCTTCTTCACGCAATGGAGGTAATACTCTGTATCGGGTATCAAACCCCATCAACATTTCGTCGTTTAAAACTAAATTATGAACTGCAACACTACAAGTAATTTTTAATCCTTTGGCTTTTGCTTCTTTGATTAACTTGATACTTCCTTGTGTTGAAATCGTTGGAATGTGTAATTTTCCTCCTGTATATTCTAATAAAAATAAGTTTCGTGCCACTTGTAGTTCTTCTGCAAGTGCAGGAATTCCTTTCATTCCTAATTTTGTACTTACCACACCTTCATTTGCAATTCCGTTACCTTTTAAAGTACTATCCTGACAAAAACTAATCAACATACCATCGAAATCTTGTACGTATTGCAAAGCAATTTTTTGAAGATTTGAATTTTGCATAGCTTTCTTGTAATCACCAAACGCAATAGCTCCAGCGTTTTTCATGTCGAATAGTTCCGCTAAATCTGTTCCTTCGCTACTTTTGGTTAAGGCTCCGATTGGATATAAAGTTGTCGCTTGATTTTTAGCTCTATCCAATACAAATCGCACTTGAGCTTGGTTATCTATCGTTGGATTTGAATTTGGTTGTAGTGCTACAGCAGTAAATCCGCTTTTAGCTGCTACTTTTAATCCGTTTTCTATGGTTTCGCGGTCTTCGTAGCCTGGTTCTCCAAAAGAAACTGAGCTGTCCATCCAGCCTTTTGAAACATGTAAATTTGGAATATTTACTACTTCAAATCCCGAAGTAGCTGAAATTTCTTTTTCAATTTGGGTTATCGTGCCATTCTCAATTTTAATATCCATCGTTTGGTTATGAAACGGACTTGATATATCAATTATTTTGGCTTGTTTTAGAATAACTTGCGTCATTTTACAAATTTTTGGATTAGTAGTTCAGTTATTAAAAATAGTAGTGTTGCGATGATAAACCATTTCCAAATTTCATTACTTGTGCGTTCAGAAGCAATATCGTTTAGAACGGTTGATATGTTGTTTACTTTAGTAAAATCTTCAAAACTTGAAGTAGAAACTTGCGTTAAATCACTTTCAGTTCTTGGGTAATTAAAACTAATTTTACTTAACGATTGATTGCCTTTAATTACTTCAAAATTTCCAGCTTTTTCAGGATAATCTCCAAATGATAATTTACATTTTGCATTTAAAATTTGTTGCATTGGAATGAAACTATACTCTTTGTTTTTTATCGAAATTACCTCATCTTTTGCTAAAATGGTTTCTAAGATAAGTTTTTCGTTTTCTCCAATTGTATAAGCATTGACACCTGTTTTCCCTTGATTTTGCCCCATGTTGTAAAATGTTGGAACAATCAGAGGAGCATTTTGAAAGTTACTATTCTGCTTATTTATTGGAGCCGAAAAAGCATAAAAAGTTCCCAAGCGATTGGTAGTCGAACCCACAAAAACAGCATTATCTTCGTATTGTAAAATATTTGTGATTCCTGTTAAACCAAAACTTTCTTTTACATTTGGATATTGAAAATTAGTCACCTTTTTCTCAAAAACAGTTTGATATAATGGATGACTAAAGTTGATTTTAGTAATTTGTTTAACCGAAGTCGTAAGTTGCGAATAACTCAATCCGCCGAAATTTTTCGCAAAACCATTCAAAAGACTTGGTGCATTTTTTGCATTCGGAATCAAAATAACATTACCTCCTTTTTCATAAAATGATTTCAATGTTGTTCCTAGAGCTGTTGGCAAATCTTCCAATTCATTTAACACAATCGCATCTTGATTTTCAATTTTGTTATAATCTAAAGTAGCTAATTCTGTACTTTGGAAATTGAATTCATCTGAAGTGAAAATACGACTTAAAAAATTGTTTTTATCTGAATTTCCAATAGCAATTATATTTGCTTTTTCTGGTTTTGAAATACTTAGATAAAATTCATTATCATAACTCAAACTATTATCTTCAATACTAATGTTTCCGTGGAAATCGTTTTTTGGTATGGTGATTGAAATTTCAGTTTTCTGATTTTCAAATTTTGCAATTGTTTTGGCAACCGCCTTGTTGTTACTAAAAACAGAAAGTGGCACTTCTAAATCTGTTTCACCAAAAGCATTTAACGAAATTTTTAATTCATAAAATTGGTCTAAAACTTGAGAAATTAGTACTTTTTCAATACTAACATTGTTTTTATTTTCTGCTTCTGGCTGAATGAAATAAACTACATTTTGTTCTGCTAAATCGAATGCTTTTTTACTTTCAGACTGAATAGCATCGGTTATGATAACATAATCTTTCTTGGTGTTTTTCTTTTTGGTTTCAACCTGATTAATCAAATAATCCAACTGAAAAGGCATAGCTGAATACTCTAAATTTTGCAATTCTTTTTGAATGGATTTTATATCGGTATCCCAAAAAATTTCAGAATTGGTTAGTAATGAGAATTGTTGATTTTCAGGCAATTCTTCTAATAATTCTTGGATGCTTCGTTTTAGTAATTCTCCTTTAGCGCCTTTGGCTTGCATCGAAAACGAATTATCTAATAATATGATAAGTTCGTTACCTTTATTAGTGTTGTCTTTGGCTTCAAAAAAAGGTTGAGCAAAAGCTAAAATCAAACAAGTTAACAATAATAAACGCGTGGCTAGCAAAAGCCATTTCTTTATTTTAGAACTTTTTCGGGTTTGAATTTGTAGTTCTTTGAGTAGTTTAACATTAGTAAAATACTCTTTTTTAAAGCGTCGCAATTGAAATAAATGCACCAAAATTGGTATAACCAACAGAAAAAGGAAATAGAGAATTTCTGGATGTTTGAACTGCATTTATAATTAGAATTTGTCAAAAGTACGAAATTCCATTTAGATTACTATAGATATTTGATTCATTTTTTTGGAACACGGATTACGCGGATTTGAGAAATTTACACAGATTTTTTTACTGCCAACTTAAAACTGACTACTAAAACATTATCTCTTCTTTTTCTTCTCCGCACGTTTTCTTTCAACTGCTCGGTTTCTGGATTCTGTTTTTCTTGGTGTTCGTTTTCCAGGACCGCCTAGGTTGACTTTTTTGTTTTTGTCTTTCTTTTCATGAAATGCTTGACCACCTTCTTTTTTAGGGGTTTTCAACAAGAACTTCATTTTTTTCTTTTCCTTTTCGAAGTCTAAATAACGTTCTTCGATTTTTAAATCTTCTGGAAGTGGAAGTTCTTTAATTTCGGTATCCATTAATAATTCTACCTCAATTTTACTTTCTACTTCACTTGGGGAAACCAAACTTATAGCAACACCTGTTTTGTCTGCACGACCGGTTCTACCAATTCGGTGCATGTATTTTTCTGGCTCATCGGTAAATTGTAAATTGATTACATGTGTAATATCGGAAATATCCAATCCACGCGCCATGATATCTGTGGTAACCAAACCACGTAATTCTCCCGCTTGAAAAGCAGCCATCGTATTCAAACGATAATTTTGTGATTTATTCGAGTGAATAACTCCAAATTGCTCTGGAAATTCACTTTCTAAGGTTTCAGAAACTAATTCTACAATACGTTTGTTGTTTACGAAAATCAACACACGATCCATTCCTTCCGTTTCACGAACCAAATGTTTCAACATATTTAATTTGGTTAGAAAATTTGGAACTTGATAAACGATTTGCTCGATTTGTTCTAGTGGTGTTCCACTTGGCGCTAGAGAAACTTCTTCTGGAAAATCGAAATATTCATCTAGCATGGCATCTACTTCTTCGGTCATTGTAGCCGAGAATAAGATGTTTTGTTTTTTTCCTCGCATCATCGATAAAATCGAAGTTAATTGCGCACGAAAACCTAAATTTAAAATTTCGTCAAATTCGTCAATCACTAATTTTTGTAACGCATCAAAACGTAAAACACCATCAAGTGCTAAATCCATAACCCGTCCAGGCGTTCCTACTAAAATATCTACTCCTTCTGCTAATGCTTTTCTTTGTGTATTGATATTTACTCCTCCATAAATTCCAAGTGTTCGCACACTCATGTATTTGGTTAGTTTTTCAACTTCTTCCGCAACTTGTACTACTAATTCACGTGTCGGAACTAAAATAACAACTCTTGCCGATTCATTATTTTGAAATTTCCAGTGTTTTAAAATTGGCAATAAATAGGCAAATGTTTTCCCTGTTCCTGTTTGCGCAATTCCCATCATGTCTCTTCCAGAAAGAATTACAGCGTGCGATTTTTCTTGAATAGGTGTAGCGTGCACAAAACCTAATTCGTCTAATGCTTTTTGCAGTGATTTTGGTAAATCAAATTCTTGGAACGTTTTCATAATGCTAATAAAAAATTATTGGCAAAGGTACATAAAGTTTTTGTAATGTTTTTTGGAGTAAAATAATATAGTTTATTCCGTTTTTAGTTACTTTACAGGCTCAATTTATACTAATTTGAATTGAAATGAGTTTATTACTTTATGAATAAGAAAAAGCTACTATACTTTATACTTTGTTTTTGTTTTTTTACAATGAGCGCCAATGCACAAGTAAATGAACAAGAGAGTGATAGCGCTAAAATTTATAAAGACATTCATGATTTATCTAAAAAAAGTAAGTTCAATAAGTTCATCTATAAATTACTTTTTCGCCCTTCTGCGCTCAAAGTCCAGAATTTAATTCCAGAAAAAAACAGTAAGAAACAATTACTAATTTCTAAAAAAGCGTCTGGAAAAGTAATTAGAAATATTACTATAGAAACACTTGATCCCTTTGGTTATTCTATAAAAAACGAAAATCGCGTTCCTAAAAATGGAATTGAAAAATTTGGGAATTCAATTCATATTAAAACAAAAGAATTTACAATCCGAAATTTGATTTTATTTCGAAAAAATGATCTTTGTGATTCATTACTATTAAAAGAAACCGAACGTTTAATAAGAAGTCAGCGGTATGTAAGAGAAGTTTCTGTAACACCTGTTTTAATTTCAACTGCATCAGATTCTATTGATATAAAAATTAGAGTTTTAGACTCGTGGAGTTTGATACCAAATGGGAGTTTATCTGGAAATCAAAGCAGTGTAAAAGTAACCGAACGAAATATTCTTGGTTTTGGTCATCAGATTTCTGGTGAATTGGAAAATAAATTTTCACCTAAAGAACAAGCTGTTTTTGCACAATATAGTGTAAACAATATTAAAAATAGTTTCATCAAACTTGACTTGGAGTACACTAACGAATACAACAACGATAGCAAACGAAGCGTCTCTTTAAACAGACCTTTTTATTCTGTGATTGCTAAAAATGCAGGTGGTTTTTATTTTGAAAATAGAACTTTTACTGAACAATTTCCGATAGCAGACACATTAGCAGCTGTAGCCACGCAATATGAATTTCAAGAATATTGGTACGGAAGGGCTTTTAAAATTAATGGTGAAAGCACTTTTGATAAAAAGACGACCAATTTAATTACCGCGATTTCTTATAATAGAAAAGCTTTTTTACTACAACCAAGCAGTATTTATGATAGTACTAATTTTTTTGCTACTGAAAAAAATATTATTGGCTATGTAGGTATTTCTAAACAAAGATTTTATCAAGACAAATATATTTTTAACTATGATATTACCGAAGATATTCCATATGGAGAAAATATTGCCTTAATTTTAGGATATCAAAATAAATCCAATCGCTCAAGATGGTACTCGGGAATTACCCTTTCAAAAGGAAAAAAGTTTCACTTTGGTTATCTAAGTAGTTTTGTAGAATGGGGAAGTTTTTATAAAAATAACGTTACTGAACAAACGGCTTTTAAATTAGGCTTTAACTACTTTAGTCCGCTGTTGCATCTGGGAAAATGGAAATTGCGTCAGTTTATCAAACCCACCTATATTTGGGGAAATAATAGAGATGCCTCGTTTAAAGACCAGCTTACACTGAACAATTATTATGGCATTGAAGGTTTTAATAACAGATTGACAGGAACTCAAAAATGGTTGGTTTCATTGCAAACGCAAACCTATATGCCTGGGAGTTGGAATGGCTTTCGTTTTAGCCCATATTTAAACATTTCAATGGGATCATTAGCAAACAAAAACGAACTCCTCAACAGCAAAGTCTATTCGAAGTTTAGTCTTGGAATTCAAATTAACAACGACTATTTGGTATTCAATAGTTTTCAAATTTCGTTGTCTTATTATCCATCAATACCGTTTGAAGGTGATAATTTATTGAAAACAAATTCTTTTGAAAACACTGATTTAATCATTAACGATTTTCAATTAGGCAAGCCTGCTTATATTCGATATGAGTAGTTTATTTGGTTTCAGGTTTCAAGTTTCAAGTTTCAGATTTTTGGAACACAGATTGCAAAAATCGAAGTAATCTTTAAAATCTTTAAAATCTTTTATGAACTTTATTCAACTTAACGATTCGTTTGGTTTTCCTTACATGACTGGCTTATGTGATTCCAATTTTGTTTCAAATTTGAAGTTAAATCGTCATTGAGAATAGCTTTGTTTCGGGAGCTTTTCTAATTAAACGTAAATCAAATGCCATGCATATATTTCGAACAAAAGGTTTTCCTTTTTCAGTTACAATAATTCCATAGTCTAAGAATTTCAACAAACCATCCGCTTCCATTTCTTCTAAGCTACTATGAATTGTTTCTAATTCTGGAAATTGCATTGAAACATCGTTCCATGAAGTTGTAAACTGGCACATCAAATTTAAAATATGCTTTCTGATTACTAAATCTTCTGGAGTAAGTAAATGACCTCTAAAAACAGGTAATTGATTGGCTTCTAATCTAGAATAATAATCTTCTATTGTTTTTTCATTTTGGGCAAAACTATACCAACTATCACTAATTGACGAAACGCCTAAACCTATCATCAATTGGGTTTTTGAAGCTGTATATCCCATGAAATTTCGGTGTAATTTTCCCTCTTTAAAAGAAGTAAACATGGTGTCATTTTCTAGTGCAAAATGATCCATTCCTATTTCGTGATAACCATTGGTTGCCAGCATTTTTTTACCTTCTTCATACAACTGACGTTTTTCATCGTCTTTAGGCAAATCTTCATCATTAAATCCGCGTTGTCCATTGCCCTTAATCCATGGCACATGTGCATAACTATAAAAAGCTAATCTATCTGGAAGTAATGATTTTGTTTTGTCAATCGTGTCTTTAACATTGCTCAACGTTTGAAACGGTAAACCAAAAATTAAATCATGACCAATTGAAGTATAACCAATCTCTTTTGCCCAAAAGCTCACTTTTGCTACATTATGAAAAGGTTGAATACGATGAATTGCTTGTTGCACTTTTTCTGCATAATCTTGCACACCAAAACTTACTCTTCTAAAGCCCAAATCATATAGCTTTTGTAAATGTTGGCGAGTAGTATTATTGGGATGTCCTTCAAAACTAAATTCATGCGCTGTAGCCTTTTCAGCATATTGAAAAATTCCGTTGATTAGCAATTCTAAATTTTCTGGCGAAAAAAAAGTTGGTGTTCCTCCGCCCAAATGAATTTCTTTAATAATTGGCTTTCTAGGAAACAAATCACAATACATACGCCACTCTTTCAAAACAGCTAATATGTATGGATGCTCTACTTCATGGCGTTTTGTAATGCGCTTATTACAACCACAAAAAGTACATAAACTCTCGCAAAAAGGCAAATGAATATACAAACTAATCCCTTCTGTTGCATTGGATTCTTTAAATGACCTTACTAATGACGCTTTCCAATCTTCAACATGAAATAAATCCTCTTCCCAATAAGGAACAGTTGGGTAACTGGTATAGCGCGGACCAGGAACATTGTATTTTTGTACTAAAGACAGTTGCATAGTAGGTACATTTTTTTCAGAGTACGAAGATAGGGCAAGCCTATAAAACAAAAAATGATAATTATCATATCACTTCTTGTGTAACAAATATTACACAAAAAGGAAGTGCAAAATCGTACATTTGAATATTAAAATTTATTCAAAATGAATGCAAAATTTAACGAAATAATAAATGCAAATCACTTGGTTTTAGTTGACTTCTATGCCGACTGGTGTGGCCCGTGCAAAATGATGTCGCCCATTCTGCAAGAAGTAAAAACAACATTACAAGACACTGTAAAAATTATAAAAATAAACGTTGACCAACACCAAGACTTAGCGGCTCATTTTATGGTGAGAGGTGTTCCTACGTTGATGCTTTTTAAAAGTGGTAAAATGCTCTGGAGACAATCAGGAGTGCTGAGTACTACAGATTTAATTAAAATTATAGAGTCGCATTTGAAATAATATTTTGTATATTTATAAAACTTTTTAACCCATTTAATAGAATCTTATGAAAATAAAAATGTTCAGCTTTTTAATAGTAATAATGGCTTTTTCATCCTGTATTAAAAAATCTGTGGAAGGTGTTGTGCTTTCTGATGCTACAACTTTTGAGAAAAAAATGAGTGCTCCTAATGTACAATTAATAGATGTTAGAACTCCTGAAGAATTTGTAGAAGGTCATCTTCCAAAAGCAGTGAATATTGATGTTACTAGCGATGATTTTGAAACAAAAGTAACCTCTTTAGACAAAGAACAACCTGTAATGGTGTATTGCAAAATGGGTGGTAGAAGTGCTAAAGCAGCTGAAAAACTGAAAGAGTTAGGCTTTAAAAATATTACCGATTTAGATGGCGGTTTCTCTAATTGGTCTAATGAAAACAAACCCATTGAAAAATAAACAATAAACCACTATATTATGAAAAAAAACGTTGGAAATGGCGATAGATTTTTACGAGTTATCGTAGGTGTTATTGCAATTATTCTAGGCCTTTCTGGAAAATTAGACGGCAATTTAAAATGGGTTGCTTTAGGAGTTGGAGCTATTATGGTAATAACATCCTTTGTTCAGTTTTGTCCACTATACACCATTTTAGGAATTAATACGTGTAAAGTTAAACCTAAAAAATAGATTTACTTACATCATAAAAAAAATGACCAGTTACTTACTGGTCATTTTTTTTCTTTTTATCACTTTTCATCATCAGCATAACAGCTCCTACAAGGCCTAATAAAACAAGTGCAAATACAACAATCATTATAAATGTACCATTCTCGTGTGAATAAAGTGGGTGAATTAAGTTTGCCATAGTTACTAAAGTTAGAGTTTTAACAAATGTATTACTTATCTAAACAGCTTTTTATGATAATTATCATATTAAAATTACTCCAAAAATTTGCTTTTTAATGCGGGCGTAGGCACCAAACAAGATTCTTTTTTACCATACCATTGGTACCTGTTTTTAGCTACATATTCATAAATTAAATCCCGAAAACCTGTTGGCAAAATTTGAAAAACTGTTGCTACTGTAAATATACCTTTTAATCCTTTTGCAATTTGCAAAGCTGCTGTTGATTTATAATAGTAGGCAATCCCGGGCTCATATAATACAATACTATCAATATGAATGGGATTAATACCTATATGCTTTAACAATTTTTGTCCTAATTCAGATTGTAGGGCCACAAATCGAAACACATCGTCTTTATCGTGTTTAATAACGTATTGAATGGAAGCATCACACAAGTTACAAACTCCATCAAATAGGATTATTTTTTTATCTTTCGGCAAATCTTGTATTTCCATAATTCTGATTCAATTTAAAAGCTAAAACAAGCGCAATGTAACAACAATACTAGGCTGGTTGCACATATTCTAATTGGTCTAAACTCACTTTTGAAGTAAAAATACCATAATTCACTGTTGCTTTTGTCTTTTCAATGACATCTATTGTTCCAATAGCTTTTCCGTCTTTCATGCGCACCCTATCTCCTACTTTTAGAATTACTTTGGGCTTGTTTTCTTCTTCTATTTTAGCTTTTATTTTCTTTTCTTTTTTGACCACCCGAATTTCTTCCACAATCACTTTAACTTCTTCGGCTACTTTTTTCTGGATAACTTCTTTAACTTTCTTTTCTTTGGCAGATAACTTTTTACGTTTCGAATTTTCAATTTCAACCATTTTCAAAAACTCACCAATCAACGTTTTCTTATCTTTATTGTTGAAATAACTTTCTGAAATATCATCTATTTTTTGTCCAATGTAAATCAAACGTTGGTTGGCATCATACAATTCTTGATAACGTTCTAGTTTGTCTTGAATTTTTGCATTAATGTTCTCCATTTTTTTGCTTTCTTCTCTAGCTTTAGATTCTTCTTCTTTAAGATTTAAAGATGTTTTTTCTAATTTAGAACGCTCTTTTTGAAGGGTTGCAATGGTTTTGTCAAAACGTACTTTTCCACCTTCAATTTTCTTTTTGGCACGATTAATTAAACCAAAAGGAATACCATTTTTTTGCGCTACTTCAAATGTGAATGAACTTCCAGCTTGCCCCAATATTAATTTATACATTGGTTCTAATGATTTTTCATCAAACAGCATGTTGGCATTGGATGCAAAAGGCAATTCGTTGGCTAAAATTTTCAAATTGCTGTAATGCGTTGTAATGATTCCAAAAGCTTCTCGAGCATAAAATTCTTCTAAAAAAGTTTCTGCCAAAGCGCCTCCTAATTCGGGGTCAGAACCTGTTCCAAATTCATCAATTAAAAACAAGGTTTTGGCATTACATTTCTTTAAAAAATAATTCATGTTTTTCAAGCGATAGCTGTAGGTACTCAAATGATTTTCTATCGATTGATTATCTCCAATATCGGTTAAAATTCTATCAAACAAGAACGTTTCACTACGCTCATGCACTGGAATTAACATCCCGCTTTGCAACATCAATTGTAGTAGTCCAACCGTTTTTAAAGAAATCGTTTTTCCTCCCGCATTAGGTCCCGAAATTACAATAATGCGACTTTCATTGTGCAATTCTATAGTTTGTGGATAGGTAACCGCTTTCTTGGCTTTGTTATTCAAATATAAAATGGGATGATAGGCTTCTCTAAAAAACAAGCGTTTTTCTTCAATAATATTGGGTAAAATACCGTTTATTTTATGAGCATATTTTGCTTTAGCAGCGATGACATCTATATCACTCAAAAAGTCTTGATACGCAGCAATTGTTTCTGTAAACGGACGAATTTCATTAGTCAAACGCTTTAAAATACGCATGATTTCTTCACGTTCTTCAAACTCTAAATTATTTAATTCACGTGAATAGCGTTGTGCTGCTTCGGGCTCAATATAGGCAATACTTCCTGTTTTTGAAGTGCCTAAAATGGAACCTTTTACTTTGCGCCGATACATTGCTAAAACGGCCAAAACTCTTCGGTTTTCAACCACTGTTTCTTTAATATCATCTAAATAACCTAACGAATTGTATTGGCTCAAAGCCATCCCAAAACTCTGGTTGATTTTTCCTCGCACTAAATTAATACTTCGTCTAATTTCTATTAAATCGGGCGATGCGTTATCTTTAATAATACCAAACTTATCTACTACTTCATCTATGCGTTGTACAATTAATTTTACGATATCAATTGTACTTGTTTTTTGATATAAATTGGGATAATAATCTTCAAATTTCTTTAAAAATTGAATTAACGTGATTGCAGTTTCGGTAAGATTTGCTATTTTTTTAAAACTAGTTACCTCCAAAAAACTATCTTCAATAGCCAAGAATTTCAATTCATAGTTGATATTTTCAAAACCATGATTGGGAATAGCATTATTATTTGAAAACGAAGCAACATATTCAGAAGTTTGCTTTAGATTCGTCAACAAAGCTTCTTTGTCTTTAAAAGGCGTTATTGCCATTGCTTTTTCCTCGCCAATATCGGTATTACATTTACTGGCAATGGTTTGCAAAATGGTATTAAATTCTAAATCTTGTAGCGTTTTTTCTGTAATCGAAATCATTTTTCTTTTTCTTGTAGGTCAAAGTTACAAAGTAATGCAGGCATATTGCAATAGAAATTTATATTTTTGGTAAAAAAATATACAATGTTTATCAAAAAAGCATCTTGGCAACAGCTATTAGCCACCGAATTTCAAAAGCCTTATTTTTTGGAATTGATGCAACTGGTAGCTCAAGAATATGAAACCACCACTTGTTTTCCGCCAAAGGAACTCATTTTCAATGCGTTTGAACAATTTGAATTTGAAGAAACCAAAGTAGTCATCATTGGACAAGATCCATATCATGGAACGGGTGAAGCAAATGGTTTGTGCTTTTCGGTAAATGATGGCGTGGCAATTCCGCCTTCGTTAAAGAATATTTTTACAGAGATTAATACAGAATACGAAAGCATTTTTTTTCCAAATTCGGGTAATTTAGAACGTTGGGCAAAACAAGGTGTTTTGCTTTTAAACGCTGGTCTTACGGTTAGAAAAGACGAAGCCAACAGCCATAAACACTTAAAATGGAATCTGTTTACAGATGCAGTAATTCAACTTATTAATGAGCAATCTGAAAATGTGGTATTTTTACTTTGGGGCAGCTTTGCTCAAAAAAAAGGAAAGCTAATCAATCGCAATAAACATTTGGTATTAGAAAGTGGCCATCCCTCGCCTTTGAGTGCCAATCGAGGTTTTTGGTTTGGCAACAATCATTTTAAATTAACCAATGCCTATTTAAACGAAAAAGGAAAAAAGGAAATTGAATGGTAGTCTACACAACAATCTATATTTTTTTGAAAATACCTCTATTGCGTTTTAATCCCAAACAATACAACCACAAGCGTTACCAATACAAGGAAGATTATGAAAAAAACTACATAACTCAATAGTGCATACAACAGCGCTTTAATTCTTGATATGTTATTAAAAAAAGTCATATAAGTCCATACCATCAAACCGATTTCAATTACTAAAAGAAAATCAACCAGAACTTTAATAGCTGGTGTATCATTCAAGAATTTAGTTAATGGAAAAATAGCAATTCTAAGTAGTAATTTTTGTGACGCTACATAAGCATTTAAAACCAAATGCTCAATAAAATTATATCCTTGTCTTTTGAAAACAAGATATGAAGCCAAAGAAAACAGCGGTATCGACAACAAAATAATCCATGCGTAATGATGTGAAATCCATTCATTAGCTGTTTCTGAACTTACGCCTTTAAAACTAGATAATGCTTTCTTATCAAGCACGCTAAAATGAAACAAATGCCTAAGTAATCCATACGATGTTGCTAAAATAATAACTAGCGAAATCGGTTTGAAATGTTTTACGCGCTTACCTTCCACAAAATCTCGTATAGAATCTCCTGGTCGGGTAAACAGTTCTTTTGCAGTGTAGAGCACGCCCTTATCGAAATGAAAAAAACCATGCTGAATGTCGTGCCAAATAAAATGAAGATTTAATTTGTGTGTAGCAGCGGGCTGACCACAATTATTACAAAAGTGCCCTGAATAAGTTTGACCGCAATTTTTACAAGTTACTTGCATTTATAGCTAATAATTCAATCAATGTTAACACGCATTACAATTATAGGAATAATTTTCTAATTTGTATCAAAATTTACCATCCATTCAATTCCAAATTTATCTCTAAACATGGCAAAACAAGCTTCTTCTGAATTCTCAGTAAAAGGAATTTCAACAGTTCCACCTGCTGAAAGATTATGAAACAATTGCTTTGCTTCTTCTTTGCTTGCTGCGGTTATTGAAATTTTGCTTCTATTTTCATTTTCATTGGTTTTTCCCATGAATTCTGGAACGTCGTTACCTATTAAAAAGTTATCTCCAATGGGTAGCGCAATGTGCATGATTTTATTGGCTTCCTTTTCAGAAATAGGAAACTCAGGTGTTGCAAAATCTTTAAAACGAATGATTTTTGCAAACGCACCACCAAATGCCGCTTGATAAAAACCAAACGCTTCTTCAGCATTGCCATTAAAATTGATTTGCGGATTGATTTGTGCCATGGTTTATTTTTTTAAGTTGTTGTATTAGGTTTTAATATCGTACTTCGAAGTAGCGTTGAGCCAACACCAAGCCTATACAAATATAACAAAACATTTCATTCAGCTATTAATTCTTTAGTAGGAAAATCCGGAAGTATCCATTGAAGCAAACGCTGTTATAGGGCGTTTTTATTTAAATTTCCGTTTTTCAATTAAGTATTCTGTATTTTCTACAATCCAATATTTTTCTATCCAAAGATTATCTTTATTATAAACATATCTAAATTTTTCATTCTCATATTTAGCTCTTCCACCAATAATAGTAATTGGATATTCTTCTTTTGGAAATGAATTTCTATTTAATTCCAGTACATTATTATTAGAATCATATTTGTATGAAGTAATTTCAATTTTATTTTGGTTATCAATTTTTGAGTATTCTTTACGTTCTAATATATTTCCTATTTTATCATAAAGTAATTCTTCTCTGTATCCAAAAACAGAATCTATTGCTGTTTTATCAGATTCAATTGTTTGTGGTAAATTCTGTTCGTTAAAATTTGAGAAATATTTTTTAACTAATACTTTTTCTTCTATTAATTGATTTTCAGAATTGTAAGTGTATAAATATTTTATTGTATCATTAGTTTTACCTTTATTAATCTCAAATTTTATAATTTCAAAATCTAAATTATTCATATCATCATAGTAATATTCAGCATTATATGTTAATCTAGATTTGTTGTAGTACTGAATACTTTTTATCTTTCCATTTTTTAAAGAAATTTTTTTTGACCAACCTGTTTTCTTGTGCTTATTATAAAAACTGATAATTTCTACACTTTTATATTTTTTCAGGTTTTCATTCTTCTCAATTTTTTCGAGTGATTGGCTAAAAAGTGTTGAAGTGATAAAAAGAAGATTTAATAATAGAAATTTCATATTGTTTGTTTTCGTTTGGTTCGGCAAAATGACGCACAACGTCTCGCGGCTTCAAGTAGTGGCGATGAACCAACACCAAGCCTTACAAATATAACAAAACATTCCATTCAGCTATTAATTCTCAATAGGAAAATCCGGAAGTAGCCATTGAAGTAAACGCTTTTGGCAGAGGTTTCTTTTTTTATTTTAAGTGAAAACTTTTTGCAATTTCTTTAAATTTTTTCAAGTATTCTTCTTTTTCTTGTGATGCCATTCCTATTATCATATAGTATCCAGAAGTTTCATCATACAACATTACTTGATATATTTTTTCATCTTCTTCTTTAGAGTTTTTACCATTAGCAATTATTTCATAACCATCAATATTATCAATTGTAATTGGATTTATAGATTCTATTGTCATACTTTCTCCATTTGGTAACTTTTTAAGTCTATCAATAGAATATTGCCTTTTATCTTTTGGATTTACATTTGAAATTGAATTGCCTACCATTATGATTGGTTTTTCAGTGGGCATCTTTCCTTCTATAGAATAAATTATTGTTCCTGAAAAATTCTTAGCGTACTTAAAGTCTGTATTCGTTACATCAATTTCAAAATCAACTGCTTCGAGTGAATTCTCATTTTGATTTTCATTGTATTTAGTAGAAAAAATTGAAGTTTTAATTTCATCTTCTAAACTTTTAAATTTTTCAGGATAAATTCCATTTACTAGTATCGTTTTATTTTCGTCACCAAATATAAGTAATTGTTTGATATACTTCATTCCGTTTGCATTTTGACTAACTTTAATGTAAGTAGCTTTAGAGTTATTGAAGTCAACACTTTCTTTGCTAATAAGAATCATACCTTTGCTTTTTAAATTTTCCGCAGTAAAATTTTCACTCATAAAAAAGTATGAAGAAGGTAATTCATTTATCATAATTGAAGCGGATTTTTCAACATTTTGTAAACCGCTAAAACTAGTTGATTGTAAAAAATCTTTAGGTGCCAAAATACTACATTTTGTCCCTAAAATAGCTACATAATCATTTGTTTGTGAAAATGCATTTGTAAGAGTTATTAAACTTATAAAAAGTATTTTTTTGATTGTAAATTTCATTCTTTTTCTAATTTAAAGGTAACGTCCCGGCGATTGCGAGGTTGCAAGCTTCGTAACCGTTTATTTTCTGTTAAAGATAAAATTTCTTGCAAGAAATAAACGTGTATTTACTACAAAATTCGCAATCTTGCCAAACGTGTGTTGGCTGTTGTTTTTATTCTAATAGCTTAAAATAATGATGATTTCTAATTCTATCAAGTAACTCATGTTCTAATTTTTCTTGTTCAATTTCTCCTCCATTTGTACCAACATTATAGTACCCTACACTACCAAAAATTAAAGTATAATTTAACTCTTTTAGATAAACTGAATAAATGGTTTCAAATTCTTTTTCTAATTTTTCTATTTTAGTTACGTTACTAAATGATTCTTTTACTTTTTCTTTTCCAAATTTTAAAATTAAAGTTACAACTTTTAAAGAATCTCTTGCTTCACAATTTGCGCCAAAACTGCAACCATCTATTGAGTCTAATAGAATTAATGCTTTATCATAATCTTTTCGTTTGTTATGAATTTGTGTTTGAATTAAATTGATTTCTCCAAAAGCACTTGCCCAAGCATTACCGCAAAAACCATAGTCACTTAATTTTGCTTTTCTAAGAAATTCTTCCACTTTATTTAAGTTTTCCTTTTTTAAGTTTTTTTCTGCTTTTTCTATGAATTTGTAACCTTGTTTATAGCTGTATTTTTTTTGTCCAAAAGTCTTAGTTGAAAATGATAATATTATCAGAATTATTATTAAGTATCTCATAAATGTTTTTCTTGTTAAGATTTTGCGGTAAAATCACTGTCAACGTCCAGGTGCTTTGAGCAGTTGCGAACTTCGGAACTGATTATTTTCTGTTAAAGATAAATATTTTCGTGAAGAAAGAAGTTCAATTCAATAAAAACCAGCAATAGTGCCAAAACGCTATTAGTGACTGTTTTTTAGCTTATCCAAGTTCTGCACTTGTCAACTATTTTCCATTTACCATTGATTTTTTCTAAATATATATCCTTTCCGCTTCCACAAAGACCACCACAATAATGGCTCAATTGTACATATGCTTTTTGGTTATCTGAAGAAAAAACAGGAATAGTTATTTCATAAAAATCAAATGAGTCATTTAATTTCTTTTTGCTAATTTCTTTATCTCTTGTTGTTAAATTAACATTTTTAAAAATCACGTCATCAATTTTGAACTTTTGAGGGTTTGAATTTTGTTCAACTAAATATAATGAATCTTTAACGCTAAAAAATCCTAATTTTCCATAATGTAATAAACTTTCTATTGAAACATTGCCATTTGGCGGAGGTGGCGGAGGCGGGATATCTACATTCTTAGCTTTTTCTGGCACGTAAATATGTAATTTTGTCAATTCTTCACAAAGCATTTTTGAATTCTTATCATTTTTTGAAACATTTAAACTATCTTCATTAATTATTGTTTCTACAATTTCATTGATGTCTTTAGCTTTTGAAGTTTCAAATTCAGTTTTTGTTTCTGAGTTTTTACAACTCAAAATGATAAATGTGAATAGTAAAATTATATTTCTCATTTTACAGGATTTAAAAATTGCCACTAACCATCAAATACTTACTTTTCTCCAAAAATTAATTTACAGTAAATTCTAAGACATTATTGGTGGTGTCGCCTACTGCTGTTGTTTTGATGATTACGGTTACTGCGTTTTTAGAATCTATGGAAACTACCTCATTATCAACTGTTAAACGGTA
>ERZ1034363.479-NODE-479-length-27618-cov-5.294325_pt1 | contig 27618 bp, 28 predicted proteins | sample MGYA00520616_ERZ1034363 | MGnify/ENA primary metagenome ERZ1034363 (study PRJEB33736, sample SAMEA104284506) | Azolla filiculoides | biome: Urban; feature: Water surface; material: Ditch water | place: Netherlands | collected 2015-10-28 | depth 0-0.1 m ... | reverse complement strand
CATCCAAGATGGGATATATACCACAGTTGAAATAATTTGGTCTAAAGATTCTCATCACACAGAATATTTTTCTAAAACTGTTTTATCTATTAAATCGTAGTTCATATTATCACTTTTATAATTAGTTGCAATATAATTTATTAAATTCAATATAACTTCTTTTACTTTAAACAATTCATTTGCTTTTATTAATTCAATGATATCAACTAATGATTGAATAATTTCTGTGTTAAAACTCCAAAATACATCATAATTTTTAAAATTTCTTACAATGAAATTTCTAATAAAATATTCTAACTTTTAAAATGTAGAATTACACGCTTCATCTAGCGAAGCAATTTTATATCATTTTTTTAACTCAGTGGCAAAAAATTCTTCATCATGAAAAGGGGCTTTTTGGATAATAGCGGATGTAAAATAATTCGTATTTTCATCATAAATGGCTCATAAATAGTAAATAGGAGAAACTTTCTTTAGTTATTATTGTATAATCAAAAGGATTTAGCTTAATAATAAATCAAAACTCTTTACTGCACATCATACTTCATTTTTCTCAAAATCCGTAAAGCTTCTTTAAACGACAAATATACATAACTGAATGGTTTCAAAAGTGGTTTTGCATCTATCAATTTTTGCTTAGCATCTTCAAATCCGTTGAGGTAACAAATCATAAAAGTAGAAGGCAAATTCTCTAAATCCTTCAGTTCACGATGGGTTAACGAAAATCCTTTTTGGAGTTTGTTGAGCAACGAAATGTTGGAATTATAAATATGAAACAGCATTTTCTTGTTGAATTCTGGCGGTTGAAAAAGGATTTCTCGATCAATTTTATAATAGCCATTGTCATGAAAATAAATGGTTTGTTTCTCTAAAGGATAAAAACTCGTTTTGTCATTCAAACCCAAAGAAACATATTCGATAATGGTAAAACTATCCTCGTCATAAGTAATCGTAACTACATCTTGAGCAGAATAAAACAATTTGATTTGCTCGTTGATTAACTCAATATCAACGCGAGAAAGGAATGTCGTGTCACGGTATTTTTTGGGAACACCAGCCCAGCAAATAACAAATAATTCTTTGAAAACCTTGTATTTTGGTGCCATGTCTCTGTGGCGAAAATTCATAAAATCAATCACACCATCAAGGGTGTAACCAATGCTATTTCTAGAATTATTTTCAATGCCAATGACAGTTTCCGTGTTTTGATAATTTTTCTCAACTTCTTCTTCAACAGGAACAGTGTTGCTGCCTCGACGAACAAAAACGCTGTTGGCAGGAATCGTGTGAATTCCTTTTTTGAAATGAGAGGTTTTACTATTGGCCTTTATGGTTACTAATCCTACTACTTTGTCTTTGGGTAAATTAGGAAAAGGCACGTTTTCGTATTGAATTTTGGGTGGATTTTCTAAATAAGCATTTACTAAATTCTGAATCCGACTATCGTCAAAAAAATCATCACCAACAATTTCATTATCATGGTCTTCGACTCCCACAACTATATAGGAATTATTGGCAGGATTCGAATTGGATAAAGCGCAAATGTGTTTCAAAAACTTGGCTTTTCCTTCTCTCGAATGTAAATTCAACTGCCGTTTTTTGTCATAAAAACTGCTCTCATCATTGTGAGCTAGAAGATTTTTAACTAAAAGTCTTTTATTAATCATTGCAAAAAAGAGGTTTGCTAGTTTTTAAAAATCAAACAGTTAAATCTCTATTGACAATTGTGGCAGAACCCTGTGCAGTAGCCATCACGACCAAATCGGAAATGTTTACATGATAAGGTCTAGAAACCACAAAATGAATAATGTCGGCAATATCTTCGGGTTCTAAGGGTTTAAGACCTTTGTAAACATTGGCCGCTTTGTCTTTATCTCCTTTAAATCGGACTTCGCTAAACTCGGTTTCTACCATTCCAGGATGAATAGCACTCACTCTGATTCCGTAGGGATTTAAGTCCATTTTCATACTTTTGTTCAAAGCATCTACAGCGTGTTTTGTAGCACAATACACATTTCCGTTTGGATATACTTCTTTTCCAGCCGTAGAACCAATGTTGATAATATGACCCGATTTTCGTTCAATCATTTGTGGAATTAGGGCTTTCGAAATATACAAAAGTCCTTTTATGTTGATGTCTATCATCGCTTCCCAATCGTCTAGATTACCCTCTTGAATAGGGTCTAATCCATGTGCATTTCCTGCATTATTAATCAAAAGGTCAATTTCAGAAAATTCAGTAGGTAACGAATTTATGTTTTCAAAAACGGCCTTTTTATCTCGAACATCAAAGCACAATGTATGGATTTCTGTATATTCCTTAAGTTCTTTTTCAAGGGCTATCAATCGATCTTCTCTTCTTCCGCAAAGGATAACTTTATAATTATTTTTGGCCAATATTCTTGCAGTTGCTCTTCCAATTCCGCTCGTTGCTCCAGTTACTAAGGCTAATTTTTTCATAAGCTATTTTAAATTTATAAATGCTAAATAAATGTTTTATTTCTAGGGTTTTCCTAAAACATAGTGATAATTTTATTTTAAAAAAAGGGGTATTACTCAAGGCCAAAATGCTATAAAAATAGTAGTGAATTCTATATTTTGGAACATTTTTTTTTAAAACATTAAAATTATGAAAATACTATCACAAAACATCCTTAAAATTGGGCACTTGTCGGAAGTTTTAACCATTTTTTAACATCGTACTTCTAAAAAAAAATTCAATTTGCACCGTCAAAAAGAACGAACACAATTTACAGCATTTAAAATACGAATATGGAAGAAAATACAACGACTTTGGACATTAGAGCAATCAATGAAAAAATAGAAAGAGAAAGTGCTTTCATCGATTTGCTAACCATGGAGATGAATAAAGTAATCGTGGGTCAAAAACATATGATCGAGCGATTGTTAATTGGGCTTTTGGGACAAGGACATATTTTACTTGAAGGTGTTCCAGGTTTGGCAAAAACCTTAGCCATAAATACTTTGGCCCAAGCCGTTGATGGTTCGTTCAGTCGAATTCAGTTTACTCCAGATTTATTGCCTGCCGATGTAGTGGGGACCATGATTTACAATATTAAATCCAATGATTTTTCTATAAAAAAAGGACCTATTTTTGCTAATTTCGTTCTTGCGGATGAGATTAACCGTGCGCCAGCCAAAGTGCAATCGGCATTGTTAGAAGCGATGCAGGAAAAACAAGTGACTATTGGCGACACCACTTTCAAATTAGACAAACCATTTTTAGTTTTAGCTACTCAAAATCCAATCGAGCAAGAAGGAACTTATCCTTTGCCAGAAGCACAAGTCGATCGTTTTATGTTGAAAACTGTGATTGATTATCCAAAAATGGAAGACGAAAGAATGGTAGTGCGTCAAAATCTAAAAGGAACTTACGAAAAAGTAAAATCAGTTGTCTCTGTAGAACAAATTTTGCGGGCGCAAGAAGCCGTTCGTGAGGTTTATATGGACGAAAAAATAGAGAAATATATTCTTGATATTATCTTCGCCACCCGTTATCCAGAGCAATACAAATTGGCCGATTTGAAACCATTAATCAGTTTTGGAGCTTCACCTCGTGGAAGTATCAATTTGGCCAATGCAGCAAAATGTTACGCTTTTATCAAACGCAGAGGATATGTAATTCCAGAAGATGTTCGTGCCGTAGTTCACGATGTGTTGCGTCACAGAATTGGAATCACTTACGAAGCCGAAGCCGAAAATATCACTTCAGTTGATATCATCAACAAAATCGTAAACGAGATTGAAGTACCTTAAAAAGTTGATAGTTTTTGGTTGATAGTTGATGGTTTTTTCCAACAACTGACAACCGACAACCAACAACCACATACAATGGAAACAAAAGACCTCTTAAAAAAAGTACGAAAGATAGAAATTAAAACCCGAAGATTGAGTGATCATATCTTTTCGGGAGAATACCACACATCGTTCAAGGGTCGCGGAATGACTTTTAGCGAAGTGCGTCCGTACCAATATGGCGATGATATTCGTGCCATTGACTGGAACGTAACAGCTCGTTACAATGAGGCACACGTCAAAGTATTTGAGGAAGAACGCGAATTGACGATGATGTTGATGGTCGATATTTCGGGTTCAGAAAGTTTTGGGTCTAAAAATCAATTCAAAAAAGATGTCGTTACCGAGATTGCTGCAACAATGGCTTTTTCGGCTACAAACAACAATGATAAAATTGGTCTGATTTTGTTTTCAGACCAAATCGAATTGTATATTCCACCCAAAAAAGGGCGTTCACATGTTTTGAGAATCATTCGAGAATTAATCGAATTTGAACCCAAAAGTCACAAAACCGATATTGCTCAAGCTTTGAAATTCTTGTCGAGTACACAAAAAAAGAAAGCAATTGTGTTCGTAATTTCCGATTTTATTTCAGAAGATTACGAGCATACATTGAAAATTGCTTCCAAAAAACACGACATTACCGGTATTCGAGTGTATGATATTCGAGAAGAAAAAATGCCAAATCTAGGAATGGTTTCTATGCTGGATGCCGAAACCGGCGAAACACAATTGATTAATACGGGTTCAAAATCGGTGCGAATCAATTATGAAAAATACTATCAGGAGAAACTGAAATATTTTAAGGAAACGTTCAGTAAATCGGGCGCAGGAGTTGTAAACACAAGAGTTGACGAAAGTTATGTAACGAAATTATTAGGTTATTTTAAATCGAGGTAACGGTTGATGGTTGGTGATTGTAAAGACGCAATGCATTGCGTCTTTACAATCACCAACGAAAAACAAACCGTTCGATAAATATAAAGAATGAAAAAAATACTATTATATTTTCTGTTTACCGCCACTGTTTTTGCACAACAAAAACAAGTGCAAACTAGTATTGATACTACCAAAAATAAAATCGGTGCCGAGTTCAAGCTAACCTTAAAAACCAATGTCGATACTTTGTCGAAAGTGGTTTTTCCGAATCTGAGAAACTTTGGTTCACTCGAAGTGATTCAGTCCTATCCGATTGACACTATCAAGAAAAATGACCGATACGAATTAATCAAAAAATACGGTTTAACTCAATTCGATTCTGGTAGATACACCATTCCGAGTGTTAAGATTTTGATTAACAAAAAAGAATTTTTATCCGATTCAATCAAAGTTGAGGTTGCCAATGTTGTAGTTGATACATTAAAACAAAAAATGTATGACATCAAGGATATTGTTCCAGCAAATGAATCTAGCAATTGGTGGAAATATCTTTTGGGACTAGTCTTAATTGCAGGTTTTGGAGCCTTCATTTATTGGTACACCAAAAAACGTCAAAAAAAGACCATCGAAAAAGAAATTTACAAAACCCCAATCGAAAAAGCGACAAGCTTGCTCAATAATTTGGAGAAAAAAGAACTTTGGCAACACGGAGAAGTCAAAGCTTATTACAGTGAATTGACCGATATTGTACGAAATTATATCGAAGAAGCTATCGAAATTCCAGCAATGGAGAGCACCACTTCTGAACTGATCGAAGGGCTGAAAATGGTGTCCCAGAAAAAGAAAATGAATCTTTCCAAAGACACTTTTGATAATTTGCTTGGCGTTTTAAAACAAGCCGATTTAGTAAAATTTGCCAAATCAAAACCATTAGATTTTGAAATTACCGAAGATAGAAAAAAATTAGAAAGAGCGATTGTTACTTTGGATAAAGCGATTCCTGTAGTGGTTGAAAGTGATGAGGAAATGTTGCTTAACGAAATGCAGCGTCAAGAACAATTGAAACGAGAGTTGAAAAAGCAAAGAAACAAACGCATCCTTATTACAGTTGTCTCCGTAATTATGTTGCTTTTTGTTACGCTAACTTATTTTATTGTCACCAAAGGTTTTGATTATGTCAAAGACAATATTATTGGACATCCATCCAAAGAATTGTTAGAAGGGGAATGGGTAAAAAGTGCCTATGGTAACCCTAATGTGAAAATAGAAACTCCAAAAGTGCTAAAAAGAATCGATCTTTTTAAAGCCTTACCAAAAGAAGGAATGGCTTTGATTAAGGAAATGCAATCTTTTGCTTATGGAAGTTTGATAGACAATTTTTATATCATGGTTTCGACTTTGCATTACAAACAAGACACTCAAATTGATTTAGAAAAATCTTTAGATGGATCTTTACAATTTATGGAAGCTCAAGGAGCACAAAACATGATTGTGAAAAAAGAAGAGTATGAAACCCAAGCAGGAATCAAAGGAATCAAAGGCTACGGAACATTTTCGCAAATAGATGCTAATAGTCAAAGCAGTACAAAATTATATTATGAAATTTTAATCTTTAGTCAAGAAGGCGGTTTGCAGCAAATTATTATTGTTCACCAAGAAGGAGATGCCTATGCTAATCAAATTTCAGAACGAATTATGAACTCTGTGGAACTTGAAAACACAAAACAATAATGGGAAATATAAGTTTTTTAAATCCAGAGTTTTTTTGGTTATTTCTTCTAATTCCATTAGCAGGAGCTTGGCTGTTTTGGAAAAAAAACCAACAAACGGCTAACTTAAAAATAAGTTCAACTCAAGGGTTTAAGGATTCTAAATCGCTATTGGTAAAACTACATCCAATCTTGAATGTGATGCGAATTTTGGCGCTAAGTTCCTTGATTATTGCAATGGCAAGACCCAGAACAGTTGATATTAGTAATCAAACCAAAACTACAAAAGGGATAGATATTGTCTTGGCAATGGACGTTTCTGGAAGTATGCTCGCCAAAGATTTGAAACCCAATCGAATGGAAGCCCTCAAAGAACTAGCTGCTGATTTTGTCGAAGAAAGGCCAAATGATAGAATTGGATTGGTATTGTATGCTTCTGAAGCCTACACCAAAACACCAGTTACAAGTGACAAAGCAGTAGTTTTAGAAGCCATAAAAAGTATAAAATACGACAATGTTCTGCAAGACGGAACAGGAATCGGAATGGGATTGGCAACAGCCGTAAACCGATTAAAAGATAGTAAAGCCAAAAGTAAAATTATTATTTTGTTGACCGATGGAGTCAATAATGCGGGTTTTATTGAACCAGAAACCGCTGCAGATATTGCCAAACAGTATGGCATAAAAGTATATACTATTGGTGTCGGAACAAACGGAATGGCTGAATCTCCTTATGCAATTTCGCCAAGTGGAGAACTTTTATTTCAAATGATGAAAGTAGAAATTGACGAACAATTAATGAGAGGTATTGCCAAAAAAACCGATGGAAAATATTTCAGAGCCACGAGCAACAGCAAATTGGCTCAGATTTATGGCGAAATAAATAAACTGGAAACCACCGAAATTGAAGAACTAAAATTCTATGATTACGACGAAAAATACAGATCTTTTGTTTGGATTGCATTGGCTTTGATTTTGGTTGAAGTGGGATTAAGAAACACGGTTTATAGAAGTTTTATATAAGAACATTGCTATTGGCTAATGGCTAGTGGCTAATTACTATTTTTTGAGAATGGAATTAGACGAATCAAAATATTTATACCTTCTTTTTATAATACCCATTTTGGTGGTGATTTTTCTATACAATCAATATTGGAAAAGAAAAAAACAACGCGAATTTGGGGATTTAGATTTGATAAAAAAATTAAGCCCAGAAAAATCGGTTTTCAAGCCAGTTTTAAAATTGGTGGTACTACTTTTGGCATTAGTAGGGCTAATTATTGGATTGGTAAATCCTAAAATGGGAACCAAAATGGAAACCGTAAAACGAGAAGGAATCGACATCGTTTTTGCCATGGATGTTTCCAAAAGTATGCTCGCCGAAGACGTAGCTCCCAACCGATTGGAAAAAAGCAAACAAATTGTTTCGCAAATCATCAATCAATTAGGAAGTGACAGAATAGGAATTGTTGCCTATGCTGGAAGTGCATTTCCAGTTTTGCCCATCACTTCAGATTATGGTGTGGCCAAAATGTTTCTTCAAGGAATGAATACCGATATTGTTTCTTCAAAAGGGACTTCATTGGATGAAGCCATAAAATTGTCGGCTACTTATTTCGACGAAAAAAGCAAAACCAGTAAGTTGTTAATCCTGATTTCAGATGGTGAAGACCACTCAGAAGGGGCAGAAGATGCCGCTGATGAAGCCACAAAACTAGGAATGAAAATCATAACCATTGGCGTTGGAACCGAAAAAGGGGGTCCAATTCCATTGAGAGTAAATGGAGTTGTCGAAAGTTTTAAAAGAGACAATAACAATGAAGTGGTAATAACAAAATTGAATAAAGAAGGTTTGACGACCATTGCCAAAACCACAAAAGGAGGATATGTTGACGGAAATAATACAAAACAAGTATTGGATTATGTAAAAAATGCGCTCGATAATATTCAAAAAACAGAATTCGAATCGACACAAATGGCTAATTTTCAATCCCAATTTCAGTGGTTTTTGTCTTTTGCTTTTGTCTTGTTGTTTTTAGATGTTTTCTTGTTAGAAAGAAAAACAAAATGGGTTCAAAAATTGAATTTATTTAACGAAAAAGAATAATGAAGAATTTTATTTTATATATACTAGTATTCCTTTCTTTTGCAGTTTCGGCTCAAGAAAAAGATAAAACTTTGCCCAAAGCAAATGATGAATATTCAGAAAAAAAGTTTGTCGAGGCTGAAGCTAATTACAGGATTTCGCATTCCAAATTTCCTAAAAGAATGGTTGCTCCTTTCAATTTAGGAAATGCAATATACAAACAAAACCAAACCTCCGAGGCCAAATATGCTTACGCAAAAGCATTGGATAACACTAAATCTAGAGTTCAGAGACATAAAATATTTCACAATTTAGGGAATGTTTTTATGAAAGAAAAAAATTATTCGGCTGCTGTAGATGCTTATAAAGATGCGCTGCGAAACAAACCGTCAGACGAAGAAACACGCTATAATTATGCGTTGGCCAAAAAAATGCTAAAAGAAAATCCGCCTAAAAACGATAAAAATAAAGACAAGAATAAAGATAAAAATAAGGACAAGAACAAAAAGGATAAAGACAAAGACAAAAAGGACGATAAGAAAGACGGAGATAAAGATAAAAAGGATAACAAAGACGGTAAAGACAAAGATAATAAGGACGATAAAGGCGATAAGGATAAAAATGGAGAAAAGCCTAAAGATGACGGAAGACCAAAACCAATGCCTGGTGGAATTTCTAAACAAAGAACGGAGAATCTTTTGGATGCCGTAAACAATGAAGAGAAGAAAATTCAGGACAAAATGAATGCTCAAAAAGTAAAAGGCAAACCCATACAAACAGAAAAAGACTGGTAAATTTGGTTTAATCTTTTAATCGTTGATTTGTTTTATACAACAAACCGATTAACCGATTAAGCAGTTAAACGATAAAACAATTAATGAAAAGATATTTAATTTTATTGCTACTAAGTTTTCAATCGCTTTTGGCTCAAGTACAATTTGAAGCAAAGGTGAGCAAAACCACGCTGGGTCTTAACGAAAGACTTCGCATCGATTTTGTTATGAATATGGATGGAGACAACTTCAGCCAACCGTCTTTCGAAGGATTTAGAGTTATTGCTGGACCCAGTCAGCAAGTGAGTCAGTCGTGGGTAAATGGAAGAAGTTCTTTCGAAAAAATCTATTCCTATTATCTTTTGCCAATGCAAAAAGGAAGTTTAATTATCAAGCAAGCTACCATCGAATATAATGGACAGATATATAAAACATCACCCGTTAAAATCAATGTTACCAATGCAGTTCAAGAAGCCAGAGATCCAAATGATCCAACTCCAATTTCTGCAGATAACAACCTTTATCTTGTGGCCGAAGTTTCTAAGACAAATCCGTATGTAAATGAGCCGATAACAGTAGTTTATAAATTGTATGTTAGTTATAATATTGGAGTGTCGAATTGGAGAGAATTGGACAAACCCAAATACAATGATTTCTGGAGTCAAAATATTGATGTGAAACAACTTGTTGTTGAACAAGGAATGTTCAAAGGCGAAAAATATCAATATATGGTACTCCGAAAAACCGTTTTATATCCTCAAAAATCAGGTAAACTGGTCATAGAACCTTTGTCATTGGATATTGATGTACAATTGCCTACAAATCGAAGAGATATGTTTGGTAGAGTTTTACTGACCAATGGCAATAAAAGAGTTTCAACAGGAGTTAAAACAATTACTGTCAAAGCACTTCCAGAAGCAGGTAAACCAGCCGATTTTTCGGGAGCAGTAGGTAAATTTGATTTCAGAGTAATTCCATCCAAAACAAATTTAAAAAGTGGTGAAAGCCTTGATTTATTGGTAAATGTTACAGGAAGCGGAAATATGAAATTATTTAACTTACCAAAACCTGTAGTTCCCAATTCATTAGAAATGTATGACCCTGTTCACGACGAAAAAATAAATACCACCTTGTCGGGAATGTCGGGTAAAATAGCAGACAAATACACCATTATTCCACAATTCAAAGGAAAATATCCCATAAAGCCATTGCAATTTTCCTATTTTGATTTAGGATCAGGAACTTATAAAACCATAACTTCACCCGAGATTATGATTAATGTTTTGGATGGCCCAACTAGCAATGATGCAGTGGCTTCAACCCCAACAGGAATTTCAAAAAACAGCATTTCAAGTAGTGAACAATTCAAGTATATTAAGTCAAAAACCGATTTAGTTTCAATGAAAGAAACCGATTTCTTTGGTTCAAAAACTTTTTATGGTTTGTTGTTATTGCCCTTTTTATTACTTCCATTAATTGTTTTGCTCAAAAAGAAAAAAGAAGCTTTAGACAGCGATGCTTTTGGAAACAGAATAAAAATGAACAACAAATTGGCCAAAAAATATTTATCGGAAGCCAAAAAACAAATCAACAACAAAGAACCGTTTTATGTGGCTTTGGAAAAGGCAATGCACAATTTCCTAAAAGCCAAATTGCATATTGAAACCTCGGATATGAGCAAAAGTAACATTCAGGAATTGTTGGCTTCCAAAAATGTAAATGCTCAAACGATTATTGATTTTATTACACTTACCGAAAATTGTGAACTGGCACGTTATGCATTAACATCGAGTTCGGTTATTCATCAGGATTATGATAAAGCGGTAATGATAATTTCGGATTTAGAAAAACAAATAGTATAATTGACAATTGATAATTAACAATTGATAATTGAAAATGAAAAAAACACTTTTTATCCTGTTACTAATATCTCAATTTTTCTTTGCTCAAAGTGGCTTTGAAAAAGGAAATGAATTGTACCAAAAAGGGAAATACGAGCAAGCCATTACGGAATACGAAACGGTTTTGGCGAGCCATAAACATTCGGCAGATTTGTATTTCAATTTAGGAAATTGTTATTATAAATTAAACAAAGTAGCCCCAGCTATTTACAATTACGAAAAAGCATTAGTACTCAATCCAGACGATGTAGAAATAGTCAACAACCTAAAATTTGCACAAAAACTACAAATCGACGAGATAAAAGAAATGCCTCAGGTTGGTTTTTCAAAAATGCTACACGACTTTACATCCATCTTTCATTACAATACTTGGGCTTGGATTGGAGTGGGCTTGTCATTTTTGTTTTTGCTATTTTTTATAGGCTATTATTTTTCTCAAACGGCCTTGTCCAAAAGGATTTTTTTCATCGGGATGTTTGTCTTTCTTTTTTTAGTCGTGGTAAGCGTTTCGTCTGCCATTTCAGGTAAAAATCACTATGAAAATGAAAAACCAGCTATTGTTTTTGCAACAGCAACAGAAGTGAAAAGTGAACCACAAAAAGCAGGTAACACCGCATTTATTTTGCACGAAGGCACCAAAGTTTTTGTTTTGGAAGCTTTAGACAATTGGAAAAAAATTCAATTGACCGATGGAACCGAAGGCTGGATTGATAAAAATGAAATTAGAGAAGTGAAGTAAAAGTGTTCAGTTTTCAGTAGTTAGTATTCAGTGTGCTATCTGCCATCTGAAGTATGTTTACTTTTTTTAAGGTCTTCATACCATTTTTCAATCGAAGGATAAATGAATCCCGCTGTTTTTTGAATAGGACGAAAAAACAACGATTTGTCTAAAGTTTCTTTTTTGGCAAAAGTATTGTTGAAGTTTATTTTTTCGAAAAGGTTCAAAAAGATACTGATAATTAAGATTGTTTTCAATAGTCTAAAAAAGCCACCTCCCAGTTTGTTCATTACACCCAAAAACGCAAAATCAGCAACGCTGGTAAGGAATTTTGCTAAGAGTGAAATACCAATAACTACTAGTAGAAATGTAATGATAAAAGCTGAAATTTGGATTGTTTTTGGATTCCAATGCGTAATTGCCGACAACATGATCCTTGCTAAAAACGAAAACTTAATAGCAAGATAAATTCCTAAAACCAAGGAAACTAATGAAGCTAATTCTACAAAAAGCCCGTTTTTTATGCCTTTGAATAAGGCAATGACAAGCAAAGCACCCAAAATAATATCTAAAAAACTCATAATTTAAAATTAAAGAGAAAAAAATAAAGACAAAGATAAAAGAATTATGTTGGTATCTTTGCCCAAATGACTTTTATGTTTTTTGAATTCATAATTCATAATTCATAATTCATAATTCAACAAAATGTCTAGAGATATACAACTAAAAGAACGCTGGGAACAGCTTGTTACGATACTATCCAATCAATTTTCGCAAGGCGAAGACCTCGATTTAGATGCTATAATTTATTTAATTGGCGTACAAGAACTCGGAAAAGTGCATAAAACTTTCGAAAAAGACGAAAAACTCAACCTGATGCACATTGCTATTTGCCGCTTATTGGAACCTTATGGTTTTTATGAATTCGAATTTTTTGACAAAGACGGTTGGCCACATTACAAAGTGAAAGAAGAATTACCAGCACTAAAAGCTGGCGAACAATCGGTTTTGATGAAAGAAGCGATTGTGAATTATTTTATCGAAAAGGAACTAATTGATTAATATTTTTTATTGTACGGACAAGTCGCGACTTGTCCCTTCCAACAAAAATCACTAAATTTGCACTCTCAATTATTGGATGAAAATGATAGACAAGATAAAAGAATATATTGGCGAAGCACAAGCTTTTTCAACTCAAAACAAGGAAGAATTAGAAGCATTTCGAATTAAATTTCTAGGAAGCAAAGGACTTTTGAAAGAGTTTTTTGCCGAATTCAAGAACGTTCCCAACGAACAAAAAAAGGAATTTGGACAAGTAATTAACTTGCTAAAGTCTTCAGCCGAAGAAAAAGTAAAATCCATTCAAGAATCTTTAGAAAGCAAAGAAGAAAGTAAAGGGTTTTATGGCGATTTGACTCGCTCGGCCGAACCAGTTGTTATTGGTTCTCGTCATCCTATTTCATTAGTAAAAAATCAAATTATCGATATCTTTTCCAATGTGGGTTTCAACGTTTCCGAAGGGCCAGAAATCGAAGACGATTGGCATAATTTTACCGCATTGAACTTGCCAGAATACCATCCGGCACGTGATATGCAGGACACTTTTTTCATCCAAACCAATCCCGATATTTTGTTGCGCACCCACACTTCATCCGTGCAAGTGCGTTATATGGAAAACAACAAACCTCCAATTCGAACCATTTCGCCAGGAAGAGTTTTCCGTAACGAAGCCGTTTCATCGCGGTCGCATTGTATTTTCCACCAAGTCGAAGGTTTGTATATTGACAAAGACGTTTCCTTTGCCGATTTGAAGCAATCGCTTTTGTATTTCACCAAAGAAATGTTCGGAAAATCCAAAATTCGCTTGCGTCCGTCGTATTTTCCATTCACGGAACCAAGTGCCGAAATTGATATTTATTGGGGTTTAAAAACCGAAACCGATTATAGAATTACCAAAGGAACAGGTTGGTTAGAAATTGGTGGTTGCGGAATGGTTGATCCTAATGTTTTGAAAAATTGCAACATCAATCCCGATGAATACACTGGTTTTGCCTTTGGAATGGGAATCGAAAGAATTGCAATGTTGCTTTATCAAATTGGTGATATTCGAATGTTCTACGAAAACGATGTTCGCTTCTTGGAGCAATTTAAAGCGAGTATTTAAAAAAAAGACTGATAGATAATAGACGAAAAGATAAGAGATTCTTTCTTTAGTCTATTATCTTTTCGTCTATTATCTCTTTGTTTATCCGCTATCATCTATCCTCTCAAAATGAAAAAAGACATCATCATTCCCGAAGTAGAAAACGTATTCCTAGCCGCAGTCCAAGAATGGAGCGATGATTTTATGGAAAAGGTTTGGTATATTTATTTAGTAAACGACAGTGATTTTCAATTGGATAGCGTTATGGTAGTTTCCAAGGCTTTTGGAACTATTGATGGCGAAATGAAAAAAACTTCGCTTTTGCGTCACGCTTTTATCGAAGTTCCTGCGGTAACTTTTGTAAAAGTAGAAATGGTCGAAAAAAGTGTTTTGGTACTCAACAACGAGTTTATGGTTACGTTCTTTATTGGGAACACCTTATACGACCGAAAATATATTTTCAAAGCCAATTCCATCACTCCAGATTATGTGGAAGAAGTGCCACTATTATTTGTAGATGGTGTGATTGTGAGGTAGATTAGACTTAATTAAAAAGAAAAAACTACTTTTTACATTTTTGACTTTCGCATCGAATAATTGACTAAATACAAGCCGCACAAAGTGACACAACCTCCAATGACAATTGACATTGTAAGTGGTTCTCCAAAAATTAATGCACCCAAAAGTACTGCAACAATTGGATTCATATAGGCATAAATGCTATTTATTTCTGGCGGTAACCTTTGCAGCATATAAATAAAAGCGATAAATGTCAAGACGGAACCAATGATTACTAAGTATCCAATGGCCCACCAAGAATTTGCAGGAATCGAAGCGATAGTTACTCCAGTTCCAGTCGCACCAACAATTGCTAAAGTGATACAGCTCGAAATTAGCATTTGCAATCCCAAACTGAAATAAGGGTTGAAACTAGTCGCTTTTTTCTTGGTATATAAACTTCCAAAAGCCCAACTTACAGTGGCTATTAGTGAGAGGAAAATTCCAAATCTAAAATCGGGGTTCAATAAATCGGCAAGATGATCGAAAAAAACAACACAAACTCCAGAGAAACTCACTATTAGTCCTAAGACAGATAAGCGAGCGATTCGTTCTCCTCTAAAAAGAGAGATAAAAACAATCCAAAGCGGGAAAATTGCACCGATGATGGCGCCCAAACCACTACTAATGTATTTTACGCCCCAAGTACTAAGCCCGTTGCTCAAGACAAAATTGAGAATGCTTAGGATAAATATGGCTTTCCATTGTTTCCCTTTTGGCCAAGGCACTTTTTTGTATAAAAAGAAAGCGACATAAAGAATTCCGCCAATAAATTGTCTAATTCCTGCAAGTTGCAATGCTGGCATATGTCTCACACCTTCTTTTGAAGCAATCCAGGTTGTACCCCAAAAAAAGCACACCCAACACAAAGCCAAAACGGGTAATCCAATGGCATTAATTCTGGATGCAAAAGCATTTTTTAGTCTAGTTTTCACTTTATAAATTTGGTTTTATAAACGAATATTTTAATATATTTTTTATTTTCGAACTCGAAATGGTCTTTCCTAAAATTGAATTTTCAGCAATAAATTCAGGCAAAGCCAAATTCGAATCAATCGCTTTTTGAGTATAATATTCCTTTCGGCTAGGATGAAAAGGAGTTACGGCATTGAAGGTTTCGTTCCAAGAATTTGACTCAATAATCTCCAGAATAATACCAATACAATCGTCTTGATGAATCAGATTGATGGGAGCATTTGGATTTTCGATATTTTTTCTTCCTGCCAAGAATTTTATCGGATGTCGGTCTTCGCCAATCAAGCCGCCAAAGCGAAGAATGGAAGTTTTGAAATTCGTATTGCTTTGCAAAAGTTGCTCGGTTTGGACTAATTGTTTGCCACTTTCGGTGTCCGGATTTAGTTCTGTTTCTTCCGTCACAACCAAATTCTCTTCACCATAAACCGATGTCGAACTAATGAAAAGCACGTTTCCAACAGTGGATTTTTCGATGAACGGAATTACGTTTTTAATCTTGGAAACAAAGTTTTCTTTATCTGAACCGCGAAGTTTTGGCGGAACATCGATGATTAAAATCTTCGAATTTTCTATAAAAGAATCAACTTCTCCTTGAATTTTTGTTTCAGATAATTCAATTTGGAAAGGCTGGATTCCCAAGTTTTCCAAAACTGGAATCTTCTCAACAGAAGTCGTAGAACCCTTTACCGAAAATTCATTTTCCAGCAAGGCTTTCGCCAAAGGCAAACCCAACCAACCGCAACCCAGAATACTAATTTGTGTCATTTTAATAGAATAGAGTGTTCAAAAGTAGGTTAAATTCTTCCATTCAAATAAAATGTTTTACTAGTTATATTTTGTTGATGCTAAGTATGTCGGTTATTATATGTTACTGTTGTTTTTTCAAACTGTCTTTTTTAACCACCAAACTATCTTTTACAACTGCATTCCCAACCTTCAAAACAATGGGTTTCATCGTTTTCGGCGATGCTTTTATTTTCTCTTTAATAATTACGGCATCATTCAAAACAAAAGGCGTTGGCATCATCCAATCGGCTCTTTTTGTCATAGAAAATAATGGATTATTCATCAAATCGAAGGAACTTTCCATTAAATCCAAATCCAAAACACTCGAAGCGGCAACATTGAATTCTATTTCCAGCGGCAGTTGATCTACCACATAATAGCTCAACAATTTCTTGCCTTTTCGTTCGTATTTGGAACCTTTTTGTCCCAACAATGACAAGCCATTGGCCTTGAAATTTTGAATCACCAGATTCTCATTGGCAAGAATATCATAACGATTGACTTTTCGGGTGGGTGTGATTCGGATTTTCAAATAGCGATTGCCGCGAACAACGCTGTCTTTCAGGAATTCTACAACGGGTCTCGAAAGGTTTTTTATTGGTGCATCGGCGGTGAAAGTAAATACGGTTTTGTACTTGCTTGGTATCGAAATAGAGCTTAATGCTGCGGCGTCTTTTGGGTTTTGACCTAAATAGGTTTTTGTCCATTCGTCAAGATTGGTATCATAAGTCGCCCACGAAGCTTTGTTTTTATCTGCATCCAAAATATAAACCAAACTATTGGATTTGGCTTTGCCCAATTCATAACCCGACTCATAATGCGCTTTTGCGAAAAATCCAATGGCTAGTACCAAAAAAAGTACAGAAGCCATTCCTTTCCGCACAAACGAGCCAAAAACCGGCAACAACAAACTAAAAGTCAAGGCGGTGAGAATGGCGCTGCCAAACAATACTTTCAATCCCAAACCTATCGGGAACATTTGGATAAAAGGAGCGATAATGAGCAAGGCGGGAATGCTCAAAAAGAGGTTTAAAATCCATTTCGACTTTTGAGTTAATACAAAAGAAGTCAACATCAGCAATCCTGCAAAAACAGGAAGTATCAAAAATCCCGCACCTTTTAGGAAGAAAGCCAGCAACCCATTAATGACAATCCAAAAGAAAAGTGGCGCAACATAATGGTTCATCGTCACTTTTTTGAAGGAGAAAATTTGGTAAAAGGCAAAGCAAATCGCCAAAGTCAGTAGTGTGAAAGCTGCAATGTAATCGTGACCGTTATACGTAAATCCGTTGAGCAAATCGTTGTACTGCGGATAGAGTATCAGCAATAATTTCCATCCCAAAAAGGTAATCAAGCCCGAAACAATTACCGAACCCAAAAACGGAATAAAACCCCTTGCCATTTCTGGGAAAAACAAAAGACGTTTGCCAAGTCCAACAAAAATCAAAAATAACAAGAGCACAAAAGCGATAATCACCATTGGCAAAACCCAACTAAACGGATAACTGATGAAGGCAAATGGAATCGAAAAATAAACGTCGTCCTCGGTGGTTTGTGTCGTATTTAAGTCGGCATTCGAAAAATAATCCAGCAATGGCATCAAGTATTTTCCTTGATGTGCCAAGGTGTTTTTGCTCAAATGATTGCTGTCGTCCTGCTCCGTGTGGTAATTGTAATGCCCGTCGATAAAAGCAAAATTATAACCTTGAATATTGCCTTGTTCTCTGAAAACTGTCAAATCGGTGTCGTTGGGCAACATTTTGTAAACGCTGTACATCAAGGAATTCGAAACAGGATATTGGGTGTTGGCAGCAGCAAATTCTTTGACCAATCCTGAGTTTCCAGCATTGGTTTCCATCAACATATAACTGGGTCCGGAACTTCCTCTGGCTTCAAAATTCAAGACCAAACCGACTTCTTTTGCCCAGTTGTGTTGGGTTACAAAAAGTGCCGCACCATTCAAACCCAATTCTTCGGCATCCGAAAATAGAATAATGATGTCATTTTTGGGCTGTTTTTTGTTGTAGGTAAATGCACGAACACTTTCGAGAATTGTCGCCACGCCTGAGCCAGCATCACTTGCGCCGAAAGAAGATGAATGTGGTGCGCTGTCATAATGCGAAAGCAGGAGCAAGGCTTTGTTGCTGTTGCTACCTTTTATTCGAGCTAGAATATTTTTGCAATGGGTTAAAGTTCCCCAATCCGAAAAGGAATTCCCCTTTTGGATGGAAGTTTCCAAACCCATATTTTGGAGTTCTTTTACCAAATAATTTGCGATGACATCGTGATTTTCGGAACCTACAAAATGCGGTTTTTGCGAAATGTTTTTCACTTGTTCCAAAGCTCTTTGGGTCGAAAACTCCGAAAGAGGAGCATCATCGTCAAATGTCCATTGGGGCATCATCGTGAAGAAAACAAATCCAAGGAAACCAAGAATAAATAATACGGATAATATAGAGGAATAGTTTTTTTTCATCGGGGATAGAATTGGGTTCTAAATTTCTTTTTTGACTAGCATATAATAGTCGTCTTCCAATGCGCGATAGCCTTGGTCGTACACGAAATAGTAGGTATTTCCTGTTTTGGTCTGCAAAATATTGGTAAAAAACTCATAATCGAATCCCTTGCTCAATAGTTTTGATTTGGTGGTTTTTCCTTTTCCATCAACATTTAATGCCGATAGAATGCGGTAATTTTTACGCAATTTGTTGTTGACGTTGCGCATAAAATTGGTGCTGTCTTTGTTAATTTTGTTGTTGTAGGCGTTGCGACAACCGTCACTGCAAAACTTTTTGTCTTCGCGACCCACAATTTTTTCTCCACATTCTAGGCAGGTTTTGTTCATAGTTTTTCGTTTTTCTTAAAATTGACCTTTGTGCGTCAAAGCTTGTTCAATATGGGCCAAATGATGGTTGCAATGCCAAGCATAAACCCCAATGTTTTCTTCTAAACTGACTATTTTCATATTTCCCGGATGAAAAAATTGTCGTTTTAATTCGGTTGCACCAAGACTTTTCAAAAGCAACACCCAACGAGCGTGAACGCCTTCGATAATTTGAAGTGAAGGCAAAATATCGTTCGAATTGCCATCGGCGAGTTCAGCCCAAAGTTGCTCTTCATAGGGTTTTATGTCGGGAACATCTTCGGTTAAAGCCAGTTTAAATCGAATCAAACTATTCATATGACTGTCGGCACAATGATGCACGACTTGTTTTATCGACCATCCTTTTGGTCTGTAAATCCAGTTCAATTCTTCGATAGAAAGACTTTGGGTCAGACTTTTTATTTTGAACGGAAAATCTTCAATGGTTTTTATCCAAGTTTCTATATCATTTTTAGATACACCATCTATTTTTGGACATTTTCCTATTGGGAATTTTAGTTTTTCGAGGTCTATTTTGTTCATCTCCTATCTTTTTTTCTATTCTTGTTTATAAATTTCTATTCTTTCTTTCGAAAGCCTTTTTTGCAACCACAATTTTAGTTTTTGTTTGGAAGCCTCAGAAAGATGAGTTTTGCTTTCGTAAATTAAAACAGGGCGAACATAAGAACTGTCTGAATTTTTATTAAAACTATGATTTGAAATAGAGATGTTTTCGACTTCGGGGAATATTATTTTTATCTCATTTAGCAGTTCATTGTTATTGTATTTGTTGGATGCAATTTCATTTTTCAGTTGATTAATTGTAATGTCTTTGGCATCCAAATTTGTTTTTCCAGATTGGATTTGGTCAATAATATATTTTTTTATGTCTATTGTATCTTGTTTAATATGCAATTCTGTATTCTCAATTTGATAATTGTTTAGGGATTTGTTAAGTGACTTAATTTCGTTAGTATTAAATTTTTGTCTTAAAAAAGCAAGTTCAATTTTTTTAGGACTTGTTTTTAGATTTATATTTTTATACAAAATAGTATAGCCTTTATTTGTAAATTCATTTTCAATAAAAAGATTGATTTTTTGACTTGTTTTTTTCTCATCAAATAGGGTATAAGCAAAAAAGATGCTGGGTAACATTAAAGCTAGAGTCAAGGCAGAAATGCCATATTTTATTTGTTTTTGACGTTTGGCATTGACCTGTTTTACGGCTGGATATTTCAAGTATTTTACAATTAGAAAAGTCGAAATACAAATAAAAACACAGTTTATGGTGTATAAAAACAAAGCACCCAAAAAGAATTTCAGGTTGCCAATGGCCAATCCATAACCCGCTGTACACAAAGGAGGCATTAATGCTGTTGCGATGGCGACACCCGGAATTGGGTTTCCTTTTTCGACCCTGGTAATGGCAATTACTCCTACAAGTCCTCCAAAAAAAGCAATCAATAAATCGTAGATATTGGGTGATGTTCTTGCCAATAATTCGGATTGAGTTTCTTTAAACGGACTTAAATAAAAATAAGTTGTCGATACTACTAGGCTTACTATGGTTGCAATCAAAAGGTTTTTTAATGCTTTCTTCACCAATTCAGAATCATACATTCCGAGTCCAAAACCAGCTCCAATAATAGGCCCCATCAATGGAGAAATGAGCATAGCACCTATAATAACTGCTGTAGAGTTTACATTCAATCCAATAGAAGCCACCACAATAGCGCAAGCCAAAATCCACAAATTCGAACCTCTAAAGGAAATGTTAGATTTTACAGTTTCTAACACTTTTTGTTTGTCTTCTTCACCAAAATGCAGGTCGGTAAATTTTAATATTTTATGGAGCATTTCTTTTTTGTAATTTTTATTTGAAATTTGTCATCACATCCAAAAAATTAATAATTCTTTAAAAATCAATCAAATATAATAAATATTTTCCATTTACAAACGTTTACAAATAGTTACAACCGAAAGTAAGCAGTTATCCACCGAATAATTTTTGAGGACCATCGCATCTTTGCCCTGTTGATTGGAACGAACCATTCAACAAACTATATATAAACAATTTAAATTTACACGCCATGAATGCAATGAAAAACTCAGTACAATTAATCGGTCACGTAGGACAAGAGCCAGAAATCAAAACTTTTGATGGAGGAAAAAAAGTAGCCAACTTAACTATCGCCACAAACGACAGTTACAAAAATGAAAAAGGAGAAAAAGTTGAAACAACCGAATGGCACAGAGTGACAGCTTGGGGCACAACGGCCGACATCATCGAAAAATATGTGACCAAAGGGCTTCAAATAGCTGTTGAAGGCAAATTAACGCATAGAAGTTATGATGATAAAAACGGTGAAAAGAGATATATCACAGAAGTAGTTGTGAACGAAGTGTTACTTTTAGGAAAATAGTCTAATCATTTAAATTAGTTTGTCATGAATATCAAAGTTTTTAATATTCGCCTCAGTAAAGAATTTTGTCAGGTAGATCAGAACAAAATGAATGAGTTTCTAGATTCGGTCGATATCAAACTTACTTCAACAAATTTTGTAACTACTTCAACTGTAGATTTTTGGTCGGCCGTTGTTTTTTATGAACCTAAAAAAGAAACTAAGTCTTCGTTTGATTTAAGTGAATTAACGGTCGAAGAAAAGAAAATTTATTCGGCTTTAAGACAATGGAGAAATGAATTGGCTGAACGATTAGGCTGGTCTGGCTTTAGAATTTGCCATAATTCTCATTTGGCTTCAATTGCAAAAGCAAAACCACAAACTTTAGATGAGCTTAAACGAATTAAAAGTTTTGGAGAAATTAGGACTGCTAATTATGGAGATGATATTATTTCTCTTTTGAACGCTTTGTAGAATTAACTATTAAAAAAAAATGCCCTCTCATTCGGAGGGCATTTGTATTTAGGAAACTTTTTTGAATAAATCGTGCATAGGACAGCGATCGCAACGTTTCTTTTCGCTTTTTTTATATTTTTCGCAACAAGTAGATTTGCAGTTTTCTGCTTTCTTGATTTTGCTAAGAAGATCTTTTTTCTTTTTCTTCTTTTTCTCTTTTTCCTTTTCTTTCTTGCTCACCTTGTGAAGGGTTAAAAATCCAACACAAAGATATATTATTTTTATTTATTCTAAATAAGATTTATCATTTTATTTTCAAAAAAAATACCTTATAGAAAAACAATTTCTTTAAGGTATTTATTAAAATTTTTGAAAATTCAAATTATTTTGGTGCAGCTACTGTTCCTGCAGTAACAGCAATTTGTTGAATATCTCGGTCAAATAAATAAAGACCACCTTTGTCATCTCCAATCAAATTAATTTTATCTAAAATGGTTTTGGCAGTGGCTTCTTCTTCAATTTGTTCGGCAACATACCATTGCAAGAAATTATGAGTTGCATAATCTTTTTCTTGAAAAGTGATGTGAACCAATTCATTAATCGAATTCGAAACAAAAAGTTCGTGTTTGTATAATTCTTCAAACATTCCTTTAAAGGTTTCATAAGAAGTTTTCGGAGCATTGAGTTCTGTAATTTGAGCGTGACCTCCTCTTTCGTTAACATATTTTATTAACTTGAGCATATGTAAACGCTCCTCATCAGACTGTGCATACATAAATTGTGAAATACCTTCTAATCCATTTACTTCAGCCCAACAAGCCATAGATAAATAAATTTGCGAAGACTCGGCTTCAATGCGAATTTGTTTGTTTAAAGCGACTTCTATATTTTTTGATAGCATAATTTTGTTGTTTTAAGCAAATTTAATTAAAATAATTCAAAGAATAGATTGGTTTAAAAAAGATTTTTATCCTTGTAATTTCTTTAAAAGGAGAGTTATTTTATTCGAATAAGTTAATTTTTGAACCCAATTTATCTATTCTAAATTATTGATTCATCAATTTCTGAAAGCAATCCACAAATTGACTCACATGAAAACCATCCATCAATCCGTGATGAGCGTGAATAGACATCGACATTGTTTTCTTCCCATTAGTGTCAATCATCATTTTTCCAAAAGATATTTTCGGGCAACTATCCGGAAAGGTATAGCTTCTAGCGTGAGAAAGTGAGGTAAAATTAACCCAAGGAACAGCCGAAAAATGAATCAAATTATCGTTTGGAAATTCACGGGTCAAAAGTCCCGAAGTGTTTTGTATTCTTTCGATTTCCTTGAAAGTATTGGCAGCAAAAATTTCAAAATCAGGAGAATATTCCATCAACGAAAATCCGAAAGTTTGGTCTTCGCGCAGTATAGTTGCCGAAACATCAATCCTGTCGTAAACGTAAATAGCATCGTTATGTATTCTATACCGAAAGCATTCAATAGTGTTTACGGCAACCAGGGTTTTGTGCAAATAATAAACAAAAAAGGAAGATTCTAATTCTTTGGCAGTGGCATAGGCTTTGGTGCAATCTATTTCGACGGTTAACCCAAAAAAAGGTTCTTCAAATTGTTTAAAAAAATGAAAATGTTCTTTTCTGGGCCAGTTTTCTATGTCTAAAAGGGTTTTCACAGTTGTATTATTTTTAAAATATTCGTTATTTTTTCGAAGGTGTAAAAGTTTTCGTGTTCCCAAGTGGTGTGAAACGGGACCTGTTTTTTTGTGAGTTGACTATCATCAAATCGCTTCGAGTGGAAGTTTTTCCTCAAAAAAATCCATCTGTAAATTTACGCATAATATATTGTTTTGCAATATTATCGTAATAGCCTAAGATATAAAAATCTTTAAATTTTAATATGCTTTTTGATGTTATTTTTTTATTTATGTTTAAAAAATAAAAAATGTTGTCAATAGCATGAGGCTCTTCTTTTTGATGTATGAACTCAAAATTAGAATCCAATATGCTTTCAAAATAAACACTTTCAGAATGATAGATGTAGGGAACGTTTCCTCCAAAAAATTCGTAATCCAAAGCAGATGGCTTATAAGGTTCTTCCTCTTTTGGAGTTCCAGCCACAGCAATCAAAGTATTTAGATTTTTTTTAAAAACAGATAAACCTATATCTAAAAGGAATAGATGTTCAAGAAAATTTTTTGTTTTTTTTAATTCTATTGGTTTTCTGTTGTCTTTTTGAATGATTAATGGGGAGTTATTAAAAGAAATTGTTTCATTTTCGGAGACTTTAACGCTTTTTATGGTTTGGCTAGTATTAAAATCTTTTATATCGAGCAAAAGTTCCGATTCACTGGCGTTAATTTGGTAAAGCTTGCCATCTTGATAGAATGAATTACTTATTTTTTTGGGCGTTTGAAGGCTTGATTGAATGAATGTTTTTTCGTTTAAATCGTGGCTTTTCAAATTAAGTTCAAATACTTGGGTCTTTTTTGAGTTATGATCCAATGTTAAAATAATTTCGTCTTCCAGCATATATACTTTACTTTTTTTGGTGCTTTTGTACAAAGGATTATAATCATCCACTTCAATTTTTTCAATGGGATTTTTTATAATGACTTGATTAAATGTCAAGAATTGGGTATTTTGATTTTGAAATTTAAAACCAGAAAAGTCAAAAATTCTTTCTTCTACCTTTTTATCTCTAAAAGTATGGACATTTAGTGCTTGCTTATATTTGTATTTGGAAAGAATATAAAACATATTATTCTTCTGAAATGATGCGACTACATCCTGATCCCAAAAAGAATATTTAAAATTTAAAATTTCACAAGTTTTGTTTTCCAAATAATATTTGACAATTAAAATAGTATTAAATCCTTCCGAAGACCAATAAAGAGTTGGGTTTCCATCTTCGCCAAAACTATATCCAATCAATGATTTACAGTTTTGATTTACTTGTAAGCTATATTGATCGGTTAGAAATAAAGCACTATTGTATTTTAAAATGGTGATGTTTTTTTTATCTGTTGCAAAAACAAACACATTGTGTGTTCGTATATTCTCAACAGTTAGGATTTGGTTGTTTTCTTTCGAATGTGTCAAATCTAATGGAAAAGAAGTCAATATTGTTTGACCCAACAATGTTGATTTGTATGTTAGAAGCAAAAAAAGAAGTAGTTTTTTCATGCTTTTTCATTTACTAAAATTGTGCCAATTTATTAGTTCATTTGACACGATTTAAAATTTGGGGGGGAATAGAAAAAAATTTATTAGAATTTTATTTCAAACTTTGACTTGCACTTTTTTAATTAAGTCTAATGAGTGAATTGTTCGAAAAATCCTTTTTGCATTTAACTTAAAATCTTCAAGACGTTGGTTATTTTTTCGAAAGTATAAAAATTTTCGTGTTCCACCTTGAAATCGATTCTTTCGTGAGCCCAAGTCGTGTGAAACGGAATATGAACGGCGTGTCCGCCAAGTGCCAAAACCGGCAAAACATCCGATTTCAGCGAGTTGCCAATCATAAAAAATTCCTCGGGTTGAATTTCCAAACGTTTCATCAAATCCGAATAATCCCTTTCCTGTTTGTCCGACATCACCTCGATGTGGTGAAAATACTGGCCCAAACCCGAATTGTGTAGTTTGCGGCGTTGATCCAATAAATCGCCTTTGGTCGCCACGACGAGTTTATATTTTCCGTGCAAGGTTTGCAAGGTTTCCTCAACACCATCCAATAATTCGATGGGTTTTTCGAGTAATTCTTTGCCGTATTCGATGATTTTTTCAATGACTTCAACAGGAATGGTATTGTTCGAAATTTTCATCGCCGCCTCAATCATCGAAAGAATATACGCTTTAATTCCGTAGCCGTAGATTTTCAAATTGTCTATTTCAATCTTGAAAAGTTCCTGCGAAATCCCTTGATGTGACAAATAATCACTCATCAACCCACAAAATTTTTCCTCCGTTTCCTGAAAATAAGGTTCGTTTACAAACAAGGTGTCGTCAGCGTCGAAGGCAATTACTTTTAGGTTCATTTTATAAGGTTTTTGCATCTTCTACAGGATTATTAAGTATTGAATATTGTAATAATTCTTGCATTAATAAATATACTTTTGTCGATTTTTCAACTGGAAAGAAATCATTTTTGTTTAAATCTGCATCCATAGCTCTTTCTATAGCTTTTGAAATATATTCTACAGTTAAATAACTCTTCGGATAATTTTTTAATTTTGATTTTGTGTGTTTTTCCCCAAGTTCAGTTTTTGATTCTTTGCTTGTTTTGCAAGTAATGTTTTTTGGATCATCCAAGTGAAATAATAACCAAATTTCAAAACAAAAATTACTTATAAACAAATTCGCGTCAACTAGACTTTCACAATATTGTTTTAATTCTGAAAATTCTTGTATCGGATGTTCATCGACATCAAGTACAAATCTAAATTTATCTTCTGAGGATGGTGTTACTGATAAATTTTTTGGAGGATTTTCAATAAATGATTTAGCTCTTTCTATTAATTTTTTTGGTTGTGAGCCAATAACGTTGGTGTCTTTTTCAAAAACGTGGAGAATACTTGCTTTTTTAGGCTCAAAAAACTGATTGTTTAAGGTTCCGAAATATTTAGGTTCTTTATCTTCTCCTTCATAAACAATAAAAAATCTTGTTGCATCCAAAAAAGATTCTTTTTTGTTATAATCATCTAATGTATATCTCTTACGATTCATTTAAATCTGGTTTTCTTCTTTGATTAATTTTGAAAAATCTCCTAAAAAAGGTATTCCACCATAACGCCCTTCTAAGTAGCCTCTTTCTAAAACTTTATCTCCTCGAGGATTAAAATTGCTTAGCGGATAAAATTCAGTACTTCCATTAGATTTTTTTTCTGAAAACCAAATTTCATCCCTACGTAGCAATTCATCATCTAATAAATGACTTTCGTGAGTTGTGAAAATTAACTGACTATTGTTTTTTGAATTTTCAGAAAAAAGTCGTAGCATTTCTTTTGCCAATATTGGATGCATACTTCTCTCAAGTTCGTCAATAAAATAAATAGAGTTATTTGATTCAAGTAATTCTTCAAAAGCAGGTATTAATTCAAATAGTCTATTTGTACCATCGGACTCCTCGTTAAAATCAAATAAATTTTCTGAAGAAAAATGTTTTGTTTTAAGAACAGTTACAAAGTATTTTTTTTTAACTTTTTTAAGAATATGTAAATTATTTGCAATTAGAAAAGGTATATAATTTCCAGAAGATGTTTCAATTTCACTTTCTAAAGCATCAATTAATCTGTCTTTTTCATCGCTATCTTCATAACTAAAAAAGTTATTTATATCTATTTCTTCAACTTTAATTTTTTTCTTAATATTTCTTGATATTCTTTAGTTTCTTTACCATCGACTATATCATTATCATTTAAACTTTTAACGCTATTATACTGGTGATTAAAAGTATCACATTATTCAAATTGATCAACCTGAATAACTTTTAATTAAACTAGGTTTTGCTGTTTATCAATACTTCAAAGATACAATTCGAAACCAATTCACAAC
>ERZ1034363.478-NODE-478-length-27656-cov-6.437180_pt1 | contig 27656 bp, 30 predicted proteins | sample MGYA00520616_ERZ1034363 | MGnify/ENA primary metagenome ERZ1034363 (study PRJEB33736, sample SAMEA104284506) | Azolla filiculoides | biome: Urban; feature: Water surface; material: Ditch water | place: Netherlands | collected 2015-10-28 | depth 0-0.1 m ... | reverse complement strand
TGGCAGCGATGCTGAGGATGTTTATCTGTGGCAAGAGACCTACGACCTGTGCGTGGAGAAATCTGCTTCACTGCGAGTCCTGGTTGGTCACCGCCCCCGCGGCGTGAACACGTGGCTCTCAGCAGATGCCTACGGCAAGGGTGAATCACTTCTCACACTCGCTCCCAAGATCAAAGAATCTGATCTCTATATTTGTGGTCCCACTCCATGGACCGAACTCGTCATTCGAGACGCCAAGCGTCTTGGTCTCAAGGATCACCAGATCCACGCTGAAAGGTTTGATTTCTAATGCGCGCAGGTAGTGCTTTCTTAGCCGGTGTTGGTTCGGCAGCAATTGTTGCCATTGGCTGGCAGGCAGGAGTGGGAACGCTCGTTTCTTCTCTTCCCCAGAGCCAGGCTGCTGCTTCCAGCAGCACCAGCACCGCCAATTCACCCAGCACCTCTAGCTCGACTGCTCCCTCAGCCGAGACCACAACGGCTCCCGCTGAGACCACAGCTCCCGCAACAACTGGTGTCGCCGATGGCACCTATGACGGCGCCGTCGTGAACACCCGCTATGGACCACAACAGGTCCAGGTCGTGATTGCCGGCGGCAAGATTTCTGATGTTGTTGTTCTGCAAACACAGACTGCCGACAGGAAATCTGAGCAGATTAGTTCTCGTGCGAACCCCATCCTTCGTGAAGAAGTCCTCACAGCACAGAGCTCCAAAGTCGCCAACGTGAGTGGTGCCACATACACCTCACAGTCCTATATTCAGTCCCTGCAGTCTGCTTTGGACGCTGCTGGCTTCACCGGTTAACAATGGCCATTCACTCGTTCGAGACCATGGGAACCATGGTCAGCATCCGCATTGCAGATGCTGAGCTCGGCGAGCACGATTCTGACCACAACGCCATCTCAGTACTCAACGAGATTGAGCATGAGTTCGCTCGCGTGAACCAGAAATTCAGTCTCTATCTAGAAGAATCTGAGATCTCTGCCGTTGCCCGAGGAGATCTCTCCTTGGCAGATGCCAGCCAGGAGATGCGAGAGGAATACGCCCGCGCCCTGGACTGGCGTGAAAAGACCGACGGCGCATTTACCCCCCACCGTCCAGACGGAATCATTGACCTCTCAGGAACTATCAAAGCGGTGGCCATCGACTCAGCAGCAAAGCTGCTGACCGATGCCGGCTTTGAACACTTCTCCGTCAATGTTGGTGGTGACCTCACTACTTCAGGCAATCAATCAACGGATGAATCCGGCTGGATTACCGGGATTGTGGACCCTCTCGAACGAGGAACGGTCATGACTGCACTGCGCTTGAATGAGCAATACCCCGCTATGGCAACCTCAGGAACCGCTGAGCGCGGAGAACACATCTGGCTTCGCCCAGAAACCACCAAGGATTTCATTCAGGCAACGGTGATTGCCCAGGACATCATTACTGCAGACGTGTTGGCCACGGCGATCATCTCTGGTGGTCAAGCAACTTTGGATCAGATCACACAGAACTTTGCCGTGGCAGTGATGACAGTGTCACCAGATGGCTCATTGCAAGCCAATCCCCTGTTCCAGGAACTCATTGCACAATAGGCGTTAACGAAGAATGGGCCCCATCGGGACCCATTCTTTTTGTTATTGCGTGAAACCTAGTTACAGGTACAGCGGTCAGCCTGAGCTACACCCTCAAGGGCCTGCTCGATGTGCTCGCCGCAACCGGTCCAGGTGGTCTTGCCGCATGAACCGCACTTGGCTGGACTACACATGTGATACCTCCGTGTTAGCGATGACCAAACGGTCAATCTGTATACCCCCTAGGGTATCTCACAAATCTAATTATTGCGAGTTCTGAAACTGAGAATACCCCGGATTTTTCCCACCCTGCGCTCAGGAAATGTTTACCTGAGCTTTACATGCAGATACTGCCTATTCTGAGGTAGGAGGAATACTCTAGAACTATGGGGACCTACAGATTAGAAGAATTGAACGCCAGCAACATTGTTGCTGCCAACTCACTGACTTTGAAGCGCGGTCAAGAGCAGTTCATTGCTCCACCGTCATATTCAATCTCTGAGGCGTATGTAAACCCCACTACCGCGTGGCCTCGTGTTGTCATGGATGGTGAGACTGTTGTCGGATTTATCCGTGGCAACTTTGATCCAGATAACCTCAACGACGAACTCCGGAGTTGCCTCTGGAGAATCCACGTCTCTGCCGACTATCAGGGCAAGGGTGTGGGAAAGTTTGCCGTGGCAGCACTCGCTGATGAAGCACGAGCACGTGGCAACAAGCGCTTGACCGTGTTGTGGGAAAAGGGTGTTGAAGGCCCCGAAGCGTTCTTCCACCGTGTTGGTTTTAGAGACGTTGGAACCACCGCCTATGGCGAAGTAATTGGAGAAATCACGCTCTAGTTCACGAATTAACGAAGAAGCCCCGGCGCACTGCGCCGGGGCTTCTCTAGTTCAGTTGAACTTAGATGCTTGCAACATCGAGGGGGATGCCAGGACCGAACGTGGTCGAGACTGCACCCTTCTGGATGTAGCGGCCCTTTGCCGATGAAGGCTTGAGGCGAACAACTTCGTCGAGAGCTGCGGTGATGTTCTCCGACAGCTGCTCAGCGGTGAACGAAGCCTTACCAACGATGAAGTGAACGTTGGAGTGCTTGTCTACCTTGAATTCGATCTTTCCGCCCTTGATGTCGTTAACAGCCTTAGCAACATCGGGGGTAACGGTTCCGGTCTTGGGGTTTGGCATCAGGTTACGAGGACCCAGTACCTTACCGAGACGACCGACCTTACCCATGAGCTCAGGAGTCGATACAGCTGCATCGAAAGCAACGTAGCCGCCGGCTACCTTCTCGATGAGCTCGTCGCCACCAACCTCGTCAGCGCCAGCCGCGAGTGCAGCTTCTGCAGCGGGACCGGTTGCGAACACGATAACGCGTGCAGTCTTACCGGTACCGTGAGGCAGCATGACGGTTCCACGAACCATCTGGTCTGCCTTACGAGGGTCAACACCGAGCTTGAGGGCTACCTCAACGGTGCTGTTGAACTTTGCGGAACCGGTTTCCTTAGCAATAGCAACTGCTTCGGTAGCGGTGTAGAACTTGCCTTCTTCGATCTTTGCGGCAGCAGCAAGGTATGCCTTTGACTTCTTAGCCATGATGTATACCCCTTAGCCCTCTACCGTGATGCCCATGGAACGTGCGGTTCCGGCAATGATCAGCTTTGCAGCTTCGATGTCGTTTGCGTTGAGGTCAACCATCTTTGCTTCCGCAATGGTCTGAACCTGTGCCTGAGTGAGCTTGGCAACCTTCACAGTGTGAGGAGTACCAGAACCCTTAGCAACGCCAGCAGCCTTCTTGATCATTTCAGCTGCAGGAGGAGTCTTGAGAACGAAGTCGAATGAACGGTCTTCGTACACGGTGATCTCAACGGGGATGATGTTTCCGCGCTGTGATTCGGTTGCTGCGTTGTATGCCTTGCAGAAATCCATGATGTTCACACCGTGCTGACCCAGAGCGGGACCAACAGGAGGAGCTGGATTCGCGGCGCCGGCCTGGATCTGAAGCTTAATCAGACCTGTGACCTTCTTTTTCGGTGCCATTTCTTTTTCCTTTTTTTGAATTCGAACTCATCGGGGTTCCGATGAACTCTCCCGTGAAATCAGGCGAACCTGATTCGCGGTAATCCAGACGACAAGCGTCTGGAAATCTTGTTACTGCTTGGTGACCTGGTCGAAGCTGAGCTCGACGGGGGTCTCACGCTCGAACAGCGAAACCAGCACGGTGAGCTTGCCGCTCTCGGGCTTGATTTCGTTGATGGTTCCGGGGAGGCCAGCGAACGAACCTTCCTTGATAACCACGGTCTCGCCGATTTCGAAGTCGATCTCTGCGATAGGAGTACGAGCAACAGCCTGTCCACCCTTGGCCTGAACAGCCTTGGCGGTGGGAACATCCTTGACCTCAACCAAAGGCTTCAGCATGTTGAATGCTTCCTGGAAGCGCAGTGGGGTGGGGTTGTGAGCGTTGCCTACGAAGCCAGTAACACCGGGGGTGTGACGAACACACGACCAGCTGTCTTCGTTGAGGTCCATGCGCACGAGAACGTATCCGGGGATACGAACGCGGGTGACCATCTTGCGCTGGCCGTTCTTGATCTCCACAACGTCTTCCATAGGAACTTCGATCTGGAAGATGAAGTCGTTGAGCTGCATCGAGGTACGACGGTTCTCAATGTTGTGCTTGACCTTGCGCTCAAAGCCTGCGTAAGAGTGGATGACGTACCACTTACCGGGCAGGGTGCGAAGCTCTGCTTCGAACGCTGCGTAGGGGTCGTCAGCAACTTCTTCTTCGTCCTCGGAAGCTACGATCGCTGCCTCAGCTTCTTCGATGGTGTCTACGTCGAGAGCGTCTTCAATTACTGCGTCAGCTTCTACGTCCACAACCTCGGCTGCGTCAGTCTCGGAGAGTGCATCCAGTGCGGCCTCGAGCAGCTGCTCGTCTTCGCGCGATGATTCAGTCACGTTGTTCCTGTCTTATCTAGAAAATCGTTTACCGCTGGTTAGCCAGCAGTGGTGGCCACAGTGGGATCACCGAAGACGGCAACCACACCCCAACCAAAGAGGTAGTCCATGCCGGATACGAGAGCCATCATGATGACCACGAATACCAACACAACCAACACGTAGTTGATGAGTTCCTTGCGGGTAGGTGTGACGACCTTCTTCAGCTCGCCAATCACCTGTCGAACGAAAAGGGCAAGGCGCGAGAAAGGATTGCGCTTTCCAGCACTCTCCTTCTTTGCACGTGCGACGATGTCCTCACCGGGTTCGTCGGCTACGTCTTGCGCCATTTCTTTTCCTTTCGATTTGCAGGGCGGACAGGACTCGAACCTGCAACCTGCGGTTTTGGAGACCGCTGCTCTACCAATTGAGCCACCACCCTTTGCTTCGCTCTACGTCACCGAATCACAGACTCGATTTCGTCTTCGTCATGAAGGCGCGCGAAAGCATGGCATATTGCAACCACTTCGCAATAGCTTAGGTGAGAAAGTGCCTCTCTGTAAAGCTGAGCTCCGCGCTCTATAGTGGTAACCGTGCCTGAATTGAAGCGAATTTCTTCTCGTATTTCCGCCATTGCTGAGTCAGCAACCCTCAAGGTTGATGCCAAGGCGAAAGCCCTGCAAGCAGCCGGTCGCCCGGTGATCAGCTATGCAGCTGGTGAACCAGACTTCCCCACCCCTGCTCACATCGTTGAGGCAGCGTTGGTTGCGGTCAAGGATCCCAAGAACCACCGCTACACCCCCGCTGCTGGTTTGCCCGAACTGCGCCAGGCCATTGCAGAGAAGACCAAGCGTGACAGCGGCTGGGCCGTTGACCCCAGCCAGGTCATTGTCACCAACGGTGGCAAGCAGGCCGTCTACCAAGCTTTTGCGACACTGGTTGATCCCGGTGACGAAGTTCTTGTCCCCACCCCTTACTGGACCACCTACCCCGAAGCCATCAAGCTTGCTGGCGGTGTCCAGGTTGATGTCTTTGCTGGTGCAGACCAGGAATACAAGGTCACCGTGGAGCAGCTGGAAGCTGCGCGCACCGACAAGACCAAGCTCCTGCTGTTCGTTTCGCCTTCAAACCCCACCGGTGCTGTGTACTCGGTCGAGGAAACAAAGGCCATCGGCGAATGGGCAGAGAAGCACGGCCTGTGGATCATCGCAGATGAGATTTACCAGAACCTCACCTATGACGGCGTGAAGGCCATCTCCATCGTGGATGCTGTTCCGGCCCTGCAGGACCGCACCATCTTGGTCAACGGTGTTGCCAAGAGCTATGCCATGACTGGTTGGCGTTTGGGCTGGATGGTCGGCCCTGCCGATGCCATCAAGGCCGCTGCCAACCTCCAGTCACACTTGACCTCGAACGTCTCCAACATTTCTCAGCGTGCTGCATTGGCTGCGTTGACTGGTCCTCAAGAACCAGTAGAAGAAATGCGTCTGGCCTTCGACCGCCGCCGCAAGTTGATTGTGGAAGAACTGCGCAAGATCCCTGGCTTTGAAGTTCCCATGCCTGAGGGTGCGTTCTATGTCTACTGCGACGTCACAGGCTTGCTGAACAAGGAGTGGGATGGCATTACACCCACCAACACCTTGGAGCTCGCTGACCTGATCTTGGATAAGGCAGAGGTTGCTGCAGTTCCCGGTGAGGCGTTCGGCCCCAGCGGATACCTGCGCTTCAGCTACGCACTGGGAGACGCTCAACTCCTCGAAGGCGTCCAGCGCCTGCAGAAGCTCTTCGGCACGAAGTAGAACTTAGAGGCCGAGTTCGGCCATTCTGGCCTGGATCAGGTCAGTAATCAGTGCGCCGTCCACGTCCCAGTCCACTGGCACTTTGAAGAGTCCCTTGGTTGTTTCATACGAAGCCAAGCGGTCTGCAAAGGTCGTCATTGCCGCTTCGCTCCAGGGCGCCAGTGATAGGTGGTTCTTTGCCGCAGACATCCCAAAGACATACTTCCCCTCGATCTGAATCTGGGGAGTGTTCCAGGCGAGCTTGACTGAAGAATCAGGGAAGTTCGTGGCAATGACGTCGAGCACGCGACGCAGAGTTGCCGCTTTGGTGTCATCCAGGCTGGCGAAGTACTCCTCGAGGTTCTCAAACTTCGCCATGATTAGACCTCCACGCCGATCAGGTTGGGCTCGGGATACAAAATGATGCCGAAGTGCGACTGGACCATCGCCTGAACGTAGGTGGCCAGGCCGACTACCTCTGCAGCAGTTGCTCCGCCTCGGTTGGTAATGGCCAGGGTGTGCTTGGTCGAAATACCTGCTTTGGAACCAGGGACGCTGTAGCCCTTCTTGACTCCTGCATTCTCGATCAGCCAGGCTGCCGAAAGCTTGACCAAGTTGGGGCCAGAGGCGCTTGCCAACGGGGGAACTTCAGCACCCAGAGGAAGCACACGATCGTGCTCTGCCTGTTTCACGGGGAAACGAGGAGCATCCGCTGGGAGATGACGAGCGAAGTTTTCGGTGACGATGGGATTCATAAAGAACGACCCCGCACTGGCGGTGTCAGGATCCGCAGGATCCAACACCATGCCTTTGCTGGCACGCAGTTTCAGAACTGTCTCGCGCACCTTGGCGAGCGCAACCTGGGTACCCAGCTCAACACCGAGAGCGGTTGCAAGTTGGGGGAAGGCGATAGGCGCAGAAAGACTGTCCCCATAGGAGGCCAGGCTGAGCTCAACAGTGAGCACCACGCCTTCCTTGCCCTGCTTGAACACCGACTCGCGGTAACCGAGGGCTAGCTCAGAAGCTGGAATCCAGGAGATTTCTTGGGTGTAGCGGTCGAGGAATTCGACAGCGGTCAGAACAGAAGAAAGTTCTTGACCGTAGGCACCAATGTTCTGGATAGGTGCAGCACCGGTGGAGCCAGGAATGCCGGAGAGGGCCTCAATACCCGCGAGGCCTTCAGAAATGCTCCACTGCACGAGGGCATCCCAGTTCTCTCCTGCCGCAACACGAACGGTGCTGTGGTTCGGGGTCTTAGAGATGTCCTGCTGACGTTCAATTCCTGTGGTGACAACGTGAATGACAGTGCCATCAAAGCCTTCGTCCGCGACGATGGTGTTGGAGCCGCCACCGAGGATCAACCAGGGCTCATTCGAGTCCCAGGTGTCCACAGCAGCTTCAATGAGTTGCTCACGTGTGGTGACAGTGATGAGTTCGCGCGCCGGACCGCCCACCTGCATGGTGGTCAGTGTCGACAGCGGAACAGAAGTCATGCTCTAGGCGAGGTTGACGCGGACCTGGGCTTTGCCCAGCACCGTCTCATCGTTGAACTTGGCGGTCAGATCAATACGAGCGATCTTCGTCTCGTCTTCGAGGGCACCCACAGTTGCGGTCACGGTGACATCAGCGCCTGTAGCACCGTCGACCAGCACGGGACGAGTGAAGCGCACCTGGTAGTCCACGATGCGGGCAGGGTCTCCTACCCAGTTGGACACGGGCTGCACAGCAAAGCCCATAGTCAGCATGCCGTGAGCAAGTACTCCAGGCAGGCCAACAGAGACCGCAACGTCATCGCGGTAGTGAATGGGGTTGAAGTCACCCGATGCACCGGCATAACGCACCAGGTTGTCGCGGGTGAGGTGGAAGTTCTCTTCGGCGACAACGTCGCCCTTCGTCAAGGAGCTGTAGTCAACCATGATTAGTCCTCATCTCCTCGAACGACCAGGGTGGAGATTGCGGTGACTACGTGCTTGCCGTTGGCATCCACGATGTCGGAGTCAGCAGTGACCATGTTGTGGCCACCCAGGCTCTTCACGCTGGAAACGGTGAGAGTTGCCGTGAGCTCATCACCGGCAACAATGGCGCGGGTGTAGGTGAAGCGCTGTTCACCGTGCACCACACGGGAGAAGTCGATGCCTGCATCTGGCTCTGCGAGTAACTGGGCCAGGGTTGCCTCCTGCACAACCACCGGGAAGGTGGGCGGAGCAACCAAGTCGGCGTGGCCAGCTGCACGAGCTGCGTCCACATCTAGGTTGATGGGGTTGGTGGAGAGCACAGCGCGAGAGAACTCGCGGATCTTCTCGCGTCCAACAAGATACGGGGCGGTCGGAGGGAAGACACGACCTTGCAATTCAGGATTTACAGCCACGGCACAATTCTAGGCGTGGCCTGACGGTGTTGAGCTTAAACAAAGAACCCCAGACCATCTTTGGTCTGGGGTTCTTCTGCAGCAGAGCTGCGAAGTTACTTTTTTACTGGCAGCTGTCGCACTGGAGCAGATCCATAGGATCTACGGGTACTGCGTAGCCACCAACGGTGTCGTTTGATTCGAATTCCATTTTTGCCTCCATAAAACTTGTCGAATCTCTTGCGAGATTCTGCCGCACCCCTGCGGTGAGTTATCACTATATAACGCGAATGACACCTGTGTCATTCCACTACATGTAGTGTTTGTGAGTTTTTTCGTAGGGTGCTGTGAGTTTGCCTAGAGAACCGCATATTTACGCCATTTCCGCCGCGAAAAAACTTTTTTGGCATCGGGGTTTCGGCGTGTCGAACATCACCGATAGTGTGGTCTGAGCCTGCTGAAGGGCCCCAGTCGCACGACAATCGTCGTGGCGGGCATTCGGCGGATGAACACAGAGTGGATGTCAGCGACATGACAACGCCCAACGGCAATCACATGCACACCGTCGATCTCGAAACCATGAAGCTTCGCGAGCAAGTATTTGAATACGCTCGCCGCCGCATGAACTACGACCCACCACCCCTGGATGGTCCCAAGACCATTTCAGAACTACGTGCTGAAGTTCCTGCCACTGTCACCGAAGAAGGCATGGGCGGCATTGAAGCACTGAGCCTGTTCGAGAATGTGCTGGCTGAAGCCACCATCTCGAACGATCACCCCAACTACCTCTCTTTCATTCCGTGTGCTCCGACTGAAGCAGCAACGCTGTTTGACCTCATCGTCTCTGCCTCCACCATCTATGGCGGATCGTGGATGGAGGGTGCCGGTGCGGTCTATGCCGAGAACCAGGTTCTCGAATGGCTGGCTAGCGAAGCTGGCATGCCCGAAGGCGCCGGCGGTGTCTTTGTTCAGGGTGGAACCCTGGGTAACCTCTCTGCGTTGGTTGCAGCTCGTCACACGGCAAAGGAAGCCCTCCTAGCCGCTGGAAAGTCTCTGCCTACTCGCTGGCGCTTTGCCTGCAGTTCTGAAGCCCACTCGTCACTGAAGGCCGCTGCGAGGGTGATGGACGTGGACATCGTCCCCGTTCCCGTCAACGCAGAAGGTCGCTTGACCGGTGCTGCTCTAGAAGAGACCCTCTCGGGAGACTGGGACGGCATCTTTGCCGTCGTCGCCACCGGTGGAACCACCAACTTCGGCATCGTGGATGAACTCGAAGAAGTGGGCACCGTCACCAAGGCACACAACGTCTGGTTCCACGTGGACGGCGCCTACGGCATCGCCGCGATGCTGGCACCGACCACCAAGCACCTCTTCGCGGGTGTGGCACTGGCTGACTCCTTCATTGTGGATCCTCACAAGTGGCTCTTTGCACCCTTCGATGCCTGCGCACTGGTCTACCGCGACCCCGAACTGGGTCGTGTCACGCACACTCAGCACGCGGAGTACCTCGATGCTCTGGAAAACCCTGAAGAGTGGAACCCCAGCGACTACGCCTACAACCTGACCCGTCGTCCTCGTGGATTACCACTCTGGTTCTCACTGGCCACCTACGGTGTTGCTGCCTACCGCGAAGCAATTGAGCAGAACATTCAGTTGGCCTACAAGATTGCCGACGAGATTCGTCGCCGTCCAGATCTCGACTTGGTTCGTGACCCACAACTCTCTGTTGTCGTCTTCACCAAGAAGGGCTGGAAGCTCGAGGACTACACCAAGTGGTCCAACAAGCTCCTGGCAGATGGCATTGGTTTTGTTGTTCCTAGCTCTCACAAGGGCGAGCCCAACACGCGCTTTGCCATTGTGAACCCCAGAACTAATTACGAATCTTTGGTCGAAATCCTCGACACGATGGTCTAACAAGGAATACGGTCAGTAACGTGGCAAATTCTGCATTCCACATGCCAGCCGAATGGGCTGAGCATGAGCGCACCTGGATGGCGTGGCCGTCCTCCGGTTACACCCTCGGCGAGACCGAGGAACTAGCCAATGAAGCACGTCAGTGTTGGTCTGAAGTGGCCAACACCATCGTGCGGTTTGAGCCGGTCACCATCCTGGTTGACCCCAGTGCCGTGGACGAAGCGAAGAAGTGGCTCGACCCCGCAGTTGAGATTCTTGTTGCCGAGCTCGATGACGCGTGGATGCGTGACATTGGTCCCACCTTCGTGCGCGATGACAAGGGCACACTTGCCGGCGTGAACTGGATCTTCAACGGCTGGGGTGGACAGAAGTGGGCCAGCTGGGAGAACGACTCTCAAGCGGCCACGAAGATCCTGGACTCCATTGGCGTAATCCGCGTGGACTCCCCCATGACCAATGAGGGTGGCGGCATCCATGTCAATGGATCCCGCACCGTCATGATCACGGAGACCGTGCAGCTTGACCCAGGTCGCAACCCTGACTGGACCAAGGAACAGGTTGAAGCAGAGCTTCAGCGCACCCTTGGCATTGACCACGTGATCTGGATGCCCCGTGGCCTGACCCGCGACTACGACGAGTTCGGTACCCGCGGCCACATCGACATCGTGGCCTGCTTTGCCAATGAAGACACCGTGCTCTTCCACGATCAGAAGAACCAGGACCACCCTGACTACTGGATCAGCCAGGAAGTGCGCCGCGTACTCAAAGCCGCCCGTGATGCAGAAGGCAACAAGCTCAATGTGATTTCAGTGCCTGCGCCTGAAACTCTGCAGGACGACGAAGGCTGGGTCGACTACAGCTACATCAACCACTACGTCTGCAACGGCGCTGTGATTCTGTGTGCCTTTGATGACGAAGGTGATAAAAAAGCCAAGAAGGTCCTCGCCAAGGCATATCCAGGACGTGAGATTGTCCTGGTGGACGCACGTCCGCTGTTCGCCCGTGGCGGCGGTATTCACTGCATTACGCAGCAACAGCCCAAGGTTTAATAGTTCTTCTCGGGCACGATAAACGTGCCACCGTCCAGTTCTTCTGTGATGACGATCTGGCAGCTCAAACGTGAGCTCGTGTGCCTGGGCGTGACAGTGCCATCGAGCATCTCGTCTTCAAACTCCTGCATGGGAGTGCAGAGCGAAGCGGTGCTGTCGTCGACAAACACGTGACACGTCACGCACGCTAATGCCCCACCACACAGCCCGAACATTCCCGGGACAACGTTGCGAACGCCGGCGTCCATGACGGAGTCACCGACCCTGCCCTCAACCGTGTGCTTTTCTCCATCTGGAGAAATGAAGTTCAGTTGAGGCATTAGTACTAGATGGTTGTGGCGTCAATCACAAAACGGAACTGCACATCACCGGCAACAACACGGTCATAGGCCTCGTTGATGTAATCAGCCTTGATGACCTCGACGTCAGCAACAATGTTGTGCTTGCCACAGAAATCCAGCATTTCCTGGGTCTCCACGGTGCCACCAATCTGCGAACCGGCAATGGAGCGTCGGCGCATCATGAGTTTAGGAAGCGAGAAGGGCTGGGTCATGTCGTTGACTGCTCCCACGATGACATAGGTGCCATCCAGGGTGAGTAGATCCAGGTAGGGATTCATTTCGTGGTCGCCTGGGAGGGTCGAAATGATGAGGTCAAATTTCTGACGAGACGCCTTCATGGCTTCTTTGTCGGAGGTCACCAGAACCTCATCTGCGCCGAGTGAGGTGCCAAGGGCGACCTTCTCTGGGCTTGAGGTCAGAGCGACAGTGTGTGCGCCGAGTGCGTGAGAGAACTTCACGGCCATGTGTCCCAGGCCACCGATACCGACAACTCCGACGGTCTTGCCGGGGCCTGCACCCCAGTGCTTGAGAGGCGAGTAGACGGTGATTCCTGCACACAGAAGTGGCGCGACACCAGCAAGGTCAAGGCCTTCAGGAATTCGGTACACGAAGTTCTCAGTGGTCACGATTTCCTGGGCATATCCACCCTGAGTGACCTGTCCAGGAAGCTGTGGTTCTGCTTCACCATAGGTCAGGCGTGGACCAACGGGACCGGTGCAGTAGTTCTCATCCTTGTTTGAACAGTTCTCACACTCACCACAGCTGTCCACGATGACGCCGACACCGACGATGTCGCCGACCTTGTACTTGGTGACGGCAGAACCAACTTCAAGAACGGTTCCGACAATTTCGTGGCCTGGAACGAGAGGGTAGGGGCGGTCGCCCCATTCACCGCGAACGGTGTGAATGTCTGAGTGGCAAATGCCCGAGTGGGTAATCGCAATACGGACGTCAGTGTCCTCGGGTGTGCGGCGGACAATGTCCATGGGAGCCATCTTGGCGCCTTCAGCAGCAGCCCCAATTGCGCGAACGGTAGTAGTCATAGCCAAACCTTTCGTAATGTGCAGATCGTCCTGCACGAACTAGGGGCGAGTTAAGCCCACTTGGCTACGGTAGCCCATAACCTTCGATCTCATACCTACTCCGCAGACACCCACCAGGTCTCCGCGCTTGTAGTAGCCATAGACGCAATCTCCGCCTGCTTCACCTTCCAGCAGTTGGATGTCGTCGGCTTGATCAATCAAGCCATACGCCAGCAAGCTCACATCAAACTGGTCACTCCAGAACGAGGGAATGGGAGCAAAAGGCTTAGCCAGTTCTTCAGCAAAAGCATCAGCATCACCGGAGAGCTGCAGTGCAACTTCCTTGCCCACCTTGCGGGCCATTTCGGTGGGGATGTTCCAGTGCTCAACCCGACGCGAGTAGTCACAGAACTGAGGAATGGGGAAACGTGCCACGTCACCGACGACGTAGACGTTCTCCCAGGGAGTTCCGTCCTTCTTGAGTACGCGCAGGTTGGTGTCTGCTCCCACACCGCCGTCGAGATCGACGTCGTTGTCGTGGAGCAGCTCGAGGTTCGGCTCAGAACCAATGGCTTCAATGAGCACCTGGGTATAGAGCTCAACACCGGAGTCCAGAAGAACACTCTCCACACGGTCGCCGCCGGTGACCTTGGTGATGGTCGAACCCATGAAGAAGTTGACACCCTGGGCTTCTTGTCGCGCTTGAATATCACGAGCAAGTTCCAGACCCAGAGGTCGGAGCAAGGGAACTGGTCCCTTCCCAATGACGGTGACGTGTGCGCCGAGTTTCTTGGCAGTTGCCGCAACTTCACAGCCAATGAACCCTGCGCCATAAACAACAACGCGGGTTCCTTCAGAAATCTCCGAGCGCAAAGCAATCGCGTCATCGAGGGATCGAATGACGTGAGTCCCCTTCTTTGGCATGCCCGGAAGATCCACACGACGTGGACGCAGTCCCGTCGCGATGATCAGTGCTTCGTAATGGTGTTCAATACCGAGATCATCAGTGACAATCTGGCTCTCCAGATCAACACGGTTTACTTTGCGGCCCAGAATCCATTCCACATCGGCGACTGCGTCACCGAGAGGGAATGCCACTGCCTCATGATTGACGTCTGCAGCGAGCACCTCTTTGGACAGTGGTGGTCGGTTATAGGGAGGATGAACTTCCTCTCCGATGGCCACAATAGGACCGGCATAACCACTTCGACGTAGCGACTCTGCCACGCGAAGTCCGCCCATAGAAGCGCCAATAATGAGAACAGGGCGCGTCATACGAATTCCTTAGTCGACAATAAAAATGGCCTGCATGGGGCAGACATCAATTGCAGCCTGGACGTTGTCACGCTCGCTGTCGTCAGCGGTTGCGTGATATTCCAGCTTGTCGTCGTCGTTGAGCTTGAAAACATTGGGTGCCTCAAATACGCACTGACCATAGTGCTGGCACTTTTCCATGTCGACGTTGATCTTGATCATTATTCTTTTTCCTCCACGGTGGATGGGTAAAGGTCTTTAGATGGGGTGCGAATTCCACGGAATTCCCAGTCACCACCCATGGCGGTCGAGACAACCTCTTCGCTCTCGGTGGGCTGTGCGCCCACGTCGGTGCGAATCGGAGTAGGTCCGACAACGATGTGGTTGGTCAGACGACCAAGGCCCTCGACCTCAACCTCGACGATGTCGCCGGGCTGAACGGGACGAGAGAATGCAGGGGTTCCAGAGAACAACATGTCTCCCGGAACCAACGTGATGGTGCGGGCAATATCTGCAACCAGATAGTGCATGTCCCATTCCATGTTGTCGGTGTTGTCTTCTTGCTTGACTTCACCATTGACATAGGTGCGGATCATCTTGTTGCGGAAGTCCCAGTCGGTGACCATACCTGGACCCACGGGAGCCAAGGTGTCCGAACCCTTCACGCGCAGCATGGAGCCGGCGTCAGTGTCGCGGAAGTCATGCAGACCATAGTCATTACCCACGGTGTATCCGGCGATGTAGTCGCCGGCTTCCTCGGGGGAAATGTTGCGGCAGGTCTTGCCAATGATGATGACAATCTCACCCTCATAGTTCAACCACTTGCAACCCTCGGGGCGCACAACAGCACCCTTGTGGCTGTTGATCGCCGTAATGGGCTTGTGGAAATAGGTGGGAGCATCCGGGAGCTTGGTCATGAACTCCTTGGTGCGGCTGTCGTAGTTCAGGTGAACAGCGATGATCTTGGTGGGCTCCGAAGGGGGCAGGTGCTGCGCATCTTCGATAGCCACACGACGACCGTCAGCGGCAACAAGGAACTCTCCGTCGCGCACGGTTTGCACCGCAACGCCATCAAGCAGGATTCGACGATATTCAGTCACGAGAGAGAACCATGTCCTTTGGAAGTGGGAAGCCGCCTTCTGGCTTCGGGAAGTAAATGTGAACCTGGCCAGTACCAACCGAGTTCTCGTAGTCAGAGTACATCTCGCCCTTGGAGGTGTTGGCTTCCTCGCCGAGAGCACCTGCCATGGTGAGGTAGTGGCTGAAGTTGGCCTCTGGCTTGAACTTCATGAACTCTGGCATGGTCTCCAGCACGCGAGCGTGGTCGCCTGCCTTGAACCATTCAATGCGCTCTTCATCAGCCGCACGAGCTTCAGGAGAGAAGATGTGGCTGGGGTCGCTGGCCTCGTGCTTACGCAGATCGCGCAGCTTGTAGAAGGTGTGTGAAAGAGCACCAGAAGCAAGCAGCAGAACCTTGCGGTCTGAGTCGCGGATGGCTTCACCAAGGGCACGACCTGCACGCAGGAAGTCTTCAGTGGTTGCGGTCTGGCACACAGACATTGAAACCCAGCGCTTGTCCAAGCCCTTACCCAAGTAGTCCCAGAGGTTCACTGTTGCGTAGAAAATGGGCAGGTAGGGGTCGGAAATAGGAGTGATCCAGGTTCCGTTCTTTTCGTCATAGTTCGCCAGTGAGTTCGCAAACTCGGGGTCACCCTTGAAAGAGTAAGGAATCTGAGACATGCCGCGAGGAAGTTCTTCCGCGGTGTACTTGCCTTCGCGGTGGTCTTGAGCAGAAACAACAAACTCCACGGTGGTTGCCCAGTGAGAGTCGAGTACAACAACGGTGTCGTAGTCGAGAGTCTCCATCACGTCCTTGCGGAGCTTCTGCAAACCAGGGACGAGAGAGATTTCTTTACCGTCATTGAGCTCGTAACGAGTCTCTTTGGGGAGCATGATCGTGGGTACGTGCGCAAGGATTGCTGCGCCTACTACTTCGCCCATGGTTTATTCCTTCCATCCATTTGGTGAAACTACGGTGTTCTTGACATCTGCATAGAAGTCGAAGGACCAGGTGCCGCCATCGCGACCAATACCTGACTTCTTCGATCCTCCGAAGGGTGCGCGAAGGTCACGCACAAAGAAACAGTTGACCCAGATGGTGCCGGCAACCAACTGCGAAGTGACCTTGTTGGCTCGTTCCTTGTTGCCAGAGACAACAACGGCTGCAAGGCCGAACTCGGTGCCGTTTGCACGTTCGACAACTTCTTCGTCTGTTGTGAAAGTCATCATGCAGAGAACAGGACCGAAGATTTCACTCGAGACAATCTCGGAACCTTCGGTGGGGTTCTTCACCAGAGTCGGACGGAAGAAGAGGCCACCCAAGTCTGAGTTGGGCTCACCGCCCCAGACAATCTCTTGACCTTCAGCCTTGGCGCGGTCCACGAATCCCTTGACGCGGTCGAAGTGCACCTGGTGAATCTGGGGACCAATGTCGGTGGTCTCATCGCGGGGGTCGCCCTGCTTGAGAGCAGCAGCCTTCTCGGCGAACTTGGCAGCAAACGCATCTGCGATGTTTTCGTGCACAAAGATACGGGTTCCGGAGAGGCAGACCTGGCCGGCGTTGTCGTATTGCTCCACAGCAATCTCGGCAGCGAGGTCAAGGTCAGCATCCTCGAGCACAATCATGGGGCTCTTGCCGCCGAGTTCGAAGGAACACGGCGTCAAGTTATCTGCTGCTGCGCGGGCAATCACCTTGGCGGTGGGCACCGAACCGGTGAACGAGATGCGGTTGATGTCGGGGTGAGCAACCAGGGCAGAACCGATTTCCCTGCCATAGCCCTGCACCACGTTGAAGACGCCGTCAGGAATACCTGCCTGCTTGGTCAGGTCTGCAAAGAAAGAGGCACTCAGTGGCGTCCACTCGGCGGGCTTGAGAATAACGGTGTCACCGGCGGCGAGCGCGGGACCGATCTTCCAGGTGGCCAGCATGAGGGGTGCGTTCCAGGGGGTGATCAGAACAGCAACGCCGGAAGGGTCCCAGCTGACGTTGTTGGTGTGACCTCGAGTTTCGAACGCGTCATGGTGAAGTTCGTTAATGGCCCAGTCAGCGAAGAAGCGGATGTTCATCGCCACGCGAGGCATCACACCGCGACGGTGTGATCGAAGCAGTGAACCGTTGTCCATGGTCTCGAGCTGAGAGAGGGTTTCGTTGTTCTCTTCGATCAAGTCTGCGAGTTTGTGGAGCAGAACTCCACGGCCCTGTGGTCCTAATGCTGCCCAAGCGGGGAATGCAGCGCGAGCTGCAGCAACGGCTGCATCTGCTTCTGCCTGTCCACCGCGGGAAATCTCACCGAGGAAGGTGCCGTCAATAGGTGAGGTGTTGGTGAATGTCTCTGCAGAGGGGACGCGCTTGCCGCCAATGTAGTGGCGGGTGTCAATCTCGGCACCGGCAACGCTAATTGTGCTCATGGGGCAGGTCCTCACATCTTTGTGTAGAAGTAATCATTCGTATACTAACGATTATTACTAGGATATAAAAGTCACACAAGATAAATATCTCTATTTATTTGGAAGGCACTTATGTCTCGCCCTCGCATCGCCATTCTGGCTCGATTCGCTGAGAACACTTCTGCCACGCGCTATGCCGCAGTTATCACTGCTCGCCGCCTTGCTGAAGGCGTATGGGCAGCCGGGGGCGAACCTCTCACCTTCCTCCCCGTGGCAGGTAGCAATTGGGCAGAGCGACTCGAAGGTATCGACGGGGTTCTGATGCCCGGCGGTGCTGATGTGAACCCTCGAAGCTATGGCCAGGACGTTGAATCCGACCACGTCTATGACGTGGACGATCTCGCCGATGAGGTCGACATCTCCCTCGTGAACTATGCCCTCGGCACGGGAATGCCTGTGCTCACCATCTGCCGAGGAACCCAGATCACCAACGTGGCCAGGGGTGGAACCCTCGTCCAACACATGGATGAACCCCACCAGCACTATGTTGCTCCGGTCACTATTGAGAAGTATCACTCCGAGATGGGCCTGAGCTCAGCCACAGTTCAAGCTTCCTGCTACCACCACCAGGTCATTGACACTGTGGGCGAAGGACTTGAGGTCATCGCTCGATCAGCTCAGGGCGATGTGGAAGCCATCAAGATCGATGCTGCCGGTTGGGCCTTTGGCGTGCAGTGGCACCCGGAGGACAATTTCGACACCAATAAGCCTCAGGCAGAGCTCTTTGAGCGCTTCGTGAGCGAAGCCGCCAAATACAGCGCGAAGCGCTAGCTACTTGGCTTGATCCTGCGTGTAGTTGGTGAGCAAGCGCAGCATGTCTGCGAAGTTGGCACGATCCGCCGCAGGGATGAGTGACGAGATTTCGATTTCCTGACGGTTGAAGGCCGGGAACAGGGTCTCCATCAACTTGTGACCCTTTTCGGTGAGATGCACCAAGACCAGACGGCCATCCGCATCGCTGCGTGAACGCTCAGCAAGACCCATTTTCTCGAGAGTCTTGAGAACACCGGTCAACGTGGCCTTGGAAATACCACTCTCTTCGGCAATGTCGCGGGTCTCAGCAGGTTCCCAAATCCATGTGACCCACATCACGACAAAGGCAGTCCAGCTCAAACCGCTTTCAGCGAGCACGTTGCGCTCGAAGTGGTTACGCACGGCACTGGCAGCTCGGAACAGGTTGGAGGTCACAGCCATTGCTTCGAAATCGAGCGTCATGTGGCTGAGTCGACTCGTGATCTGAGACTCAGTCTCAGCCAGGGTGTGACTGCCTGCCATGATTTCTCTTTTCTTCGAACGTTCCACAAGTTTATGCCAGCACATGCGACATCTGAGGGAAGAACTTGACTTACCTCTAGGTAATGGGGTTATCCTGAGATTATTCGTATCCGAACAATCTCGATGAGGAGACTTCGATGAAGCCATCGTCGCCCTACAACCTGGCCGATTTAGACCTGTTCCAGAATGGTGCCCCCTGGGCTGCTTTCGAAGAGATCCGCACCAACACCCCCGCGCACTTCAGTGACGAAGGCGCAGACGGCAGTGGCTTCTGGTCGGCGACTCGGTACCACGACATTGTGAAGGTTCTTCGCGACTCGGAGACGTTCACCAGCGAACGCTTCACCAACCTCGAAGAGGTCACCCCCGAGCAAGAGGACGCCCGACGTTCCCTTCTCGAAACTGATGGTGCACGTCACCGCGCCATGCGCCGCCTCATTCAGTTTGAATTCACTCCTGCTGCCGTCGCCCGCTACGAAAACTTCCTCCGCGGCCTCACCGCCAGCACTCTCGACAACGCATTCGCCAAGGGTGAGTTCGATTTCGTTGAAGACGTTGCAGCTGACTTCCCCATCCGCGTGCTCGCCAAGATCTTGGATGTGCCAGACTCCGACACTGGTCAGCTCATTGACTGGGGTAACCGCATGGTCGGCTTTTCAGACCCCGAACACGCTGACGTATTGATCAACTCGGAAGAATCAGAGAAGTACAAGAACCTCCCCTTCCGCTCCCCTGCGGCTCTTGAAGTATTCGAATACGGTGACGAACTTCGTCGCCAGCGTCTGGGCAAGAACGGCACAGACCTTGTTTCTGTTCTCGTCAATAGCGAACCCTCTGATGGCATCCCGCTGTCGGACCGTGACTTCCACACCAACTTCCTACTCCTGGTTGTGGCAGGTAATGAGACCACCCGTCACACCATTACCCACACCATGAACAACCTCATCAACAACCCAGACCAGCTGGCTCTCCTGCAGGAGAACCCTGAGCTCATCCCTTGGGCTGTTGAAGAGTTCCTGCGCTACGCAAGCCCCGTTTACCACTTCCGTCGCACTGCGACCAAGGACGTGGACTTCAACGGTTCCATGATCAAGAAGGGCGAGAAGATGGTCGCCTGGTTTGCCTCTGGCAACCGAGATGAAACCGTCTTCGTGGACCCCAACAAGATGGATGTCACGCGTAACCCCAACGAGCACGTGACCTTCGGTCGCGGTGGCCCCCACATGTGCTTGGGTAACTCACTGGCTCGTATCGAGCTGCGTGTGATGTTCGAAGACCTCATCAACCGCGTAGACAAGGTTGAGCGCACAGGAGAAGTTGACTTCCTGCGTTCGAACTTCGTTCACGGCATCAAGCGCATGCCCGTCAAGGTCACCACGCGCTAAGTAGTTGCCACTAGGAGGGACGTCTCACCCTCTTCTGGCCTCCACTAGCTGTGCTCCCACATCGTGGGAGCACAGCTTAATTTCCTCTAGACAAACTGGAACACTGACTTAGGCTGGTGCTTATGACTGCTCCCCGCGTTCTCGTGATTGTTCACGACGTCGACGACAATCTCAACGAATTTGCTGTCCCCATGGCAGAAGCGGGCGTTTACCTCGAAACGTGGGATGCATCACTAGATTTCGATTCACGACCACCCTTGGACGGGTTGTCAAAATACTCAGGAATCATTTCTCTCGGTGCCCACAACGGCATCATGGATGAAGCCACGACTGAGTGGATGCCTTACGAGCGCAAGATTGTCGAATACGCGCTGGAGTCCGAGACTCCGTTCTTTGGGCTCTGCTTCGGCTCTCAGATTCTTGCTGCAGTCGCTGGAGCAGATTTCAAACCGTCCCCTGTTCCCGAGCTGGGCTGGACAGAGGTGGAGATGAAACCCGAAGCCAAAGAAGATCCTGTCTTCTCGCAGATCAGCTCCGGGCTCAAAGGTTTCCACTTCCACTACGACAGCTATGAGCTGCCCGAGTCAGCGACTCTCCTCGGGGAGACCAACGGCATCATTGAGGCCTACCGCGTGGGCTCAGCAGCATGGGCTACTCAGTTCCACCTCGAGGTGGGACTGAACCAGCAACTCGCGTGGCTCACGACCTACCGCAAGTACTTTGAAAAGGAAGGTATCGACGTGGAAGAGCAGATGCGTCTCAGCCACGAAAACTTCCTGGAGTATCGCCGACAGGCACATGTCACCGCTACTGCGTTTGCAGAGCAAGTAAAGGCATTCGCCGCTAAATAAGTCCGGCGATGTCTTTGAGATAGGCATCAACGAGGGCGTAGGTGCGCTGTTCTGCTGCCGGATCTTCCGCGCGGGTTTGAGCCAGCATGATTTCTGGATCAAGTCCTGCTTCTCGGACTTTTCCGGCTCCACCCCAGTCCAACCAACCCTTGAGACCTGGTGCCTCTAACTCGGGATGGAATTGGACACCCAAGGTTTTGTTGATGATGAAAGCCTGAGGAGCAGCCGGATTGCGCGCAATCTCAACAGCTCCCGGTGGGACAGTGAACCGGTCGTAATGAAATTGGAACCACGGACCATTGGGCACCAACTCTGGTCGATCGCTCCAGATTGTTGTCCATCCAATTTCGAACTGAGGAGCACGGCCCACGGATCCACCCATGGCGCGCGCAATGAGCTGGCCGCCAAAACAGATCCCCAAAACGGGCTTGCCTGCTGCGACAGCACTCTTTACGAGCTCAAGTTCTGGCTCCAGCCAATTACCAATGCAGTCGTTATCCCAGGCACCCCAGGGAGCACCCAAGGGCACGATGAGATCGAATTCATCAAAGTTGGGAAACTCAACCGTGATGTTGGGGGTTGAAAACTTATCTTCTGGAACCACAAGGAACTCAGTGATCTCGAAGCCATGGTGCTCGAGCCTGCGACCGACGGGTCCAGTGGGACTAACGTGGTCGTGCTGAATAACGAGGGCTTTCATGGAAGAGCTCCTTGGATACAGAATGAATACACATAAGAATATGCGTCATATTTTGTAGTTGACTAGCAAATCGGTACTATTCGTTAGTACCCTAACGATAGCGTTATGACACCACACTTGCCACAAAGGAGTTGCAATGGTTAACGATCTAACCAAGCTTCGAGATGACCTCGGAGAGCGCGGCATCGACGTTCTGCGCGTCATGTTCTCGGACGTTCTCGGTATTCCTCGCTCCAAGGACATCTTGGTCAGTCAGCTCGATAAGGCATGCCACAACGGCCCTGCTTTCAGCCAGGGCGTGTGGACCACCACCACCGGTGGCGAGTTCCACGAGGCCAACGGAATTGCCAGCGACGGCCTCCAGGACTTCATCACACAGATTGTTCCCGGCACCATTTCTCCTCTGGCATGGGAGCCCGGTGTTGCGTATGTCGTAGGCGACGCCTTCAACCCCGACGGCAAGCCCAACATGATGTCTCCGCGCTCGGTGCTGCAGAAAGTTATCGAGAGTTACCACGCTCTCGGTCTGCACCCTGTCGTGGGCCCCGAACTTGAGTTCTACATTGCCAATCAGGATGAGGAAGGGCGCTTCGTTCGCTCACTTTCCCAAACTGGTCGCGTGTACATGACAGGAACCCTGGTCGACCCAGACGGCGACTTCCTGCACCTGATGCGCATGCTCGACAACCTCAACATTGGCGCCTTCGCAGGAAACCACGAGTTCAGCCCCAGCCAATATGAAGTCAACCTCTGGCACAGCGAGGCTCTGGATGCAGCAGACCGCACCTTCTTCTTCAAGACCGCTGTCAAGGACATCATTGCCAAGCGCGGCAAGCACGCCTCCTTCTTGGGAAAGCCGTGGAGCGACGAGGGTGGATCCGGTTTCCACCTGCACTTCTCGGTTACCGACGCTGATGGCATCAACAAGATGCACGACGGCCGCGGAAACCTTTCCCCTGCAGCCAAAATGTTGATTGCTGGAATTACCAAGCACGCCAACGCACTGACAGCATTCACTAACCCCACGGTGAACGCTTTCAAGCGCCTGGGCCCTGACACTCTTGCTCCCTACCGTTCCAACTGGGGCTACGACAACCGTTCCTGCATGGTCCGCGTTCCACCCGAGCGCGGCCAGGGAACTCGCCTCGAGATCCGCGTGGGCGATGGCGCTGCCAACCCCTACCTCGTGATTGCAGCCATCCTTGCTGCTGGACTCGACGGCATCGTGAACGAGATGGAATGCCCAGATGACGCAGTCGGCATGGCCTACGACAACGAGGGTGCTGAGATTCTTCCTGAGACCTTTGCTGACGCACTCGACGCTCTCGAGAAAGACGATGCTCTGCGCAACCAGATGTCAGAAGAGCTGGTCAACGTCTTCATGGTGCTCAAGCGTGACGAAATCGCTCGTTATGAAGCAGCTGTTGAGGACCCCAGCACGCGCGACGTGACGGACTGGGAAATCACGGAGTACGCAGCCTCCTACTAAACCTGCTTTCCTCCCAGCAGAGGACAAGACAGCAAGAAGCCCCGGTGATGATCACCGGGGCTTCTTTGTATCCGTTGGGATAGATACGAACTGTTTAGATGCTGGGGTTTGATCCCAAGTCAGCTACGAGGGTTCCACCGTTGAAGGTCGTGCCGACCTCGCGGAAGTACCCACCGAGGATCTTCTCCACGGGAAGGATAGAGCCGAGCTCGTCCCACTGTGAGTCACTCAAGGTGAGTTCTGCAGTTCCACCCCATGCCTGACCGAGGTCGAGGTCCACGCCACCCATGGTGATGAGTTGGTCAAGGGAGTTTCCAGCACCAGGAGTGATGGAGGGAACCCAACGGTTGTGCAGCATCTTGTGGCCGTTGACAAAACCGTTGCTCTCCACGGGGCCGGTGAGGGTCACCTTCGCGGAAGCGAGACGGTGGTCATAGGCAGCAAGGCTCGCGCCGAACTTGGCACCGGCTTCGAGGGTGGGAGTTGCCTTGCCGCGGTTATAGACGCGAGTGGCGTGCATCGAACCCAGCTTCTTGGGGTAGCCCTGGAACCAACCGCGGGCCATGGCGAAGTCTTTGGTCACCCAGATTGCAACACAGCGACTGTAGGTGACGCCCTCATACTTGCAGCGGACTACCACGAAGGTCTCCATGTACTGCGAGCGGTCGGGGTCCAGCAGTTCTTCGAAGTCATCAGAGCAGGACTGCCAGTCAGCCCAGATCAGTGCAACTGCTCCAGGCTCTTCGTCAGCGAGCTCCAGCTCGGGAGGAAGGATCGCACGGACATTGGCAGGGTCGGTCAGGTACTCGACGGTGAGTAGCGTGCCGGAATAGTGCCAAGGCATTTCCGGGATGATGGCGCTCTTACCGGTCGGGGTCTTGGGCGCAAGAAAGCCTTTGAGTTCAGTCATAGGAACAGAATATACGGTCATTCGTATCCAAACAAACATATTTTTGAAACATAACGTTTACGCCTAAATGGCGCTTTCGGCTTGACGTGGACCTGATTTATTGCGAAAGTTAGAAAAATCGTTTCTATCCGAACGATTATTTATGAACTCAATGAGGAGATCCATGATGTCAACCGCGCAATCGGCTGAAGACACCTCCCTAAGGAAGGGACGTCTTGGCGTCCTGGGAATCGTCTTCTTCGTCGTCGCAGCTTCCGCGCCCCTCGTGGGCATGACAGGCGCTGTTCCTGTCGCCATGCTCGCCGGTAACGGCGCAGCCGCTCCCGGCGCCTACCTCGCAGTAGGCATCGTCCTGCTCTTGTTCAGTGTTGGATACACCGCCATGGCACACAAGGTCACCAACACTGGTGCGTTCTTCGCATATGTCGGTCGTGGCTTGGGCATCAAGGCTGGTGTTGCTTCTGCATTCATCTCCATCGTGGGATACGTCACCATTCAGCTCGCTATCTATGGCTTCTTTGGTGCGATCCTCTCCGGCCAGATGGCCGCCCTTGGACTTGAACTGCCTTGGTATGTCTGGAGCATCATTGCCTGGGCACTTGTCACCGCACTCTCACTGCTCAGTGTTGATGTCGGAGCCAAGGTTCTCGGAACCCTGATGATTCTGGAACTCCTTTCCCTCATCATCACCGCCATTGCGATTCTCGCAAACGGTGGTCCTGAGGGCTGGAACATTGGTGCTTCTTTCGCTCCTGACCAGATCTTTGCTGGCGGCTTCGGCGGCGGCGCTGGTATCGCTATCGCATTCGCATTCGCTTCCTTCATTGGTTTCGAAGCAACTGCTATCTACGGTGAAGAATCCATCGATCCCAAGAAGACCGTTCGTCGCGCTACCTACTGGGCTATCGGAATCATCACTGCACTCTTCGCAGTTGTGTCTTTCGCCATGGTTACCGGTATGGGTGCAAACGCAATCTTCGACCAGGTCATCGAGCGTTCTTCTATCGAAGGTGTCCCACTGGCTGACCCCGCAGCTGTTCTGTTCTCACTGACAGACCAGTACGTCGGCGGCTGGATGGTTACCATCATGAGCTGGCTCGTTGTTTCGAGCCTCTTCGCTGGTCTGCTCGCATTCCAGAACGCAACCGCTCGTTACTTCTTCGCAATGGGTCGCGGTGGCATCTTGTCCGAGCGCTTCGCTCACGTGAACAAGGCAGGTGCTCCTCGTGCAGGTGTCATCCTCACCTCGATCATTGCCCTGATTGTCATCGTGATCTTCGCAGTGGCTCAGCTTGACCCCGTACTCAACCTGTTCTTCTGGATGTCGGCAATTACTGCAATCGCCATCATCTTGGTTGAGATCTTGGTCAGCGTTGCTGTCATCGCGTACTTCGCCAAGAACAGCGGCGCAAACGTCTGGCAGGGCAAGATTGCTCCTGCTCTGGCAGCAATCGGCCTGGTCCTCGGTGAGTACCTGCTGATGAGCCGCTTCAACCTGCTGGCTGGAACTGTAGCTGACGGCGTGGACCCATCGCTTCCTGAAAGCGCATGGGCACTCAGCCCCCTCGGCTGGTTCCTTGTCCTGCTCCCCTTCATCGCTGGAATCATCGGCTTCATCGTCGCTGCTGTCCAGGGTAAGGAAAAGGCCGCACTGACTGAGGACATCCTGTCCTAATCAGTACACAGAACTGGGGCGCTCGTCTGCATAAGACGGGCGCCCCTTTTTTGTTGCGTGAAGAGTATTAGGCGGTTCGCGTGGGACCCAGCAGCAAAGGCTTACTGGTGTCCATCGTGAAGAAGTCATGCCCCTTGTCATCGACGATGACGAAGGCAGGGAAATTCTCCACCTCGATCTTGTAGACCGCTTCCATACCCAGCTCGGGGTAGTCAATGATCTCCATCGAGCGAATGCTGTCCTGGGCAAGGCGGGCAGCAGGGCCACCCACAGAACCGAGGTAGAAGCCGCCGTAAGTGCCACAGGCCTTTGTCACCACAGAGGAGCGGTTACCCTTCGCCAGCATGACCATCGAGCCACCGGCCTTCTGGAACTCGTCCACATAGCTGTCCATGCGGCCAGCGGTGGTGGGTCCGAAGGAACCAGTTGGAAGACCCTCAGGTGTCTTCGCAGGGCCTGCGTAGTAGATGGGGTGGTTCTTTGCGTACTCAGGGAGACCTTCACCGCGCTCGAGACGCTCACGCATGCGTGCGTGGGCAATGTCGCGGGCCACAATCATGGTTCCGGTCAGCATCACACGAGTACCAATAGAGCAGGCAGAGAGTTCCTTGAGAATCTCCTCCATGGGCTGGTTCAAGTTGATGGGAACACCAGGAGATGCTTCCTCGATCTGCTCAAGACCAGTTTCTGGAATGAAGCGAGCGGGGTCGTGCTCGAGCTCTTCGATAAAGACACCCTCAGAGTTGATGGTGGCGAGGATCTGACGGTCTGCCGAGCAGGAGACAGCAATCGCAATCGGCAACGAAGCACCGTGGCGAGGCAGACGAACCACACGAACATCGTGGCAGAAGTACTTGCCGCCGAACTGCGCACCAAAACCGATGGTTTTGGTCAGTTCGAAGACCTTCTTCTCGAACTCGAGGTCGCGGAAACCTTGGCCTTCCTTGCCACCTTCGGTGGGGAGAGAGTCGAGGTAGTGGGTGGAAGCCAGCTTGGCAGTCTTCACCGCGTAATCAGCCGAGGTTCCACCGATGGTGATAGCCAAGTGATACGGAGGGCAGGCAGCTGTTCCCAGGCTCGCGATCTTCTCGCGCAGGAACTCGAGAAGGCGCTGCTCTTCCAGAACAGCCTTGGTCTCTTGGTAGAGGAAGGTCTTGTTGGCGCTACCGCCACCCTTAGCCATGAACAAGAACTCATAGCTGTCGCCCTTGGTCAGCGAAATGTCGACTTCAGCAGGCAGGTTGGTTCCAGTGTTGACCTCTTCCCACATCGAGGTGGGAGACATCTGCGAGTAACGCAGGTTGAGGTCGTGATAAGCCTTAGCAATACCGTTGGTGATGTATTCCGCATCGCGACCGTCGGTCAAGATGCGGTGCCCACGCTTGGCCATAACCAATGCAGTTCCGGTGTCCTGGCACATGGGCAGCACTCCACCAGAAGCCACGTTCGCGTTCTTGAGCAGATCAAGAGCAACGTACTTGTCATTGCCAGAAGCTTCGGGGTCATCAAGAATCTTTCGCAGCTGGGCAAGGTGGGCAGGGCGCAGGAAGTAGTTGATTTCCTTATAGGCGGTGTAGGCAAGGAGCTCAAGGGCCTCGGGAGAAACAGAGGTAAAGGTGTGCTCACCGAGGGTGACCGATTCAACACCTTCGTCGCTGAGCAGAGTCCTGTC
>ERZ1034363.477-NODE-477-length-27684-cov-2.639765_pt1 | contig 27684 bp, 24 predicted proteins | sample MGYA00520616_ERZ1034363 | MGnify/ENA primary metagenome ERZ1034363 (study PRJEB33736, sample SAMEA104284506) | Azolla filiculoides | biome: Urban; feature: Water surface; material: Ditch water | place: Netherlands | collected 2015-10-28 | depth 0-0.1 m ... | reverse complement strand
CGCTTGTGACAAGCGGTGCACTCAGTAAGTGGATCGCTAAATGTTGCAACGTGTCCTGATGCTTCCCACACTTCCTTTGCCAGGATCACGCATGAATCAAGGCCGACAACATCTTCGCGTCCCATAACCATGGACTTCCACCATTGGCGCTTAACATTGTTCTTAAGCTCAACACCTAGTGGGCCGTAATCCCATGATGCGCGAAGCCCACCATAAATTTCAGATGATGGGTAAACAAACCCGCGACGCTTTGCTAGTCCTACGATATTTTCTAAACGGTCCGTTGCCATAAATTTGTCTCCATCCGGCTGGCTGTCGGCGAAAAGCAACTGGTGTTACTTCCGTGCGATTATTTTACTCGCTGTACGGCTTTTCATATGCACCTGGCTCATCGATAGCTTGGGCCAGAATCGGAATTGCATTCATCTTCACAGTGTTATTGCTCAACGCTCTGCGATATGAGCCGACGTTCTCCCAATGAGTCACGAGTGACCACAAACTTTGGTCATCAAGGTTTTGCCCGAACTCCCCGCTGACAAAACCGGCACAGCCAGAAAATGCCTCAAGGGCGGTATTGAGATGTGCTTCAAAATGGGCGGCATCTGCGAGCGGAACTGAAAATCTGGCGATTGCGAGCATGGGCTGAGCGTATCGGGCGGATTATGGAAATGAAAATCATTTTCATTTGTGGTACTTTTCTGGCATGAATACAGCCATCGCCCTCGCCGCCCTAACCGCTCTTGCCACGACCACCGGTGGATTTATCGCGATTAAAGTCCGCGATCGCCTGCACCTAGTCCTTGGTTTATCAGCAGGTCTTCTACTGGGATTAGTTGCCTTTGATTTATTACCTGAAGTATTTGAAATGAATACATCAGTATTCGGCGGAGTTCCTGTCGTTTCAATTGCACTTGTAATTGGTTTCTTAACCCTTCACTTTGCAGAGCAGCTCTTTGGTTCACATGAACCAGCACATAGCGATTACGGTCACGACCACGAACATTCAATCAATCTTGCGGGCACCTTGGGTGCGCTCGCGATGGCTGGCCATGTTTTCTTAGATGGCCTAGCCCTTGGACTTGCCTTCAAAGTCAGTGATGCGTTGGGTTACGCAGTCTTTATCGCGATCTTGGCCCATGCATTTCGCGATGGCCTGAACACAGTTTCTCTATTAATTAAAAGTGGTCATTGGACCAAAACTTCATTCATGTTGCTTGGTGTGGATGCCTTGATGAGAATTGGTGGGGCATCTCTTGGAAGTTACATTGCATTCTCTGATCAATCTATGGCTTTGTATTTAGCAGCGTTTTCAGGATTTGTTATTTACCTAGCTACTTCTCACATTTTGCCAGAAGCCCATTCGCGCCATCCATCTCGTTTAACAATGCTTGCAACTATCGCTGGCGTTGTTGCGATGTGGTTGATTGTTGGAAACATCGGTGAGTAGATCTAATCCTCGTGTTCTGAGCACACTTGAACGTGCTGGCGGGTTTGCTAGCGCGCAAGAGGTGTACAAACTGATGCAGCGCGAAGGTGAAAAGATCGGTTTAACAACCGTTTATCGATCCCTGCAAAGTTTAGTTAATGACAAGATTGTTGATGTATTACGCCGTGATGATGGTGAAGCTATTTATCGTTTGTGTGGAGAAAACCATCACCATCACTTGGTGTGCAAGAGCTGTGGTGACACCATTGAAATTGAAGGTGGCGCAATTGAAAAATGGGCTAAAACAATGGCTGCCGAACACGGCTTTAGGGATGTAGGACATACAGCAGAGATCTTTGGCCTCTGCTCAAAGTGCTAAAGGTTTACGCCTTACCGAATCTTCTATCTCTTGCCGAGTACTCCTCGATCGCTTTCCACAAAGTTTTACGTGTGACATCAGGCCACAACACGTCCATAAAAACAAGTTCGGCATAAACGCTTTGCCACGGCAAGAAGTTACTTGTGCGCTGCTCCCCCGATGAGCGTAAAAATAGATCTACATCGCTCATTTGTGGGCTATCTAAGTACTTTGCAAATACCTTTTCGGTAATCGCATCAGCCTTGATTTTCCCGCGCTTAACATCACGAGCAAGTTCAGCTGCCGCATCTACGATTTCAGAACGTCCACCGTAATTAACGCACATATTTAAAGTTAAGACCTTGTTCTTCTTTGTTAACTCTTCTGCTTCTTCAAGCTCTTTGATTACGCTGCTCCACAAACGCTTTGGGCGACCAACCCAACGAATTCGAACACCCATCTCATTCATCTGGTCACGGCGTCTGCGAATGACATCACGGTTAAAGCCCATCAAGAACTTAACTTCATCAGGAGAACGTCTCCAGTTTTCAGTTGAGAATGCGTAGGCGCTAATTTCTTTAACACCAAATTCGATTGCGCCTTCGACAACATCAAAGAGCGCAGCTTCTCCTGCCTCATGGCCTGCAGTGCGTTGTAGGCCGCGATTCTTTGCCCAACGGCCATTGCCATCCATCACAATCGCAACGTGATTTGGAATCTTGATTGTCATACCCGCTCCACCATCGGCAATGAACGCAAGCCACGTTCAAGGTGCCATTGTAAGTAAGCGGCGATCAAACCACTAGCCTCGCGACGGAACTTTCCATCGCTAGCTGTTGCAATCTCCCAATCACTGCTCAGCAGCGCTCCCATTAGTTCTAGTGTTTCAGGTGCTGGTGTTGCACAGGCAGATGGTCTGCAATCTGCGCACACTGAACCGCCACCGACTAATGAAAAGTAGCGATGTGGTCCTGGCTTTTCACACCTAGAGCAGATTGTCATTGATGGTGCGTAACCAGCTACAGCTAATGAACGAAGTAAGAAAGCATCAAGGATCAATAATGGTTCATATCGATTTTCGGCAAGCGCTTTCATTCCGCCAACAACTAATTGAAACTCTTGTAAAGCAGGTTCATTTTCCTGACTTGTGAACCGCTCAGCCGCTTCTAGAATCGCAGCGGCAACAGTCCAGCGCTGGTAATCCTCGGTTAGCGCTTCGCCATAATTCATCAACGCTTCCACCTGAGTTACGGTGTCAAAGGTTTTTCCCGTGTACAGCTGAATATCAACATGGCTTCCAGGTTCTAAACGTGCACCAAACTTAGATTTAGTGCGACGTACTCCCTTGGCGACTCCACGAATGCGTCCATGATCACGAGTAAGCATGGTGATGATGCGGTCTGCTTCTCCCAGTTTTTGGGTGCGCAGGACAATAGCCTCATCCCGATACAAACTCATACGGGTAAAGGTAGTGCGTGTGGTTAGCGAATTGCGCGATTTATCGCAGACACGACAGCCTTTAGTGATGCTGTAGTCGTGTTTGGATCAATTCCAACGCCCCAGAAGACATCTCCATCAATTGCGCATTCAAGATATGCAGCAGCTGACGCGTCGCCTCCGGCAGATAGTGCATGCTCGAAGTAATCAAGAACTCGAACATCAACACCATAGGCCTGCAAAATATTGCAGAACGCTGCGATTGGTCCATTGCCTTGACCCTTAAGTTCGTGAAGTTCTCCACGATCTGTCAAAGAAACAGTTAGATGAACATCTTCACCAAGAGTTGATGTTTGTGACAAACCCTTAAGACGGAAGCGACCCCACGGTGCCCCATCGGTTGGAAGGTACTCATCTTCAAATACATTCCACAGATCATCAGCGTTAATTTCTCCGCCTTCAGTATCTGTTTTTGCTTGAACAACCTTTGAGAACTCAATCTGCAAACGTCGAGGCAGATCAAGATGATGTTCATTCTTCATCAAGTAAGCAACGCCGCCCTTACCTGATTGAGAATTCACACGGATAACAGCTTCGTATGAACGTCCAATGTCAAGTGGATCGATTGGTAAGTAAGGAACTGCCCACGTGAAATCTCGAACTTCCTTGCCCGCTGCCTTTGCATCGCGCTCTAGATGCTCAAATCCCTTTTTAATTGCATCTTGATGCGAACCTGAAAACGCAGTGAATACAAGATCTCCACCATACGGATGACGTTCTGGAACGCGAAGTTGGTTTGCATACTCAACTGTGCGACGAACCTCATCTATGTTTGAGAAATCAATATGTGGATCAATGCCATGCGAGACCATGTTCATGCCAAGCGTTACGAGGCAAACATTTCCGGTGCGCTCACCATTTCCAAACAAAGTTCCTTCAATACGGTCAGCACCTGCCAAGAAACCAAGTTCGGCGGCTGCAACACCTGTACCGCGATCGTTGTGAGGGTGCAGTGAAACAATCACACTTTCACGATTTTCTAGGTTGCGGCACATCCATTCAATTGAATCTGCGTAAACATTGGGCGTAGTTAGCTCAACGGTGGCAGGAAGATTCATGATCGTCTTCCATTGCGGTGTCGGCTTCCAAACACGGTTAACAGCGTTGCAAACTTCAACTGCAAACTCAAGCTCTGTACCTGTGTATGACTCAGGTGAGTATTCAAATGAAATCTTTGTTTCAGGAACAGTTGGAACTAAATCAAGACACAACTGAGCGGCATCTGTTGCGATCTTCTTGATACCTTCTTTATCAAGACCAAATACAACGCGACGTTGCAATGTTGATGTTGAGTTGTAAAGGTGAATGATCGCTTGTTTTGAACCCTTGACCGCTTCAAAAGTACGACGGATCAACGGCTCGCGAGCCTGAGTTAAAACTTGAATGATTACATCATCAGGAATTAAATCCTCATCAATAATCTTTCGCACAAAATCAAAATCTGTCTGACTTGCACTTGGGAAACCAACTTCAATTTCTTTGTATCCCATTTCAACAAGCAACTTAAACATCGCCAACTTGCGTGGGGTATCCATTGGGTCAATAAGTGCTTGATTGCCATCACGAAGATCAACTGAAGACCACTGTGGAGCCTTCGTCATACGCTTGCCTGGCCAGGTGCGATCTACTAGATCAACCGGATGAAATGGCTGATAGCGATGCACCGGCATCTTCGAAGGTACCTGCTTCGGGAAGTTCACCTGCTAAGGGTAACGCGAGTATTAAAGGACGGGCAAATAGCGATTAAGTTCGAAGGCACTGACTTGGCGACTGTAATCAAGCCATTCAGCACGCTTATTGCGAAGCACATACTCAAATACATGCTCACCTAAGGTTTCTCGAACTAACTCGCTCTTTTCCATTGCAGTGATTGCTTCATTGAGATTTGAAGGCAAAGCAACGGCATCCTGTGAATCGCCAAGAATGTACTTCTCTTCGACGCCCTTAAGTCCTGCTGCCAACATCACTGCGTATGCAAGATATGGATTACAAGCGGTATCTGGTGAACGGAATTCGATCCGAGTCGAGTTTTCCTTCTTTGGCTTGTACATAGGAACGCGCACTAATGCGCCGCGATCGCTCTGACCCCAGTTAGCAAAAGCTGGCGCTTCTCCCCCGCCATGTAAACGCTTATAAGAGTTCACCCACTGATTTGTGATCGCTGTAATTTCTGGTGCGTGCTTAATTAAACCGGCAATAAATGAACGTCCGACTGCAGACAAATTGAATTCAGAGTTTGGATCGTAGAAAGCATTCTCTTCACCCTTGAACAAAGAAACGTGTGTGTGCATTCCGCTTCCTGGATGATCTGTAAATGGTTTTGGCATAAATGAGGCATGGAAGCCCTGATCTAAAGCAACTTCCTTAATTACGTGACGGAAGGTCATGATGTTGTCGGCAGTCGTTAGAGCATCTGCGTAACGAAGATCAATTTCTTGCTGGCCTGGTGCGCCCTCATGATGAGAAAACTCAACGCTAATTCCCATCGCTTCAAGCAAGGTAATTGCTTGACGACGGAAGTCATGGCCAACAACTGCAGGTGTGTGATCAAAGTAGCCACCTTGATCTACCGGTACAGGTGCAACATCGGTTTCTGGACGATTCTTAAATAGGAAGAACTCAATTTCTGGGTGTGTGTAACAGGTGTATCCCAACTTTGCTGCTTTATCTAAGGTGCGACGCAAAACATTGCGAGGATCAGCAGGAGATGCAGAGCCGTCAGGCATAGTGATATCGCAGAACATGCGAGCAGCACCTGGTGCTTCAGTACGCCATGGCAAAATTGAAAATGTTGCAGGATCTGGTTTTGCCAACATATCTGATTCTGTTACGCGAGCGAATCCTTCGATCGCAGAACCATCAAAACCGATTCCTTCTTCAAAGGCGTTTTCTAATTCGGCAGGTGCAATCGCTACAGATTTTAAGAAGCCCAATACATCTGTAAACCACAAACGGACGAAGCGAATATTGCGTTCTTCAAGGGTGCGAAGAACGAACTCTTGCTGCTTACTTGTATCTGCTGACATGGTCTGCATTCTTACAAATGCAGGTTACGGCCATGTTAACTAGCTCTAGATTACGAAGAAATCCGCTCGATCTAGCAGGGTTTTTGGAGCTAAATCACTAGTAATAACTGCGTTAGCGCTGATGCGCGATCCCTCGCCCACGGTCACATTTCCGAGCACGCGCGCACCGGCACCAATGATCACATTGTCGGCAATGGTTGGGTGGCGCTTTCCGGTCTCAATGCCTCGAGCTCCAAGAGTTACATCGTGATACAACATCACATCATTACCGATGATTGTTGTTGCACCGATGACAACCCCCATGCCGTGGTCAATGAAAAAACGACGTCCAATCGTTGCTGCTGGATGAATTTCAATTCCGGTTGTAGAGCGAACTAAGTTTGAATGAATACGAGCGATTAATTTCAAACCCTTGTTCCACAAGAAATGAGAGATTCGATGCCCCCAGACTGCGTGCACACCTGGGTATGCCAAAGCGACCTCTAAACGATTACGAGCAGCTGGATCGTGGCTGATTGCGTTATCAAGATCTTCAATGATGCGACTGAGGATTGGCATTAATTAATCAACCAAATCTTCGTACAGAACTGTTGATAGGTAACGCTCACCATTTGAGGCAACGATTACAACGATGTTCTTACCTGCAAACTCTGGACGCTTTGCAATCTCAGATGCAGCCCACAGCGTGGCTCCTGATGAAATTCCAGCAAGGATTCCTTCTTCTGCTCCTGCGCGACGTGCGTACTTAATTGCATCGTCAGCTGTTGCATCCAAGATCTCGTCATACACAGTGCGATCCAAAATGTTAGGAATGAAGTTAGGTCCGATTCCTTGAATTGGGTGTGGCCCTGGTGCTCCACCATTCAAAATTGGTGATGCAGCTGGTTCAACACCAAATACCTTGATATCTGGATTCTGCTCCTTTAGGTAGCGACCTGTACCGGTAATTGTTCCACCTGTTCCAATTCCTGAAACAAATGCATCAACCTTTCCATCGAGATCACGCCAAATTTCTGGACCTGTTGTTGAGTGGTGAATAAATGGCCCTGCTTCATTTTCAAACTGGCGAACTAGAACCGCACCTGACTCGCCAAGCTTTTCAGCGGCAGCAACTGCACCCTTCATTCCTTCGGCAGCAGGAGTTAATACAAGCTCTGCACCGTATGCACGGATTAGCTTGCGACGCTCCTTTGAAACTGATTCAGGCATTGTCATGATCGCTTTGTATCCACGAGCTGCTGCAACCATCGCAACTGCAATTCCTGTGTTTCCCGATGTTGCTTCAACAATTGTTCCACCTGGCTTAAGCGCACCACTTGCTTCAGCGGCATCGATCATCGCAATACCCAAGCGATCCTTGATCGATGAAGTTGGGTTGTAGAACTCGAGCTTTGCGTAAACATTTCCTGCAGCACCATCAGTGATCTTGTTGATGCGTACTAGTGGTGTATTTCCAAAAACTTCTGTGATGTTGTTATAAATTGCCATGATTCCCCCTGAAAATTAGTTTTAGTTAAAAATGAAATTTGGTTGCGAAAAAGAAAATGAATTAGCAGCTACAAGATGCTGACAGGCAAAAATCAACCACACGGTTTCGTGTAAATAACCAGGTAATGATTGATTGCATGCCTAAATTCTACTGAAATGCATTATTTAAGCGAGTTGCAAATGATTTGCAGATTACTGCTCATTCCAGCGTGAAGTCATTGGCAGGCGTCGATCTTTTCCGAATGCGCGGATGGAAACCTTGGTGCCAGGAGGATATTGGCGACGTTTGTATTCAGCCTTATCAACCAATGAAATTACTCGGCGAACTAAGTCAGGATCAAAACCTTCGGCAAGAAGGGCTTCGTAGCCATGATCCTCATCAACATATGCGCGCAGTACTTGATCCAATAGTGGATAGTCGGGCAAAGAATCTGAATCTTTTTGATCTGGACGAAGTTCAGCGCTTGGCTCTTTAGTAATTGAGCGCTCTGGGATTGGTGCTACTTCCCCGCGCTCTAACGCCAGCGCATTTCGATAGCGCGACAGCGCCCACACATCGGTCTTATAAATATCCTTGATCGGAGCAAAGCCGCCCACGGCATCGCCATACAGAGTTGAATAACCGACAGCTAGCTCACTCTTGTTTCCGGTTGCTAAGACAAGGTGGCCTTCTTGGTTTGAAATTCCCATCAACGTTGTTCCGCGAACACGTGCCTGCAAGTTTTCTTCAGCTAAACCCTTTAAAACCAAGTTATCCATGTAAGCATCAACCATCGGCGCGATCGGTGTGATTCTGAAGTGAATGCCAGTGGCATCTGCCAGCGCTTGTGCATCTTCTACCGAATGGCCTGATGAATACTTGCTTGGCATTGCAACACCATTGACCCGCTTTGCACCCAATGCATCAATTGCAATTGCAGCAACTAACGCAGAATCAATTCCACCGGAAAGCCCCAGGACAACAGATCTAAATCCGTTTTTACCTACATAGTCACGAAGGCCCATAACAAGTGCCTGCCACATTTCAGCTTCATCTGAAAGTGGTGCAGCGATTGAAGAGTTAGCAGATGTTGCATGAGCCGTTGGCTCTTCAGAGATAACTACATCTGGACGTGATGTGCCTTCGGCGCAATCAATATCAACAACAATTAATTGATCATCAAATTGTGCGGTACGGGCAATAACAGATCCATCTTTGCCAACCACGATTGTGTCGCCATCAAAAACCAAATCATCTTGGCCGCCGGTCATGTTGACGTATGCAACAGGTGCCCCAATTTCCTTAGCCCGCTTTTGCACGAGCCCTAATCGCACATCATCCTTATTGCGTTCAAAGGGAGAACCATTAGGAACCACTAAGAGCCCCGGGGTTCTGGTTGCAATCGAATCTAATGAGTGCCAAATGTCTTCACAGATCGCAACAGCGACATCTACCCCATGAATTCGAACAACCAAGCTTTGATCCCCTGGCACAAAGTTTCGGAACTCATCGAAGACGCCGTAATTAGGTAGATGGCGCTTTACATAGGTCGCTGCAATTTTTCCGTTGTGAATGATGGCAACAGCGTTCTTTGGGCCTTGGTCCAAATATCCAACAACGGCCACAATGTCACCGGTAATGCTGGCCGCTATTTCCTGAACTGAACGGATGCTCGCTGCCTGAAAAGATGGACGAAGCGCTAAATCTTCAACTGGATATCCCGTGACGATCATTTCGGGGAAAACAATCAGATTGGCACCATCTGCCTGTGCCTTGGCAACGGAGTCTGCGATCAAAGCAGCATTGCCCGCAAGGTCACCAACCGTTGGGTTGATTTGGGCTAGCGCCACGCGCAACTTCATTTTTCAAGTGTAACGGGGGTACCCTTAACGATGTACCCGGGGACCACCAACGTGGCTTCGAGGAGAGGAAGCAATGGAATCTTTATACGGTGGTGCGCTGCACCGACGCATCACAATCTTGGATCTTGCCGCTGCCAAAGAGCGCGGTGAAAAGTGGGCGATGCTCACTTCCTACGAATCCATGACCGCCGAGATCTTCGACGAAGCCGGCATCCCAGTCCTATTAGTGGGCGATAGCGCAGGCAATAACTTCTTGGGCGAAGAGAACACAATCCCAGTAACAGTTGATGAGCTAATCCCACTAGCCCGCGCAGTTGTGCGTGGCTCAAAGCGGGCGATGGTTGTTGCTGATCTGCCCTTTGGATCCTATGAAGAGTCCCCCGAATTAGCTTTGCAAACATCGATTCGCTTTTTCAAAGAAGCAGGAGCGATGGCTGTAAAGCTAGAAGGTGCCCATCTAGAAAGCGTCAAAAAGCTTGTAAACAGTGGAATTCCGGTGATGGGTCACCTTGGTTTAACTCCTCAATCGATGCATCAACTAGGTGGCTACAAGGTGCAAGGTCGAACCGATGGCGATGCCATTCTTGAAGCAGCCCAAGCACTTGAAGCTGCAGGTGCATTTGCGATTGTCCTTGAATTAGTTCCCGCCGAATTAGCAGCTCGTATTACAGCCGCACTAAAGATTCCAACAGTTGGAATTGGGGCAGGCGTTAATTGCGATGCCCAGGTTTTGGTCTGGACCGATTTAATGGGAATTACCAAGAAAGCACCTAAGTTGGCAAAGGCGTATCGCAATCTGCGCGCCGAGATGTTGGCCGCTGCAGGTGAATTCGCAGATGATGTTCGTCAGGGTCAATTCCCTACGCAAGCCCAAAGCTTCAATTAAGGTAGCTGGGTGGCCAAGTACGCAATTGATATCTCCCCGCTAAGAAAATCTAAGGATTTTTCTCTGCTGTGGGCAGCGGGATTGATCTCGTACTTCGGTTCCATGATCACCTACGTCGCAGTCCCCTTTCAAATTAAAGAGCTCACCAACTCGTATGTAGCCGTTGCCATAAGTGGCTTAGTTGAGATCGTCCCGTTGGTCATCTTTGGACTTTATGGTGGGGTCCTTGCAGATTCGCTAGATCGCAAAAAATTAATCTGGGTAACAGAAGCCCTCTCCTTGATTTTTACCGGTGCCTTATTGGTCAACTCACTGATGGATTCGCCCAGCCTCATTTTGATCTACATCGTCTCGGGGCTTTTTGCTGCCACTAGTGGATTGCGCCAGCCGGCAATGCAGGCCGCACTTCCTCGCTTGGTCGATCATGAAGATATGCCGGCTGCTGCCGCGTTAATGAGTCTGCGCTGGCAAGCAGGTGTCATCATCGGACCAACATTGGGCGGAATTTTAATTTCTTCTTATTCCGTACCGGTTGGGTATGCCGCAGACATCGCAACATTTGTGATCTCAATAATCCTGATTGCAATGATGAAAAAGATCCCACCATCGCATGAGGCTGAAAAGCCATCTCTGGCAGGGTTAATTGAGGGAATTAAATACGCTTTCAGTCGCAAAGATTTATTAGGAACTTACTTGGTTGATCTTGCAGCAATGTTCTTTGCAATGCCGACTGCACTGATTCCATTTTGGGCAGATCAACTTGGGGCTCCTTGGGCGCTTGGATTGTTATATGCGGCGATGACAGTTGGTTCAATCATCATCACTTTGACCAGTGGTTGGATTTCACATGTTCATTTTTATGGCAAGGCGATTATGTGGGCAGCCATCGGGTGGGGCGCGGCCATCGCATTGTCGGGAGCGACTAATTACTTATGGCTGGTCTTGCTATTTCTAACCTTGGCCGGGGCATCGGACATGGTCAGTGCATTATTTAGATCTGCGATGTGGAACCAAACCATCCCCGATAATTTCCGCGGACGTCTTGCAGGTATTGAACTGTTGTCTTACTCACTCGGACCATTGGCCGGACAAATGCGTGCCGCATCAATGGCTGCGGTTACTACATTGTCGATTTCAGTAACAAGTGGCGGAATTATTTGTGTTGTTACTGTCGGGTTACTTGCCTTTTTGATGCCGGAATTTCGAAAATTCGACATCAGAACCAGCAAATTCGCCCTCGAAAACAAGAAATCTGCGGAAAATTCACGCGTAAATCCAGAATCTGAGTAAAAAATAACCACTTGACAGGATTTTGTGGGAATTTTGACAATTTTTCAGATTTTTTAATTTATGAAAATAAAAAATTCGCGAATTTTGCGCAAATGCATAAATAAATAAATTAATTAATTTGCGACACGCGCTTTATTTTTTCTCACAAAATGTTGGCATTTTTGCCCAAATGATGTCACGCTTATCCACGAACAGGTTTGGGTGACGGATCCGAACCATTCCGATAGGAGAAGTACGTGGCCGCAGCAAAGAAAGCAGCACCAAAGAAGCGCAAGAAGGCAGCAGCACCAGCTGCACCAAAGAAGCGCAAGAAGGCAGCTGCAGTAGCAGCAGCACCAAAGAAGCGTCGCAAGAAGGCAGCAGCTAAGAAGGCAACTGCAAAGAAGGCAGCTCCAAAGCGCAAGAAGGCAGCAAAGAAGGCTAAGTAAAGCCCTCAAGCTTATTAAAAAAACCCGCCACTTTATGTGGCGGGTTTTTTTATGCTCTTTTTAATTCCAGCAAAAAATATAATTAATAAGAACTACTCATCCGCCGCATCTTTACGAAGAGATTCCTCGATGCGTTCAAAGATTTCTGCAAGTGCTTGTTGATCAGCCTTTGTTAGATGATCCATAAATCGAGTTCGAACACTTTCAACATGATCCGGGGCGGCGGCAACAATCGCCTTCCAGCCCTTTGGGGTCATCACAGCAAAGTAGCCACGTTTGTCATCGGGGCAGGCTTCCCGCTTTACCCAGCCAGCCTTTTCCATAACCTTCATTCGATGCGAAAGTCGGGATCGTGAAAGAAGGGCGTTTGCCGCCAATTCGCTCATGCGCATTCTGCGATCTGGGGCATCACTTAACTGCACCAAGATTTCATAATCGGGCATCGATAAATCATGGCCATCAAGATCTGAATCCAGCACATCGAGTAGGCGGCGGCTAGCCAATATGTAACGGCGCCAAGCCTTCATTTCAGTGGGGGTAAGCCACCTTGGTGCGGTAGCGTTTTCACGTGCCATGAGTGCAGTCTACGGCAAAGGTTGAAGCTTCAACTACTTTTATTTTAATTTCAAAGGGAGCACTTCGTGAGTTTAGAAAAAGCTGGTCTGGATTTTGCCCATAAGGATGATTCTGTTCGCGTGCAAGATGACTTGTACCGTCACTTCAACGGCCAATGGCTAAAGACCGCCGTAATCCCTGCTGACCGAGCAACCGATGGCGCTTTCATCAAACTTCGCATTCAATCCGAAGAGCGTGTTCGCGAGATCATTGAAAGTGCAACGGGTTCAGATGAGGCAACAAAGATCAGCAATATCTACGCCTCTTTCATGGCGGCAGATGCGGTCAATGCAAAGGGCTGCTCCCCTATCGCTGCCGAATTGGCTGAGGTTGATTCAATATCAACGCTAAAGGATTTCACCTCAACTCTTTCAAAGCTTGAAGCACGTGGATTATCAGGAATTTTTGGCACCTTTATTTATGCCGATATGAAGGATGCATCGACCAACATCATGTACCTGCAGCAGGGCGGAATTTCACTGCCCGACGAGGCCTACTACCGCGAAGAAAAGTATGCAGATATTCGTGCAGCTTTCCTCGTCCATGTTGCAAAGATGTTTGATCTTGCAGGTGTAGCTAACGGTGCTGATTTAGCGGCAAAGGTGATGGCTCTTGAAACTAGCATTGCTAGCCATCATTGGGATCAGGTTAAGGATCGCGATGCGACCCTTACCTACAACAAAATGAATCGTGCTGAAGTTACCGCTTTGATGTCTGCCTTTGATTGGGATATCTATCTAACAGATGGCGAAATTCCTGCGGTGGTATTGGACTCTGTCATTGTTCAGCAGCCATCATTTTTTGAAGGCCTCAATTCAATTTTGGCCGCCTTTGATGCCAATGCCTGGAAGGCATGGATGAAGTGGCACATCATCAGCGGTGCAGCTCCTTATCTCTCAGATGATCTCGTTAATGAAAACTTTGCTTTCTACGGAAAGACATTGTCTGGAACACCTGAACTTCGCGAGCGCTGGAAGCGTGCTGTCTCAATGATCGAAGGATCTTTGGGCGAGGCCGTGGGCAAGGTTTATGTTCAAAAGTACTTCCCCGCTGAAGCCAAGGCGCGCATGGAAAAACTTGTCGCTAATTTGATTGAGGCCTACCGAGTCAGCATTAACGAGCTGGCCTGGATGAGCCCTGATACAAAGGTGAAGGCGCTAGAAAAGCTGGGCAAGTTCCGTCCAAAGATTGGCTACCCAGATAAGTGGCGTGATTACAGCGCTTTGCAGACTACCGCCGATGACTTGTACGGGAATGTCGGCCGCGTTATTAAGTTCCAGCGAGATCATGAGCTTTCAAAGATTGGAAAGCCGGTTGATCGCGATGAATGGCATATGGCTCCTCAAACAGTTAATGCCTACTACAACCCGGTAATGAATGAGATCGTGTTTCCTGCTGCAATCTTGCAGCCACCATTCTTCGGACTAGATCATGATGATGCCGTTAATTACGGTGGAATCGGAGCTGTTATCGGCCACGAAATTGGCCATGGCTTTGATGATCAGGGCTCTAAGTACGATGGCGATGGGGCTTTAAATAACTGGTGGACAGATTCAGATCGCGCAGCATTTGAAGAGCGCACCAAGGCCTTGATCGCTCAATACGATGCGTTGAAGCCAGAGGAAGCACCCGATGTAAATGTCAACGGTGCTTTGACTATTGGCGAAAACATTGGCGACTTGGGTGGCCTAACAATTGCTTATAAGGCGTATCAAATTTCATTAGGTGGAAATCCATCCCCTGTCATTGAAGGCCTATCTGGTGAGCAACGTTTGATGCTGTCATGGGCACAGGTTTGGCGCGCAAAGGTTCGTCCCGAAGAGATGCGCCGTCGCGTTGCAACTGATCCTCATTCACCTGCAGAGTTTCGTTGCAACCAAATCGTAAAGAACTTCACCCCGTTCTATGAGGCATTTGGCGTCACTGAAAATGATGCCCTATGGCTAGATGAACAATCGCGAGTTCAGATTTGGTAATGCTTTGAGTTTTTCATTTGATATTAAACATGCGCAATCAGATTCACTTGCACGTGTTGGAACAATCAATACACCCCATGGGCAGATTCAAACCCCTGCATTTATTCCGGTAGGCACTAAGGCGACAGTGAAATCTGTGCTGCCAGAATCTATGAAGGATTTGGGTTCGCAGGCTCTGCTTTCTAACGCATATCACCTGTATTTGCAGCCAGGGCCGGATGTATTGGATGAAGCTGGCGGGCTGGCCGCATTCATGAACTGGCCAGGGCCAACATTTACCGACTCTGGTGGTTTTCAAGTTTTGTCATTGGGTGTTGGCTTCAAAAAAGTTTTGGCCATGGATGCACAGACAACTCGACATGATGATGTAATTGCTGGAAACAAAGATCGCTTGGCCCATGTTGATGATGAGGGTGTGACATTTAAAAGCCACCTTGATGGATCGATGCATCGATTTACTCCAGAGGTTTCAATGCAGGTTCAACATCAAATCGGCGCCGACATCATGTTTGCCTTTGACGAATGCACGACCCTTCACAACACCCGCCCGTATCAAGAGCTAGCAATGGACCGCACCTATGCCTGGGCGATTAGGTGTCTTGATGAACATAAGCGATTGACCGAAGAGCGCGTGGGCAAGCCATACCAAGCCCTATTCGGAGTTATCCAGGGCGCCCAATATGAAGATTTACGAAAGAAGGCGGCAACTGATTTAGGAGGCCTTGAATCTAATGGCCAATCCTTTGATGGCTTCGGAATTGGCGGGGCTTTAGATAAGGGTCAGCTCGGAACAATAGTTTCGTGGGTCAATGAAATCCTGCCCGAAGATAAACCCCGTCACCTGCTTGGAATCGGTGCACCGGAAGATCTATTTGTCGGCGTTGAAAACGGTTGTGACACCTTTGATTGCGTATTAGCAAGCAGAATTGCACGAACAAGCGCTGTGTACACGATGGAGGGGCGTTTTAACCTGTCTAACAGCCGTTTTAAGAGGGATTTCACGCCCATAGATACCGAATGCGACTGTTACACCTGTACGCACTACACACGGGCTTATATGCACCATGTATTCCGTGGAAAAGAAATCATCGCGGCGACATTGGCAACGATTCACAATGAACGATTTATTGTTCGATTGGTAGATCAGATGCGTCAAGCATTATTGGATGGAAACTTCGCCGATTTGAAGGCTGATTTCTTGGGCAGATACACCCACCGAAGTGGGCAAGCCAGAGATTAAGGGTTATTAACAACCTTAGGCAGATTCCAGTTGTTTCTGATCGAAACTTCGCGAACTAGCACCACAACAACCCCTGAAATCGCTACGACCAAGGCCTCATTGAGATCCAGGGCATCTAGAGCTAGGTAAACAATCGCACCTGATAGGCAGGCGGTTCCAATAGTTTCGCGGTGAAGCAGCACTGGTTCGGTCTGGCACATGATGTCTCGGAACAAGCCACCAGTTACAGCGCCAGTTAATCCAAGGACAGCAGCAGCAACTAGTGGAGCATCATGAGAAATTGCGAACTGAACGCTAGAGACCGTTGCAACTGCAAGACCCAAAGTATCTAAAGACAAAGCGAAGCGGCCAACATCTTGAGTCTTACCCATTGCGACTGTAATTAAGAATGCCGCAACGATCGGTGCGAATAACCAAGGGTGCTGCACCCACGGTGGCTGCTCCCCCATAAAGAGGTTGCGCAAAGTTCCACCAGAAATTGATGCGATCGCCGCGATAAATAAAATTCCACCAAAATCTAGGCCCTTGCTAGCAGCGACCCGTGCTCCAACCAATGCAAATGCAAATGTTGAAACAAGGTCGAGGCCAAAGACCAAGAGCTCTAGATCCACGCGGAATTACTTCTTGTCAGCTAAACGTGCTTCTCGACGAATGGCCTGTTCCTTTGGATCCGGAACTGGAACCGCTGAGATTAAACGCTTTGTGTAATCATCCTTTGGCTTCTTCAAAATCTGATCGCGATCGCCTTCTTCGACAAGCAAACCATTTTGCATAACTGCAATTCGGTGAGACAGGATGTCAACGACAGCTAAATCGTGAGAGATAAACAAGCAAGCAAAGTTCAGCTTGCCTTGTAGCTCTTGCAGAAGATCCAAGAAACGTGCCTGTACAGAAACATCTAGTGCAGATGTTGGTTCATCGGCAATCAAGAGATCTGGAGTCAAAGCAAGCGCACGTGCAATACCTACGCGCTGACGCTGTCCACCTGAAAGCTCATGCGGGTAACGGTTGCGGTAGCTACGTGGAAGTTCAACCTGATCCAAAAGATCCTCAACCTTGTGTGCAAGATCTGAACCCTTAGCAAGACCTGCCAAGAAGATTGGCTCGCCAATTGATTCGCCGATTGGAAGACGAGGGTTGAGAGAAGATGCTGGATCCTGGAAAACAATTCCGGTGTGACGGCGAATCGAAGAAAGATCCTTTTGAGAAGCATGGCTGATGTCCTTGCCAACGATCTCAATTGAACCTTCCTTGATTGGAAGCAAACCGATTGATGCACGGCCAACAGTTGTCTTACCTGAACCCGACTCACCTACGAGACCAACGATCTCGCCTGGATAGATCTCAAGGTTGAAGTTTTTCACCGCAGTAAATGCAGGAATACGTCCACGCTTTGGATATTCAATGGTGACATTTGAAAGCTTCAATACTGGAGCTGGCTTTGCATCCTCCTTGTAAGGAAGTGCGCGCTTCTTTGAAGATCCCAACTTTGGAACAGCTCCAAGAAGCTGCTGTGTGTATGGGTGCTGAGGCTTGTTGAAGATTTGATCAGCTGTTCCATGTTCAACTGTGATTCCATCCTTCATAACAAGGATCTCATCTGCCATATCTGCAACAACACCCATATCGTGCGTGATCAACAGAATTGCAGAGTTGAGCTTGCCCTTTAGATCGCGCATCAAATCAAGAATTTCAGCTTGAACAGTTACATCTAGCGCCGTTGTTGGCTCATCTGCAACTAACAAACCTGGATCGCAGGCAAGTGCCTGGGCGATCATTGCGCGCTGGCGCTGACCACCTGAAAGTTGGTGTGGGTACTTATCGATTGATTTTTCTGGATCTGGAATATCCACCATGGTGATTAATTCCAAAGCACGTGCATGTGCTTCCTTTGGACCCATATCAAAGTGGTTACGAAGAGTTTCCATGATCTGGAAACCAATTGTGTAAACAGGGTTAAGTGCTGTCATTGGCTCCTGGAAGATGTAAGCAACTTCCTTACCGCGGAACTTACGAAGTGTGATCGCCTTAGCGTTCAGCATCTCCTGATCCTTAACCTTCACAGAACCTGTCATGCGTGCATTTGATGCAAGTAGCGACATCAAACCAAGTGCTGTCGTTGACTTACCTGAACCTGACTCACCCACAATTGCGGTGACCTTGCCCGCTTCTAGCGAGAGGTTCATATCGATTACAGCTGGGTACCAAACTCCATCTACCCAGAAATCAACATTGAAATCCTTGATCTCTAAGACTGGCTTACTCATTTGATTGACCCCATCTGTGAGAAACTTGCGAAATGACCAACGTTGAAAAGTTCAGACCCGGCAGCGCCATTGCTAGCGGTTGGGTTTTGATTCTCTTCTTCGCCGGCTTCATTATTCAAACCGTTGTGTACGGCGGAAACCTTGTCACCACAGCAGCTATATGTAGCGCTGGAATTATTGGTTCCTACCTGTTGTTCCTGAAGCCCTACGTTTTGATCTTTGATGAGGGAATCAAGATTGTTAACCCAACCAAAGAGATCATCGTGAGTTGGGATCTTGTTGAGGAGATCGAAACCAAGTACAGCATGTCCATCCTTGTCGATGGTCAGACCTTCTACGCCTGGGCGGCTCCCGCTCCAAGTGGTCGTCACAGTCGAAGAATGCACAAAACTGATCTTCTTCCCGGCGCTGATGCTCCGCGACGAGTTGGTGACTCGCTTAAGAGTGATTCGGGAGTCTGTGCCCATATCGCCAAGCTGCGTCGTAAGGATTTCGCTAGTGCGGGTACTGGTGAGCTTGAGATCAGCAGTAACTACATCTTGAGCTACGCCGCTGCAGCATGTGCTGTCATCGGGGCAGCAAGTATTTTTATCTAAATTAATCATTTGCCTGCGCCAACTTTCGTGCAGTTGCAGACTCTTGACGTTCCTTCTTAGAGATACGACGTCGCTGACGTGGATCGAAGGCATCGCGAAGACCATCACCAATAAAGTTGATGCTTAGCGCGATTGAGATGATGAAAATACCTGGGTACCAGAACAACCAAGGACGTGTTGTAAATGAGTCCTGATACTTGTTGATCAAGAGACCTAATGAAACATCGGGTTCAACAACACCAAAGCCAATGTATGACAGCGCGGTCTCAAGCAAGATCGCACCTGACATAAGCAATGTAACTGAAACGATGATTACGCCTACTGCGTTTGGCAGGATGTGCTTGAAGATGATGCGTCGATTTGAGGCACCAGCAACGCGTGCAGCATCTACGAACTCACGCTCTCGCAGTGTCAGGAACTCACCACGTACTAAACGTGAAAGACCTGTCCAAGCGAACAAACCAAGGTAGAAAGCCAAGAACATCGCTCCAAGGTTTCCGAAGTGGAAACCAACAACAGAACCAATGATGATCGCTGGAATTGTGATGATGAAATCTGTAAAGCGCATCAAGATTGCATCAACCTTTCCGCGGTAGAAACCAGAGATTGATCCAACAACTGTTCCGATAGTTGCACCAATAACACCAATAACAAGCATTACTGAAAGTGAACGTTGAGTTCCCTTCATAACCAATGCAAAGAAGTCACGGCCGATGTCATCCTGACCAAATGGGTGATCTCCGAAACCAATTCCATTTCCACCCAAGAACTTTGGACGGAATGAGATTGTTGGGCAACCAACGGTGTCATTAGGGCAATCGCCAAAGCGAAGCTCAGGAAGATCTTCAGGGGTCCACTTCCACCAACCTGGAACCTTCCAGACACCGAACAACTTGAAATCAAGTGCAGTGAAAACCAAAACGGTAATCGAGATGATGGTGACAAGCGAGATCATCGCGGCACGGTGACGGAAGAAACGTCGACGTACGATCTGACCTTGGCTTAAACCTTCGATCTCTTTGTTTGCGATTGCATTTTCGCCACTTGTTGAAACCTCAGCGGCTTCAACCTTTTTCTTAAATGAAAATGCCATCGTTATGCACCACTTCCTACTCGAATACGTGGGTCTAAGGCTGAGTACAACAAATCTGCAATCAAGTTAGCGACAACAGAGAGTGTTGCTGTAATGAAGAAAACACCCATCAATAAGTTGAGGTCATACCCCAACAAACCTTGACGGAAAAGAGTTCCCATTCCGGACCAGCCGAAAACGCTTTCAGTAATCAATGCGCCACCAACAACACCCGCGAAGTCAACAACCATAATTGTTGTCAAAGGAATCATTGTGTTACGGAAAGCGTGACGCATAATCACTGTGCGCTCAGTTAAACCCTTTGCGCGTGCTGTACGGATGTAATCCTGATTAAGAACTTCTAGCAGAGTTCCGCGCGAATAACGGATGTAGCCAGCAAATGAAATCAGAGTCAAAGCCAATGTTGGCAAGAAGAGGTGTGTTGCAACATCGAGGTTGCTAATCCACCAGCCTTCATCGCCCAATAAATCGCTTCGCTGACCAACAGTTGGTACTGGGCGATAGTTAATCGCATCGGTTTCCATGTATGGCTTCCAGGTCTGCATGAACTTATCAACGATCAAAAGGCCACCAGCGATAAATGCTGTCAACACTGATGTACGAACAATTGGTCCGCGATCGATCTTTGAGAATGCCAGTGCTACGAATACCGCGATCGTGATATTGAGCGATGCAAGCAGAATGATTGTGAATGGATTTGGGAACTTATCAAAGAGCCAATTAGCTGGGTAGTACGCCACAAAAGTAACCGCTGCCATCGTGAGAGATGACTTAAGTGCAGCCTTATTAATTAACCCAACTGAAAGTTGAGTAACTCCATAAGCGATTCCTACCGCCATAGCTCCAACCACAATTGGGCCGAGACTTGGATCTAGGAACCAACCGGTAAGACTGAAGAATGCGATTAGCCCTGATGCGATTGTTCCGGCAGCACCAAAGGTCATCCAGAACTTTCTGCGATCTCCGCCAATAATTGAAGCCCAGAAAATTCCGCTCACTAAGCCGATTCCGATAATCCAACCAATGGGAACATTGGGATTTTGGAGAAAGTTATTAAATGAGATTGCTAGGTACTCCTTAAGGAGCACGGCAACCCAGAAAATTGGTAGAGAGAACATTAGGAATGAGAAAAATGTCATTGAGTAGTCAAAGCGGCTGTATTGACGCAGTGCAGTGATAATTCCAATTGAGATACCTAAAATAATTGCGAAGATCGTTGCCGCTAGAACCAGGCGAATTGTCACTGGGATTGCAAGGGCAAGAGAGTGGGCAACGGTTGAGCCATCTCGGCTCATTCCAAAATCAGGGTTTCCAACAAATACGCCTAAGACACCTTTGAGCCACAGGAAGTAGCGGGCTGGAGGTGGAACATCGAGTTGAAGTTCGCGCGTAAGGGATGCAACTAAGAAGTCACGGTTTGGGTCATTGCTTAATTTCAGGTCGGCGGTTGGGTCTCCCGAGATTGCCGCCAAGTTGTACAAAATAAAGCTGGAGCCGAAAAGGATGACGCCTAAAACTCCAAGGCGTCGAAGGATAAAGGCAGCCATTACGAGGGGGTCCTTTCAAGACTCAACAACTATGTGTAACTCTATTTACCGACTATACAGCCAAAGGACGCTCGGAGAGAGTTCTCCGAGCGTCCCTAGGACTGCTTATGTAGTGCTAACTAAGGGGTTTAATCCTTAGTAAGTCCACTCCCAGTAGTTCCATACCATCTGTGGTGATAGAGGGCCTGGCTTAACATTCTTTAGATCCTTGTTAACTGCAGCAACACCTGGGTGAATGAACACACCAGTTGTAATTGCATCTGCGTTAGTTAGACGCTCGATCTGAATGTACTTAGCTGCAAGGATTGATTCTGACAATGGAGCATCAAGAGTTGCGATAATCGCATCTACAGCCTTGTTGCTGTAACCGATGATGTTATTTCCACCGTTTGTATCAAATACTTCAGCTGACTGACGCTGAGTTACAGATGATGCAACCCATGCGAAGAAGTAAGCGTCGTACTTTGAGTTACCAAGCATTGCTGGCCAGTCAGAACGAACATCTCCAACTAGATCAAAGCCAACCTTTGCCATGTTTGCCTTCGCAAGTGCGAACTCAGATGCACGACGTGGGTTGTTTGCAGGTACCAATACGTTTACCTTGATTGGGCTCTTTAGAGCGTTTGGATAGTACTTCTGTACCAATGCAAGTGCTGACTTGTTACGTGATGCCTGATCTCCACGTGAGTAGAAAGCAGAACCGTTAGCTGCAGTTACCTTGTCGTACAGAGCAGATCCTGGAGCAACCCATGTTGAGTTAAGAGGTGTTGTTACGCCGTTAATTGGTGCAATCAACTTCTCCATGATTTCAACACGTGGAAGAGCTAGCAAGAATGCCTGGCGTAGAGCCTTTGACTTTGCGCCATTCTTTACAGAGAAGAGACCGTTGTAAGCATCTTCGCCTGGAACTGTGTCGTAGTGAAGATCCCAGTGCTCGTAAGCAACTTCATCCTTACCAACAACGTTTACACCCTTGATTGCCTTTAGCTTTGCTACACCGTCAGCAGTTGCCTGACCTGCGTAGATATCTAGCTCGCCGTTAGCAAGTGCCTGTGCAGCAGCTGTTCCATCGCCAATGAACTTGAATACAACCTTGTCAACAGTTCCGCTTAGAGCTGGACCTGAGTTGTACTTAGGGTTCTTAACAAGTGTTACAGATGTCTTTGCAACTGCGCTTTCAAGAATGAATCCACCGTTGCTAATTAGAAGCAATGGGTTTGTCTTGTCGTTAACAGTTGTGATTGTGAAGTCTTCAGTCCAGACCTTACCCATCTTCTTAAGAAGAGTTGTGTCCTTAGCCTTGAATGCAGCTAGGAAACGATCCTTAGCAGCGTTGTTAGCTGAAACAGACTGTAGTGAGTCCTTGCCTTCTGCCATCAATACAAGAGCGTGTACTGAAGATGGTCCTGGACCGTATACATCCCAGTTAGCAATCTTCTTCTTGTAGCGAAGTGTTACTGACATTTCATCAGCTGAAAGTGTTGGCTCGCCAACGATGTTTGCATCGTAAACGCCTGAGTATCCAAGGCCGTTGAATGCAGGAGCATCCTTGCCTTCTGGATCGCCTAGTCCAGCTGCGATTGAGTACGCGTTGCTAGATAGAACGTGTGAAAGAAGTAGGTCAACACCAGTGATTGGTGTTCCGTCAGACCATACGCGGCCTGGGTTTACTGTGTACTGAACACGGAAATCTGTGTTTGTGTTCTTTACGATCTTGTATGAACCAAATGTTGTGTTCTTTACAAGTTCCTTCTTGTTGTTGTAATAGTTGAATCCTGCGCCTTGTAGGTATGAAACTGCAGAACAGGTTGTTGAGTTTGTTGCAGACAAGCTGCAGTTCAGACCTGTAATTGAGTTTGTCTCATGCAAGACAACAGTTGAACGTGTTGCAGCCTGTGCTGGTGTTAGCAGTGAAACTGCTAGCGCCGCTGATGCTGCAGCTGCGAGCGCAAACTTTGCGCTACGTGTGAACTTCATAGATCCTCCTTGAGGGTAATAGAAAGGCGTCTGTGGAGAGTCGACCACTCCATAGGCGCTTTCGGTGGAGGAAGTCTGCCTTAGCCGAGCGTGACAAGCAACAGGCGAAGGGTTCGCATGAGCGTGGGTTTATAACGTCTATGTAAACATTGCCTCAGAATGGGGTGAGGCGGGGTTATTGAGTTGGCTTCGCACTCTCTGCAATATTAAGCAAGAAGTTAATTGACATGAAGGCCAAAAGGGTCGCAATGACTCCGCCAACATACATGGGCAATCTCAAGCTGTTATGCGCCAGGACGCCACCGAGTAATGAACCCAGAGGCATCATGCCCCACACCAATGTTCGTCGAGTGCCATGGATTCGGCCATAGAGCTCATTAGGAATAACGGTTTGATAAGTCGCCATCAACAAAATGTTCCATTGCGAAATCGAGAATGCTCCGAAAGTTGCCGTAGCTACAAAGAAGTAAATGTTGGGAGAAAATCCTTGCAACAACAAAACGACCGAACTAGCAACAATCCCAAATGTCATGACGTGGCTGCGGCCGAACCTCTTGGAAAGTTTAGGCGCTACCAGCGCACCGATAATCGCACCGAGGCTTTGAATTGTGAGGATTACACCAAAGAGTTGTTCCGGAAGTTTAAGGTCCTTAATAATAAATAGAACCATGGTCGCCGTACCCATCGAATAACACACTCCGATTGATGCGGTAGTGATTACTAGTCGGCGAAGAACCTTTTCCTTGTATAGATAATTAATACCAAACTTCATATCCGCGACAAAGTTCTTAGGCTCTTTAGAGGCGCTGTCTTTGCGAACATCTTGTAAATATTTAATTGGAATAGATAAGGCCAATAAAGCTGAAATAGCGAATCCCAGACTGTTGATAAAGAATGGCAATGAGATTGCTATGGCGTAAATGAATCCGCTGAGTGGAGAACCCACAAAACCTTGAATAACAGTCTCTGAAACCTGAAGTCGGGAATTTCCCTTTTCGAAATTCTTCTCTTCCAAGATTTGCGGAATCAGAGATTGCGATGTCGTATCGGCCGCGACTTCACACACTCCAATAACGAATGAGGCGAACAGTAGCCAATAAATAGTTACATTCTGAGAAGCGATAAGTAATGCAAGTAGCCCGACTACGGCACTTCTGGTTGCATTTGCGCCGGCTAATATAAAGCGACGATCGATGCGGTCGACCAAAACTCCAATGGGAATTGCAAAGAGGAGCCAAGGCAACATAACCATTGCGCCGATTGCGGAAATCAATACCGTGCTGTCGGTCAGGGTGATGGCAAGTAATGGAGCTGCCGCAATCAAGATTCCATCAGAGAGATTGGAAACTATGCTCGCCGCCCACATGCGATTAAATGCTGGACCCATCCTTAAACCTTATCGGATGGGTTTAGATCAATAGAAGTTTTTGAGCCTTTTCTACTGCGCTATGGCGGCCATCCACTGACAGCTTGCGATATACATTGCGAAGGTGTGTCTTCATTGTGTTCTGCGAAATATGAAGTTGCTTTGCAATCGCGCTGATCGGGATGCCTGTTGTTAAGTGCTTAAGGATTTCGAGCTCGCGGGATGTGAGTTTTTCCTCGAGAGAACCAGAATCTGTTCTTTGCGCTTTGATTCGTTCAGTCATTTCGTTGACCACACTTTCTCTGAATACCGTCGGTTTTGCTGCGGCAGCTTTAACCATCAATGGATACAACCTGTGCTGACGAACGAAGTACTCGTGAAAACCAACTTCCGAGCCAACTTCCAGCGCCTTTACTAAATGGTTAAGAGCGAGATTTTCATGAGCAATATTTATTGTCGCTTGATACAAATATTTATTCACCTTCTCGCGAGGAGTACTTTCAGGGAATGCATCCACAAGAGAAGGTATTTTCTTTGGATCGTGCTTAAACCTCACATTCAATTCGATCTGGCGAACCATTTCAATCTTTGGCATACGCTGCAGTAACTCTTCGGCACGATCGAAATCATCGACAACAAATCTCAAAAATACTTCTGTCATATCGATCATCCAACCAAGTTCATTTGGCGAACGAAGTGTTGCTAAATGGTCTCTTTGATTTTTGATTGCCTCTAGTGTCACGCCAACTTTGCCTCTTGTAATATTTATTCGAGATTTAGTTCCTTCGGCCATAAAAAACCAAGGCCAAATTTCAGAAGATGAAGACTTTTCTCCCAACCTTGTTAAGGTTTCAGTTGCTTTTGCAAGTTGCGAAAGCTCAAGTTGGCATCGCGCAAGAACTAACATGGCATCGTGTGGTGCACTGATGGCGCTGTACCCCATCAAATTAGCTTGGTTAATTGCAATAGAAGCATGTTCGGCTGCCTCAAAGAATCTACCTTCACACCAAAGCGCAAGTGAGGTTATGCAGGTTAGGTGGTACGGGGCATTTGTTAGATTGCCAGTTGACATGAATTCGCGGGCTTGCGCTAAGGCTGCCAATACTTCCTTTGGCTCATCGTAAAGAAAATGGATAGATGCCTTTATTCTCAATAAGGCGATTCGATCTGTATTTTCAATTGAAGGATAGGGATATTCGCTATTTAGGGATTTATCAATCATTTGCAAAGAACGACTAAATTCTCCTCTTGCGAAGTAAACATGAGCGAAAATCATGGAAGTCAGTTGAGTTAGGAATGAAAGCTGTTCACTTTGTAGTGAGGCGTATTCAAGTTCAGTTGCTATGGCTTCAGCCTTGTCGAAATCCAAATTAACTAGGTGCCCAACTACCTTGATTGTTTTCTTCATTAATTCACCAGATTGTGAATTATCGGCACTGAATTCAGACCATTTTATTAATAAATCTCCACGCCCAATGGCTGCCATTTCTCGAATGCTGATTTCAAGAACTTCTCTAAAGCGTTCGGTATTTCCCGACTTATAGATGTGTTCCAGGGCGCTACTTGAGTCATTCTTACTTAAATAATGTTCAGCCAATTTTCCATGAATAACTTTTCTAACATCTTGATCCCCAAAGTCTTGTTGAGACAACACTTCATAAACGATCTGGTTAAATCTATATATGCGATTGGTGTTTGAAGAAACCGTTACAAACATTCCATCTGTGGCAAGTTTATTGACAAAGGTTTCAGAAAAATCTTCGCCTAATATGATTGCGGCGATTTCTAAATCAAACTCCTTAACTAGGCTCAATCTTGAAATTTTGAACCTGTTTTCCTCATTAAGGGTGCGGAAGGTTTCTAAGGCGAGCATCCCCAAGGGATTTGCTGCAGCCGTAAAATCTAATTCGTTGAAGGTTTGCCCACGAGTAATGGATCGCGTGAGCATCTGAACCGCTGCTGGCCAACCGTCGCAATTGTCTAATTGCTTTTTGACTTCGTTGCTTGAAATATTTGCATTGTTGAACTCGGCAATTGAATTAATCTCGCTGTCAGAAAACTTTAGGTCCTGACTAGTAATCAAACTCAGATTTCCCAGACTTGCATATCTAGCCAGCGACGTAGCCGGGGTGACTCGTCTAATAATCACAAGGTGAACGTTGTTCGGTAAATTATCTACAAGCTGTTGCGCAATACCGGAGACCTCTAGATTGTCAGTAGCACCGTTATCAATGACGAAATTAAAGTCGGTTTGAATTCCCGCTGCAGCAGTGGTGAGTTTCTTGATATTTTGTAGTGGGTTTGAACTAGGTTCACTCTCAAAGTTTTTTGCGAAGTTTGGAATCTTGTTTCGAATAGCTTGCAAAATATGTGCAAAGAAACTTTGAACTGAATCATTTGGATCAACTGTGAACCAAATAGTTGGACGCTCAACATTGGCAGCCCATTGAGCAACCAGTGTTGTTTTTCCAAAGCCAGCCGGCGCTGCTAAAACCGTGACCCCAGGGACGCTTGTCTCAAAGAGATGAAAGAGATGCTTTCTGGAGATGAAGTTGGCGGGAACTGTTGGAGCGACTGTCCGCGCCAGGCTCACCCCTGTACCAATGACCCCTTGTTCGCTCATGCGTAAAGGGTGATGGTTGAAGCTGGGTTAATCAAGATCACCTCACCCCTAAAGGGGTGATTAGTGCAGGTTATTTAACTCAGGTTCTTCTTAATTTGCTCTGCGTGATCAACTGCGTGGCGTGTGTATGTTTCAAGCCATTT
>ERZ1034363.473-NODE-473-length-27872-cov-3.944990_pt1 | contig 27872 bp, 20 predicted proteins | sample MGYA00520616_ERZ1034363 | MGnify/ENA primary metagenome ERZ1034363 (study PRJEB33736, sample SAMEA104284506) | Azolla filiculoides | biome: Urban; feature: Water surface; material: Ditch water | place: Netherlands | collected 2015-10-28 | depth 0-0.1 m ... | reverse complement strand
ATATGAACCTAAAACAGTATTAAAAGGTTCAGACAATTGGGATCCTACAGCAATTCCTCCAGCAGTAACTGTATATAATTGGGATGGAGGAGCGGCTAATAATGATTGGCTTCAAGCTAACAATTGGAACCCAGATGGAGTGCCTGTGGTTGCTAATGTTGCTAATGTTGACGGTAGCGTAACTCTAGCCTCTAATGGAGGAAGTTTTCTAGCAGATTTGAATTTAACTAATGGAGCAACTATAGATGTTTCGGCAAATAGTACAGCATCTTTACTTACATTAAATCAAGCTACTATTTCTTCTTCGGCTACAGCTTCATTATCAGGAACAATTAAAACTAAAGGAACAGTAAATATCAATACTACTGGAAATCTTAGCGTTGCTGCAGTAATTAGCGGTGTACATCAAATTACTAAAACAGGTACTGGAATTTGTCAATTGAACGGCAATAATTCAGGTTTTACAGGTAATTTAATTATTACAAATGGAGATTTACAAGCCAAAACAGCAAATTCTCTTGGGAATACAGTTAAAATTACTGTTCAAACCAGTGGAAAACTAACTATAGACGTTAGCAATGCCATTCAGCCCAAAACCCCACTTTATACCGAAGGAGCGGCATTGTTAGTACTTAATCAAGACATAACAATTAGTGAATGGTATGTTGATGGTGTTTTGAAACCATTAGGAATATATGATGCAACTACCAATCCAACAACCATTAGCGGTACAGGAAAAATAATTATTGGAAGACCAAGCCAATTTAATTTTGTTGGTGGAACTGCCAATAGAAACTGGGACAATCCAGCTCATTATTCGCCAGCGTTGTTGCCAGAATTAGGAGAAAAAGTAACCGTAAAAGACAATTATATTGAAGCTATTGCCGCCGCATTTAAAGGAGATATGTATTTAAGTAATGGTAAATATATCTTATTAAGAACCACCTCAACTTTGGCCGAGTGTAAAGGCCCTGTTAGAATGGAGCAAGGCACCTCAATTAATTATGCTACAAGCGGTACTGGTTTTTATTTGAAGGCAAATGTTATTTTGAATGGCGATATTACACTTTTTATGAGTAGCGCCAATACAGCCGGTAGCACTATGGATTTGCCTGGAACTTTTACGGGTAGTTACAAGGTAAAAGTATCAAACAATAGAAGCAATGGACCACTAACTGCTAATACTGTTAAACTTGGTGGTGATAACAGTAATTTTACTGGAATATGGGATTTAACAGCAGCCGCAACAACCGTTGGAGCATCTACTCAAATCAATGGAACTGTTGAAAATGCTTTCGGAAAAGGATTGATTAGCCTTGCGTCGATTAATAAAGCCCTTTTTAATCACGCAAAGTGTGCTGGCGATGAATTAAATATGAACATAACCGGAACGGCTTCGGCGGTATTGAACGTTGCAGTAGCGGTTAAAAAATTCACATTAAATGGTGTTCAACTTGCCGATGGAGTTTATAATGCAACCACGCACCCGGGTTTGTTTTCAGGCACAGGTTCAATTACCGTAAACAGTACTTCTTTAGGTTTAGAGGAAAAAGTGTTTTTAGTTAATGGGAGTTTAAAAGTCAACGGAAATCTTGAAAGCATAGAAATATTCAATCTTTTAGGTCAAAAGATGTATCAAACTAAATCAACAAAGGAACTTGATTTAAACGAATTGAAATCAGGTGTTTATATTGTTCGTTATAAAATCGATGGAAAACAAGGGGCAACTAAAATTTATAAAAACTAAAATGAAAAAAACAGTCGCAAAATTATTTTTAACAGCATTTGTTTTTTGCAGTATTATTTCTGCGAATGCGCAAATTACAATGCATACCATTGGCGATTCTACTCAAGCTATATATGACCCAAATGTGTCTGATATAAGAGGCTGGGGAATGATGTTACCGCAATTTTTCAATTCAGGTGTTGTTGTCAATGATCGTGCAAAAAGTGGTGCTAGTAGCAAGAGTTTTTATCTCGAAGCACCTTATTGGACAACTGTAAAACAGCAAATTAAAGTTGGGGATTACGTCTTGATTCAATTTGCACATAATGATGAAAAAAACGGTGGACTTGACGGAGGAACCGATCCCGCAAATCCCATAAATGGTACCGATAATCGCCTTAGGAGCTACACCACTTTTGGCCTCTGCAATGTGTCGAAAATATTTTAGCGGTGCTACTATAACTCGCAAAGGACAACACGATTTAGGAGATGATTTTGGTGTTCCAGCAACTGATAATACGTATGACTACAGTTTTGCAATGCAAGAAGTTGCTACAGAAATGAATGTGAAATTTATTGACTTAACCGCTTTGACAAAGACTCTTTTTGAATCTTATGGCGATGCCGCTTGTACAGCTCAACTTTTTACTTCTGCTGATTCTACTCATCCTATTGCCTTAGGCGGAACTTTAGTAGCCAGATTGTGTGCTCAAGAGATGTACAAACAAGGTATTCTTGCTTCATATATAAACACATCAACCGATGTTTTGATTAATCCAACCAGTTGCGATTTTGGAGATGCTTATACAGGTCAAACACTTACTAAAGAAGTAACTATTACGGGTTTTGACTTGGTTCCAGCTTCAGGAACATTTACCCTATCGGTTGATAATGGTTTCCAAATTGCAGCCAATAAAACAGATACTTTTGCTTCTTCAATCACTATGAATTATACAACAGGAAGTCTGGCTTTTACAAAGTTTTATATTTCAGCAACCCAGTCTGTTGGTGGAACTAATACAGGTACACTTACTGTAACTAATGGAGCAGTAACCAAAACGGTGCCACTGACGGCTAATTTTATTACCCTAACTGGTGGAACTGAAGTTAGTCTTTTATGGCCATTAATCACAAATAACACTCCAGTTTTAGTTGGTCCAGCCACTGTTGTTGATCAATCTTATAGTGGTATGACTCTTCAGAGTTATGCAGCTCCAAATGGTACTTCTACAGTATGGCCCTCGGGAAGCGGGTATGATACTACTAGAAAAACACAAAGAAATGTAATTGAAGGAGGAACTTGGCCTGCTGGCGAAATTGATGAGGTATCCACTCGTTATATTCAGTTTGGAATTAAACCGTCGGCTGGAACAGAATTAAATATAGACTTGATAAGTATGTATATTGGGGGAGCTGGTGGTAACGGTATGCGTTGTCGTATTTCGTATTCAAAAGACGATTTTGCTACTACTTTTGTGGCAGGAGAATTTCAGAGTATGGTTGCCAATACAATGAATACTGTTTCAAAGATTCCTGTACTTAAACTTGTTGCAGGTGAAACATTAAAAGTGCGTGTTTATCCTTGGTATAATGGATCCGCAACTGGGAAAACAATTTGTCTTGCAGATATGAAAATTCACGGAGTAGCGCTTCCAGCATCTAGTTTATCTGTAAATCAGTTTTCAGAAAACAAAATGATTTTGACTGTCGAAAATGGTTTTATTAAAATAAACAAAGCTCCCGAAAACAGCAAAATTTCAATTTATGACTTAACAGGGAAATTGGTTTTAAAATCATCAATTAATGCTAATGCAATTCCAGCACCTAAAACAGCAGGTCTTTATATTGGTAAAATTGAATCGCAAGAAGGCACAAATACAACAAAATTTATCATACCTTAAATTAGGTTTATTCTATACCAAATTATTTTTCAAACACTTGCAATTTTATTTTTGCAAGTGTTTCTGTTTTATAAGTTGGTTGTTTTATATTTATAAAAAAAACAGAATTTCTAAATGAAAAAAAAACTATTCCTTACATTTTTATTGGCACTTTTAGTTCTTACGTCAACTAATGAAGTTTTAGCTCAAATAAAATGCAAAATCGAAAATTATTCTACCGAGGATGGGCTTTCGCACGATGTTATTCGAGATATAATTAAGGGAAAAGATGGTTTTATGTGGTTCGCCACCTGGGATGGTATTAATCGATTTGATGGTAAAAACTTCATTACTTACAAAGCAATTGCTGGCGATAATAGTAGTTTAGGAAATAATCGTATTGATGAAATTAAAGAAGATGCCTCAGGATTTATTTGGCTCAAAGCCTATGATAATCAAATTTATAGATTCGATAAAAAAACAGAAAAATTTCTTTCGATAGCTACACTTTTGGGGACTAATAAAATTGAATTTAGAGCTATTTTTCCAGATTCGAATGGGAATGTTTGGCTAACAACAACTGAAAAAGGAATATATCTAGCTCAAAAAAGAGATAAGAATCAAATTAAAATTACTCATTTCGAACAAGGTTTAAAAGCCAATTTTTCAATAGCCTCTAATAAATTAAATTTTGTATTTCTAGATAGCAATAATAGGTTTTGGGTAGGTTCTGACAAAGGATTAGATTGCGTTTTTTTATCTAAAAATAAGGGGTATAAAAGTGTAAGCATTCTTAAAAATAGCAATCTAAACTCTTTTTTAATAGATAGTAATCTATTTTGGTTTGGTACTTATGCAGGCGAATTAATTAGGTACAATCCAACTCATAAAAAGTATTCAAAAATAATATTAGCCAAAACAAGTATTAATTCGATAATCAAATTAAGAAATGAAAACGCCTTGTTGTTGTCTACTGCTGAAGGAGAACTGATAACTTTTAATCTGAAAACCTTAAAAACGACATCAATACTTAAAATCGCCGATGCTCCTGTTTACAAAATTTATCAAGACAAACGAGGTTTACTTTGGGTTGAGCCCGATAAAAAAGGAGTTTTTATGATTAATTTAAAAACAAAAAGCATTCAATCTTTTTCTCAAAAAACCGATGTATCCATAGTGCAACTCAAAAATAGTTACGGCATTTTTGAAGATAATTTCAATAGAGTTTGGGTGAAATTAAAAGGTGGTGGTTTTGGTTATTACAACCCTAAAACCAATGCGTTTGATTACTTCTTTAACAAACCTGGAGATGAAAATCAAAAATTTTCAAATACGGTTTCCAGCTACTATTTTGACCCGTCAGGGATTCTTTGGATGAGTACTAATGACGGAGGAATCAATAAAATTATTCTTCAAAAGAATAGTTTTCAACAACAACTTTTAGTCCCTGATTCCAAAAGCCAATTGGAAAATGAAATTAGAGCCGTTTATAGCGATCGTTCCAATAGATTGTGGATGGCATCAAAAGCAGGTGAATTAAAAGTTTTTCAAAATAATCAGGAATTAAAAAACCTGTTTATCAATTTTAAAGTTGAAAATATTGGTTTAATATACACCATTATCGAAGATGCAAAAGGCACTATTTGGTTAGGCACAAAAGGGAATGGTTTGTACAAAGTAACTCCTGTCAATGTACAACATTCTCAATACAGTTTGCAACAATTCAAAGCGGATAAAAACAACCCAAAAAGCATCAGTAGCGATTTGATCTATTCCGTTTTAGAAGATAAAAAAGGAAGAATTTGGATTGGAACTTATGATAAGGGAATTAATTTAGTGGAAGAAAATCAGGGTAAAATTAGTTTTACGCACCATTTCAAAAATTATCCTTTCGAGGAATCAAGCAAAGTTAGGTATTTATCTGAAGGGTATAAAGGTCAAATATGGGTAGCTACTACAAACGGATTAGTAACTTTTAATCCAGATTCGTACAATCCAAATCAAATAAAATTTTCAAGATATGTAAAAAGTGCTACCGACAAATCGAGTTTGAACAGTAACGATGTATTGTTTATATACAAAGATTCCGAAGACAAAATCTGGCTTTCTACAGCGGGTGGCGGCCTTAATTTGGCAATTGAATTCCAAAACAACCAATTAAAATTTAAAAACTTTACTAAAGAAAATGGCTTGCCTAGCGATTTTATCTTGAGTATGGTAGAAGATGACGAGAAGAATTTATGGTTGGCCACTGAAAATGGTATTTCAAAATTTAATATAAAACATCAAACTTTTAGAAATTACGATACTTATGATGGTTTGCTTAAAACCAGATTTTCTGAGGCATCTAGTTTAAAATTACAAAATGGCAATTTGATTTTTGGTTGTAAAATTGGGTATTTAAATTTCAACCCTCAAACCATTAAAAATCAAAAAAGTACCGCCCAAATGGTTTTTACCAATTTTGAAATCAATAATAAAATTTCAAATGTAAAATCGGCTGAATTTCCTTTAAAACAAGATATCAATTATGACAACAATATAGAATTGGATTACCAACACAATACCATCAGTATTTATTACACCGTTTTAGATTATAGATCGAATAATAAACAACTTTATGCCTACCGTTTAAAGGGATTAGACGATACTTGGCATCAGGTGAAAAACCAGAAAAAAGCAACATTCACCAATTTAGATCCTGGCGATTATGAGTTTGAAGTAAAATGTTTGAATACCGATTTATACACTAATGTCCCTCAAAAAAAGCTGTCTTTTACCATTACTCCTCCGTTTTGGAAAACCAATTGGGCTTATTTTTTATACGCCATTATCTTTCTTGCATTGCTAGAAATGTCCAGAAGAATTGTGTATTCGATGATTCAATTGCGAAATAAAGTAGTGGTTGAACATCAAATGACCGAGTTGAAATTGAGTTTTTTTACCAATATTTCACACGAATTAAGAACACCGCTTACGCTAATTGTGAATCCAATTGAAGAAATCGCTAAAAACGAAAATCTAAGCCCTTTAGGAAACGAATACATCGAAACCGTGCGAAAAAATACCGATAGATTAGTTCGTTTTGTTAATCAATTACTCGATTTTAGAAAAGTACAAAGTGGCAACGAAGAGCTTCATATCGCACCTATTGAAATGGTTACTTTTATCAATGAAACCATAACTTTGTTTGTACATATTGCACACGAAAAAAATATTAAAATTCAAACAAAATCTAATTTTGGAAGTATAAATGCCAATCTCGACAAGGAAAAAATGGATATTATTATCTATAATTTGTTGTCTAATGCCCTTAAATTCTCTCCAAATGATAGCGTCATTACAGTAGAACTTGCTTTAGAAAAAGACAATTTTTTAAAAATATATGTTGCCGATCAAGGAACGGGTGTGGATGAAAATAAATTGGAAGACATTTTTAAACTTTATTATGAAACCGACACAGGTAAAAACAAAAATGTGGGAACCGGAATTGGATTGGCACTTTGCAAAGAATATGTTCAGTTGCATCAAGGATCTATTTATGCTGTAAATAATACTGATGGTGGTCTCACCGTTGCTATAACAATCGATTTAAACAATGAATTGCTTCAAAGTCATTCGAATACTATAGCGTCGGTAGTTCAAAAAAATCAAAAACAACCTCTTGTTGTTCCTCAAAACAATGAAAATGTAGTAGTGGAAACCAATGCAAATCTTCCATTGGTTTTAATTGTAGAAGACAACAATGAATTAAGAAAATTTTTGAAAAGTCAGTTGCAACGTTTTTATCGGATAATAGAAGCCGAAAACGGTAAAATAGGTTTAGCGTTGGCATCTAAAAACCTACCAGATTTAATTTTGAGTGATATTATGATGCCCGAAATGGACGGCATTGAGTTGTTGGATGCGCTTAAAAATTCAGAGGAAACTAGTCATATTCCTGTAGTTTTATTAACTGCAAAATCTTCTGTCGAAAGCAAAATAGAAGGCTTGAATTATGGCGCCGATTATTATATCACCAAACCTTTTGATACCGATTTTTTATTGGCTTCTATCGAAAATTTAATCAAGCAGAGGAAGAAATTTTTTGAAAACTTGCAAGCGAATGTCAAAACAGTAGCATTAGAACCAGGCGAAATAATCATTACCACCAAGGACGAACAATTCTTGAAAGATAGTATATCGATTGTAGAAAACAATTTGACGAATCCGAAATTCAACATTGACGTAATTTCAAATAGCTTGAGTATTTCCAGAGTCACATTCAACAGAAAGTTTAAAAGTCTGACCAATAGGACACCCGTAGAATTCGTGAGAGAAATGCGCATCAAAAGAGCCAAACAATTCTTGGATGCTGGCGAAACCGACATTGCTGGTATTGCTTATAAAGTTGGGTTTAATGATGCGGGGTATTTTAGTACCTGTTTCAAAGAATACTATAAAATTGCACCTTCGGATTATTTGAAACAAAAAAAAGAATAATAATCAAAAGTGCATTATTTTATAAGCTTTTTGAGTAGAAAAATAGTGCGGTTTTTACACCTTTTTTATTTTTTTTATTTCGATTTAATGCCAATTTATTTTTACATTTGACTGATTAAGTTTTGAAATTAAACAATCTAAATTATGTGGGAACAAGTACAAGAAACGGTTAGTTTTATAAAAGAAAAAACTAATTTCAATCCAGAATATGGTGTGATTTTAGGTTCAGGATTGGGGAGTTTTACAGATGATATTGCAATAGAATTTACTTTGCCTTATGGCGAAATTCCAAATTTTCCAGTTTCGACAGTTCATGGACACAAAGGGGCTTTGGTTTTTGGGACTATTGGCAACAAAAAAGTGGTGGCTATGCAAGGTCGTTTTCATTTTTATGAAGGCTACTCGATGAAAGAAGTTACTTTTCCGGTACGTGTAATGAAATATTTAGGGGTCGAAAAATTAATTGTCTCTAATGCTTCGGGAGGAGTTAATCCAAATTACGAAGTGGGGTCTATTGTTATTTTAAAAGATCAAATTAATATGATGCCAGAACATCCTTTGCGTGGTAAAAATGACGAACGATTTGGTCCTCGTTTTTTAAATATGAGCGAACCATTTTCTAACAATATGATTGCTGTGGCTAAAGCATTAGCTAAAAATCTTAATATTACAGTTCACGATGGAATCTATCTTGGACTTCAGGGGCCAACATTTGAAACGCTTGCCGAATATAAAATGGTCAAAATTCTTGGAGCAGATTGTGTGGGAATGTCCACAGTTCCTGAGGTCATTGTGGCTCGTCATATGGATATGGAGTGTTTTGGACTATCAGTAATTACTGATATGGGCAATGAAGAAAATATAGAAACTGTTTCGCACGATGAGGTTCTTGAAGCGGCTAAAAAAGCCGAACCTAATGTGAGAAGTTTGATTAAAGAATTGATTTTAAATTATTAGAAGCTTAAATATATTTGGCAATAGCAATATAAAAATCTTCAGGAACAAAGGGTTTTGTGATGACATCATTCATTCCGTAGGACAAAAGCATTTCTCTGTTTTCATTCAACGAAATTGCTGTGAGTGCTATTACAGGTGTTTTGGTGTCAAATTTTCTTATTTCTTGGGTGGCAATTGTTCCATTTATTCCAGGAAGATGAACGTCCATTAAAATTAAATCATATTGGTTTGTTTTGCAGGCTTCTATCGCATCTTCTCCATTGTCAATTATCTCACATTCAATGCCTTTGTTGTTCAGCATTTTTTTGGTAATCATTTGATTAATTTTATTGTCTTCGACTACCAATATTTTTTTGTTTACAAAGGCTATAGTGTTAATTGCTGTTTCTTTTTTGTCAGTATCTTGAATCCTTTTGGAAATTTTGAATGGTAATTCGAAACTAAATGTGGAGCCCTCATTTACTTTACTTTCAAGATTTATTTTTCCACCTAATAATCGAACTAGTTTCCTTACAATAGTTAGTCCCAGACCTGTTCCTCCGTATTTTCGGTTGATATCTATTGATCCTTGCGAAAAACTGTCGAACACACTTTCGAATTTATCTTCAGGAATTCCAATACCATTGTCTTTCACTTCAAAGTAAACAAATGCTTTTTTATCCCGAACAGAAACTAATTTTGTGGTCACAGTTACCTCTCCATCATGAGTAAATTTTAAGGCATTATTAATCAAATTCATTAAAATCTGAGATAATTTTGTGGGATCACCAATTAAATAATTTGGGATTTCAGTATCGATATTGAAATTAAAGCTATTGTCGTTTTCGACTGCCAACTCTTTCAATGAGCTTTGTATATTTTCAACTAATTGTTTAAGGTTAAAATTGATATGCTCGATTTGTATTTTACTCGAGTCAATTTTGTTAATTTCTAAAATATCATTGATAAATTTAGTTAGATAATTCCCTGAATACTGCAAAGATTCTAAATATTGCATTTGAGATTTCTTGGGATTCTCTTCTAATAATAGGTGAGTAATACCGTTAATGGCATTCAAAGGTGTTCTAAGTTCGTGACTTACAGTAGATAAGAATTCAGATCTAGCATTTGATGCTTTTTCTACTTTTTCTTTAGCAATAATTAGTTCTTTATTTTTCTCTTCTAATAATTTATTAGACTGAGTTCTAATGATATTGTTTTTGTATAATGACAAACTCAATAATGACAAAATCGATATTAATGCAATAGCAAGAATACTAATCAGTTTTGAAAACTTAGACGCTTTTTCTTGCTGTTTGGCTTCTTCATTTATTTGTTTTATTTCTTTTAAACGTTCCGATTCCTTGAAGTTTTCATAATCGTCCACTCCAAGTTTTTCATTGTCTATAATTGATATACTTTCTTTTAAATTGGTGTGCTGTTTCAAATAGGAGTAAGCACTATTTCGATCCAGCATTTTTTCATAAACCGTACTTAAGGCAAGTAAAATAGCTGATTTTTGTTCTAGATTTTTGCTTTTAGAATTTAATGCCAAAGCTTTATTGAAATAAGTCAATGCCAAATTATTTCTATTTTGAGCCATTTCTATAGTTCCAATTTGATAAAGAGCCTCAGATTTGCTATCTAAAATAGATGGACTATCAGGTTTGACGATTATTTGATTAAAAAGTGTAGAAGCCAAATCATAATTCTTTTCTGATTTGTAAATGATACCTCGCTGAAGGTTAATTAAATCAGCATTATCAATAATTTCTAAGGTATTGTATAGTGATTCGGCTTTGTCAAAATTATTTTTGGCATTGGTATAACTTCTTTTTTGCATAAAGCACATTCCTAAGTAATAATAGGCTGTTGCTTGCAAAGAATTTGGGGTAATTGTTTTAGATAATGAAAGACAATTGTTGAAATATTTTAACGCATCATCATATTTTTTGACATCATAATACAATTTTCCTAAGCTGAAATTCTCATTTATTAAGGCATCAGTGTTATGGTTAATTTTAGAATACTGAATTGCTTTTTGGGTGTAATGAAGTGCATCCTTATATTTATTTGCTTTTACATTTACATCACGCAAATTGTTGTAATAGGCAATGCTATCGATCTTTTCAACCGGTTTTTTCTTTTGAGAAAATGAAAAGGTACTAACTAATAAGAAAAAAAATAGAATTGATTTCATCCGACATTTGATATTTTCTTATGAAGTGGGTAAAGGTATTGAATTATTTTTTAAGTAGTTAAAATAATTAAATCAATAATTCTGGAAGAATATCCAATTTCGTTGTCATACCAACCCACTACTTTCACCATTTTATCAATAACCGATGTTAATTGAGCATCAAACAGGCAAGAATTTCTGTTGCCAATAATGTCAACCGAAACAATAGGGTCTTCGGTATAAGCCAAAATACCTTTCAAATTCGTTTCAGAAGCAAGTTTAAAAGTAGCATTGATTTCCTCGATGCTTACGGCACGTTTTACGTTGAATGTAATATCAGTCAACGAGCCATCTGGAACGGGAACACGAATACCGCACCCCCCAATTTTACCTTCAAATTCTGGAAAAATTTTTGTCAAAGCCTTGGCAGCACCAGTAGTTGTTGGAACAATAGATTGACTTGCACCACGAGCTCGACGTAAATCTTTGTGCGGTTGATCGTGCAAACTTTGGTCAGTTGTATAAGAATGAATGGTGGTAATGTAAGCTTGTTCTATTCCGCAAAGTTCGTTGATGATTTTCATCATTGGAGCGGCGTTGTTGGTCGTACAGCTAGCATTTGAAATGATTGTTTCAGTTCCGTCCAAAATATGTTCGTTGACACCCAAAACCACAGTTTTAATGGTATCGACTTCTGAAGGGGCAGAAAGAATAACTTTTTGGGCTCCAGCCAAAATATGAGCGTTAATTTCGTCGAAAGTTTTATATTTTCCAGTCGATTCTACAACAACATCAATGTTGGCAGATTTCCAATCGAGCTTAGAAATACTTTTCTCGTGGAAAAAAAGATAATGTTTTCCTTCCACGATAATTCCTTTTTCATCAGAAGAAACAATCGAAGGCAAAACCCCGTGAATACTGTCATATTTGATTAAATGCGCCATTGTTTTTTTGTCGGCAATGTCGTTAATGGCAACAACTTCAAGGGTAGGATGGTTCAAAAGCAAGCGAAATAAATTTCGTCCAATTCTTCCAAAACCATTTATAGCAATTCTTGTTTTCAAGGGTGTCGTTTATTTGGTTATTCGTTTATTTGGTTAATCGTTAAACAAATAACCGAATAACCAAATACACTTATTATAATATATGTTTCTGAGCTTTATACGAAGAACGCACCAATGGGCCACTTTCTACGTGACGGAATCCTAATTCTAATCCGAATGCTTCGTATTTAGCAAATTGTTCTGGAGTTATGAATTCTTTTACTGGCAAATGTTTTTTGCTGGGTTGTAAGTATTGGCCAATGGTTACAATGTCAACTTTGGCAGCATATAATTCGCGCATGGTTTCAAAAACTTCTTCTTCGGTTTCGCCAAGACCTAACATGATTCCTGATTTGGTTCTGCGAATTCCTTTTTCTTTCAAGTATCTCAATACTTCCAAGCTTCGGTCATATTTGGCTTGAATGCGTACCTCGCGAGTCAATCTTCGAACAGTTTCCATATTGTGTGAAACTACTTCTGGATTGGCTTCCACAATTCTATCAATATTTCTTTCGATACCTTGAAAATCAGGAATTAAAGTTTCAAGAGTTGTAGTAGGGTTCATTCTACGAATGGCTTTTACGGTTTCTATCCAAATAATGGAACCGCCATCTTTCAAATCGTCTCTATCTACGCTTGTAATCACGGCATGTTTGATGTTCATTATTTTTATAGAACGCGCTACTTTTTCTGGTTCATCCCAATCTACGGTTTCTGGTCTTCCGGTTTTTACTCCACAAAATCCACAAGAACGAGTACAAATATTTCCTAAAATCATAAAAGTTGCCGTTCCTTCGCCCCAACATTCGCCCATATTCGGACAACTTCCCGAGGTGCAAATGGTGTTGAGTTTGTAATTCTCAACTAATCCACGAAGTTCTGTATATTTTTGACCGATTGGGAGTTTTACTCTCAACCATTTTGGCTTTCCTACGGGTAATGTATTTTCTAAAACAGTTTCCATATTTATTTTTTGAAAGTGCAAAGATAAGGAAAGGAATTTTAGATTTTGGATTTTAGATTTTAGATTTCGTTGGATTTAATATAAGATTGTCAGTTTTCTGTTTTTAAATTTAATGCCCCAATTCCATAAAACTTTTATATCTAAAATCCGAACTCTAAATTAAAAAATCTTTCTGCTATCTTTGGCGTCCTTAAAAAAAATAAATTATGAGCGCAATGTGGTACGAATGCAAAGTAAAATATAGAAAAACTGACGAAATTGGAAACCAAAAAGTCACAACCGAACCCTATTTGGTTGACGCTTTATCCTATACGGAAGCCGAATCCAGAATCAACGAAGAAATGAAAGCTTATATTAGTGAAGAATTTAAAATCACGAATATAAAAGTGGCCAATTATGCCGAAATTCATCCTTTCGAAAATGCTGATCGTTGGTTTAAATCCAAAGTTTCATTAATGGCCTATGACGAAGAAAGTGGCAAAGAACGCAAAACCAATATGTATGTTTTAGTACAAGCCAACGATGTCAAAGAAGCTTACGACAACACCATCGAAGTAATGAAAGGAACTATGGGCGACTACACCATTCCAGCCATTTCTGAATCGCCTATTGTAGATGTTTTTCCTTATTTTAGTGGTGATGAAGACGAATTAGAACAACTAGAAAAATTCAACGCACTCAAAGCTTCGAAACCTGAAAACACTATCGAAATAGAAGACCACATGGAATTTGCAATTGAAGAAGAGGAAGTAGTTTCCTAACAAATTTCATAAAAAGAGTAACCGCAAATTCACCGATTATAAATTCCTATTGAGTTTATAATTTGCGAATTTGCGGTTTTGTAATTTTCAAAGTCTTTTAGGATTCTAACTTTACAATTAAGGATTAATAATGAGTTTGTGAACAGATTTTTTGTTCCCAGAATGAATTATTACTAAATACATTCCTGCTCTCAAATAATCACGATTAATTTCTAATTCATAATTTCCTGCATTTTTATAACCATCAAAAAGAGAAATCGCTTCTTTTCCTTGGATAGTAAAGAGTTTAATAGAAACGTTGGATGATTCTTCTAATTGGTATTTCAAAAGGGTAGAGGTAACCATGGGATTGGTTGAAATTTGACTTGTCAACTGGTTTTTTTCTAGGTTTTGGAGTCCCAGAAAATCCGTTGTTTTCATAAAATTGGAGGGATTAAGCACTTCGTGAGTAACTTTTACAGAATGTATCGCTCCTTTGAACCAAGCCACTTGATTCATTCGAACGCCCAATGAAGTTTGCCCAGAATTTACTACTTGATAACTAACCGCACCTACCAATTCTTGTATGCCATTTACAAAACTTGTCATTACTCCATTTTTATAAGTCAAAGCTATATGAACCCAATTATTCATGCTGTGAACTAAGGAATAATCCAATAAAGTTTGGTTTGAAGTCCCAGATTTAATAAAAGTATCCAGACTCCAATTCAAATTATTATTGTTACGCAACTCTGCCAATATTCTATTATTGTCGTCTTGTTGAAAATGGAGATAGCGTTGTTCAACTGCTCCACCTGAATACGGTTTTAGAATCATTTCAATGGTAAATTCAGTGGCTCCGTTCATCGGATTATCATTTACAAGAAGACCATCTTTGATTCCGTCAAATTCAACCGCAGTACCCAATTCTGTTTGAATGACCTTGGGACTTCCGCTTACAGTAACAGCTTTGCCGCCAATTTGAGTAAGATTGTCCACACGCCAAAAAACTGTTTTTATCTGAGCGCTCGAAATGTAGAAGGTGAGGAGCATTAAAATTAGCGAAACTGATTTTTTCATTTACTATTTTTCTTTATTACACCTCAAATCAGAACTTCTAAACATTGTATTGGTGTGGTTTATTGTTGATTAGGATGTGAATATAGTAAATTTAGTTTTTATATTTAAAATTTTGTTTTATCCAATAATAGGTTAAAGCCAAATAGTAACATCTATTTCTTTTTCCGCTGAAATATTTTCTTTTTTTCTTATTTCAGCTTTTAATGGTAATAAGTATGTATTAATTTTTGTATCAAACCAAATGGCTGTTTTCCATTCACTTTTGCCAATTTTTGCCACCGCTTTTAAACGACCCCAACCTTCTTCTTGAAATTTTAAAATACTTCTTATTTCTTTTGACATTTCTTTTGGAAGAGCAACAAAATACCAACCGCTTGGCGAAGAATGTTGCCAAGATTTTTCACAAAACTCATATTTTATTTTGCCGTTCAATTAAGATTCTGTTTTAGTTATTAGTTTTTAAATTAGTAAAAACAAATATACGGTTTCAATTGGAGGTAATTTGCAAATACTACAAAGTAGCTTTTGTTGTAGTGCAATATATAAATAATTTTATCCAAGTTTTATAAATACCCAAAAACAACTTTATGTAAAGTTTAGATTGAATTTTGACAATAAAGTATCATTGTTTTCAGTCCTTATTCTGTATTATTGTATGTTGCATCAATTAATTATTTGTAAATGAAAAATACTTTTAAAACACGATTACTACTACTTATTTTCTTTAGTTTTTGCCTTTCTGTTTTCTCACAATCAGGTTCAAAGGAGCAAAATAGAGAGCATATTTCCCTTGACAAAGATTGGAGATTTGCTTTTGGTCATCCCTTCGATACAAAGAAAGATTTTAATACCGGAATTGCTTATTTCTCGTATTTGGCCAAAGCAGGTTTTGGTGATGGCGCTGCCAATGCCAATTTTGATGATCGCTCGTGGCGAAAATTAGACCTGCCACACGATTGGGCAGTCGAACAAGGTTTTAGCAAAGACGCCAGTTTTAGTCACGGTTTCAAAGCCATTGGACGCAATTTTCCAGACAAAAGTATAGGTTGGTATCGCAAGAAAATTACCATTCCACAAAGCGATTTGGGACGCCGAATTCATCTTGCTTTTGATGGTGTTTTTCGTAATTCAATTGTTTGGATAAACGGTCATTATTTGGGCAATCAAGATAGCGGTTATTTGGGCTTCGAATACGATATTACTGATTATATCAATTATGGTGGCGAAAATACAATTGCCGTTCGAGTGGATGCCACGATGGAAGAAGGCTGGTTTTATGAAGGTGCCGGAATCTATCGCCACGTTTGGCTCAATAAAAGCAATGAACTTCATATTCCTCAAAACGGCACTTTTGTAAAAACCAAAACAAAAGACAATACAACCACGGTAAATGCTTTGGTTACGGTTGCAAATGATGGAAAAGCTTCAAAAGCATTCCAAATTATTCAAACAATTACGGATGCAACGGGTAAAAATGTCTCTGAAAAAACAATCAATTCCTGTTCTTTAAATCCAAGAGAAAACAAAGACTTTACCTGCGATTTGACGGTTGAAAACGCAACACTTTGGTCAATCGAAAATCCATATTTGTACAAAATGACAACGTCGATTTTTGAAGATGAAAAATTGGTTGACACTTTTGAAACTACTTTCGGAATTCGAACCATTAGGTTTGATGCCAACGAAGGCTTTTTTCTGAACGAAAAGCACGTTAAAATTAAAGGCACAAACAATCATCAAGATCACGCAGGAGTGGGAGCAGCAATGCCCGATGCTTTGCAGGATTTTAGAATCAAAACCTTAAAATCATTTGGTAGTAATGCTTATAGATGTTCTCACAACCCACCAACTCCCGAATTATTAGAGGCTTGCGACCGTTTGGGAATGCTAGTTATTGACGAAAACAGGTTGATGGGAAGCACTCAAAACCAACTTAATGATGTTAAAAAAATGATAGAACGCGATAGAAACCATCCGTCGATAATTAGTTGGAGCATAGGCAACGAAGAATGGGGAATTGAAAATGATATTGTGGGAGCCAGAATTGCCAGTTCGATGCAATCTTATGTAAAATCTATTGATGCTTCAAGACCAGCAACAGCAGCCTTTAGCGGCGGAATTGGGAGTAACGGAATCACAACAGTAATGGATTTGTTGGGAATCAATTATATCGTTAATAAAAACACCGACAAGCAACATCAATTATTCCCAAATCAATGTCTTTGGGGGACAGAAGAAGGAAGTACCAATGCCACTCGTGGCGAATATTTTCGGGACAACCAAAAACGTATTATGCCAGCCTATGACAAAGCCCCAAGTGCTAGTTTTATTAGCATAGAAAACGGTTGGAAACATTACAATTCCCGTCCGTATTTGGCAGGAATGTTCGTTTGGACAGGGTTTGATTATCGGGGTGAACCAACCCCATTCGACTTTCCGTCGGTGGGTTCTTATTTTGGTATGGTCGATCAATGTGGGTTTTATAAAGACACCGCTTGGTACTTGAAATCGTGGTGGCAAGACCAACCCGTTTTACACCTTTTACCGCATTGGAATTGGACAGGCAAAGAAAATCAGCCTATTGAAGTTTGGGCCTACAGCAATTGTGATGAGGTAGAATTGTTTTTAAACAAAAAGAGTTTAGGCAAAAAAGCGATGGAAAAAGACAGTCATTTAGAATGGAATGTCAGTTATAGTCCCGGAACACTAGAAGCTATTGGATATAAAAACGGCAAGAAAATCATTGCCGATGTTGTGAAAACTACTGGGGCAGCGACAATTCTAAAATTAGAGTCCAATAAAAATAGTTTAGAAGCATCGAAAAACGATATTGCACTAATAACTGTTAGTGCCAAAGATAAAGCGGGACTTCAGGTTCCAATTGCCGATAACGAAGTTAGTTTTACTATTTCTGGTCCAGCCAAAATTATTGGCGTTGGCAACGGAAATCCAACCTCGCTGGAAGCTGATAAATATTTGGAAACTATAACAGTTTTGACTATCGAAAATTTGAAAGAAAAAATGGTTGCCGATTTTAATGTTTCAGACGAAACCAAAGAAAATGTAGTAACTGATTCTTGGCAAAAAGCCTTTACGAATGACAGAAATACCGCTTTTGGCGAAAAAGTAAAAAACATCGTTTATAGAACCGAGTTCGAATTGCCTGCAAATTACACCGAATCAACAATTAATTTCTTTTATAATAGTTTAGGAAAACAGCAATCCATTTTTATTAATGGCAAAAAAATAGCCGATGCCATTCCCGAAAACAAGCGTGGCGATTCATTTGTTTTAGACAAAACGATATTGCATTCGGGCAAAAATACCATTGCAATTGTCGCAACACCATTATTGAAAGTAAACAGTTGGGATGTGGTTAATCAAAATCCGGGAACGATTCAATTGATTACCAAAGCGGATAATTACAAACGAAAATTATTCAATGGTTTGGCTCAAGTCATTATTCAAACTACTGGCGAAGCAGGAGAAGTGAAACTTTCGGCTACAGCCAATGGATTAAAATCAACAGAAATAATCATTAAAACAGTACAATAAAAAACATTTAAAAATGAAAAAAATAACACTGCCTTTTATTCTTTTACTTATTGCATTTTCAAGCTTTGGTCAAGGAAATAAAGTAACTCAAGCCGCTGGAAAATTTGACGGTTTGGCAATGACACCACCAATGGGTTGGAACTCTTGGAACACTTTTGAAACCAACATCGACGAAAAATTAGTCAAAGAAACCGCCGATATTATGGTGGCTTCAGGAATGGCTGCTGCAGGATACAATTATATCGTTTTGGACGATGGTTGGATGACAAAAGAGCGTGATGCCAACGGGAATTTAGTTCCAGATCCCATTAAATTTCCAAGCGGAATGAAAGCTTTAGTTGAATATGTACATTCCAAAGGATTGAAATTTGGCTTGTACAATTGTGCCGGTACTCAAACTTGTGCGGGCTATCCTGGAACTCGTGGATTTGAATACCAAGACGCTCGTTTTTATGCCAGTTTAGAGATTGATTATCTAAAATATGATTGGTGTAATACGGCAGGAATTTTGGCTCCCGAAGCATATAAAACAATGAGTAATGCGCTTAAAACTGCTGGACGACCTATCGTTTTTAGTCTTTGCGAATGGGGCGACAACCAGCCTTGGGAATGGGCAAAACCAATGGGGAATCTTTGGCGAATTTCGGGCGATATTTATCCTTGTTTTGATTGCGAATTTCACCACGAAGAAGGCAATTGGTCGTCTTGGGGATTTATGAAAATTGCCGAAATGCGAAAAGACATCCGTAAATATTCAGGTCCAGATCATTGGAACGATTTTGATATGATGGAAGTAGGGAACGGAATGACGAATTCTGAGGATAAAACCCATTTTAGTATGTGGTGTATGCTCGCTTCGCCACTTATTGCAGGAAATGATTTTAGAAAAATGAGTCCTGAAACATTAGCAATTTTAACCAATAAAAATCTGATTGACGTAAATCAAGACAAACTAGGAATTCAAGGCTTCAAATTAACGGTTGAAGATGGAGTAGAAGTATGGGTAAAACCCTTGTCCGATGGAGCTTGGGCAATCACGTTTTTGAATAGAACTGAATTGCCTAAAAAAGTCAATTTCGATTGGAAGAAAAACCCAATCAAGGATGCCGATTTTGGTTACGAAGCCGATTTCAACAAAACCATTTTCAAAATCAAAGACCTTTGGAAAAACAAAGACGCAGGAACAACCAAAAAGAATTTCACTGCCGATATTGCTTCTCACGATGTCATTACGTTGAAATTATTTCTATAATCAAAGAAATCAAAAAGTATCGAGAAAGCTAATTTTATAGGCTTCTCGATACTTTTTTGTTCAAAATCTAAGCCACTAAAAATGACTTAAAGTGATTGGAAAGCAAGTGTTTTTTATGAATTTAAAACATGCGTAGCCAAAACCATATGAACGTCATATACATTGACCGATTTGTTAAATTGCTTTACAATACTTGGATGAGTTTCGCTCGAAACCCAAATTTTTAGTTCGGCTTCCAAATCAAAAGTACCTGCTGTTTCAACGCTAAATCTTGAGATACTCTTGTAAGTAATGGATTTGTATTCAATTTTGCTGGCTGTTATGCCCTGTTTTTCTACCAAAATCAAACGTTTATTGGTAAAGATAAACACATCGCGAATGAGTTTGAAACCCAATTCAATTTCTTCACTTTCGATTAATAATTTGCCATAATCTTTTACTAAACTTTCCTGACTTACTGCTCCTGCATTGCCTATTAAGGCCGAAAAAAATCCCATAATTTTGTTGTTATAAGTTAAATATTCTAAACTGCTCCTGCAAAATTACCATAAAAAAAGGTTTAGGGCCTCAAGAAATACTACTTTTTGAAAAAAGAATAGAGCAAAACTTTGACTTTCTAGCAATTCTACAAATACAATAATAAAACAATTTATAAATAGTTTTTCAGTAATTAAATCAATTGATTTTTACCAATTCTATAGGTGTTTTTAGACTCGTTTTATATAAATTGCGATTCAGAATCAAAACAGAATGAGTATGTCAGAAAGTGGGGTTGAAACCAATGCAGAAAAAGAACGTTTAAAACTAAGAGCCGATAATAAAGGTTGGAAAAAATGGGGACCTTATTTAACCGATCGTCAATGGGGAACTGTTAGAGAAGATTATTCTCAAAGTGGTTATGCCTGGGGAAGTACCACTCACGATATGGCACGTTCTAAAGCTTATCGTTGGGGTGAAGAAGGTATTGGAGGTATTTCAGATAATAAGCAACACATTTGTTTTGCCTTTTCATTTTGGAATCACAAAGACCGTATCCTAAAAGAACGCTTTTTTGGATTGACGCCAGCTGAATCCAATCATGGAGAGGACGTAAAGGAAATTTATTATTATCAAGATTCCACACCAACCCATTCCTATCAAAAGATGCTTTATAAGTATCCGCAGAAACCTTTTCCGTACCAAAAATTAATCGAAGAAAGTAAAAAAAGGTCTCGTCTAGAAACCGAATATGAATTAATTGACACTGGAATTTTTGACAATAATGAATATTTTGATATTACAATCGAATATGCCAAAGCCGATGAACAGGATATTTTAATAAAAGTAACAGTAGAAAACAGGTCAAAAGAAGCAGCTCCAATCACGGTTTTGCCTACCATTTGGTTTAGAAACACTTGGAGTTGGGGATATGAAAATTACAAACACAAGCCTCTTTTAAAAGGAATTGGAAAATCATTAATTGAAGTGTATCACCACACAGTTGGTAGTTTTAACTTGTTTGCCGAAGAGGCTAAAGACCTATTATTTTGTGATAATAAAACCAATTACGAAAAATTATATGGTTCGCCAGCCCAATCAGCTTATACTAAAGATGGTATAAATGATTATATAATCAATAAAAAAAGCGATAGAGTAAATCCAGAAGCTGTCGGAACCAAAGCATCTGTACTTTATGATGATATCATTCCAGGAAATGGAAAAAAAGAATACCGACTTCGTTTCACAAATGGCAATCCTATTGATGTTTTTGAAGATTTTGATGCGATTTTTCAAAAACGAATTGACGAAGCTGACGAATTTTATGCTCCTATTCAAAAAGGAGTAAAAGACGAAAAATTAAAATCAATTCAGCGTCAGGCTTATGCTGGAATGCTTTGGACCAAACAATGGTATTATTACAATGTTTTTGAATGGCTAAAAGGAGATCCATCTAAACCAAAACCAGAAAATGGACGAAACGAAGGAAGAAATAGTACTTGGAAACATCTTTATACATCCAATATTCTATCGATGCCCGACAAATGGGAGTATCCTTGGTTTGCTGCTTGGGATTTGGCATTTCATACTTTGCCATTGGCAAGATTGGATCCTGATTTTGCCAAAAGACAATTATCAGTCATTCTTAGGGAATATTATATGCATCCTAACGGACAAATTCCTGCTTATGAATGGTCGTTTTCTGATGTGAATCCGCCTGTTCATGCATGGGCAACTTGGAAAGTGTATGAAATTGACAAAGAAACCAATGGGGGAGTTGGAGACACAGTTTTCTTAGAACGAATTTTTCACAAATTGCTGCTCAATTTTACTTGGTGGGTGAATTTGAAAGACGAAAATGGAAATAACATTTTTGGAGGTGGATTCCTCGGAATGGATAATATTGGAGTTTTTGATCGTTCAGCCGACTTGCCTACAGGAGGTCATTTAGAACAAGCCGATGGAACAGGTTGGATGGCAATGTATTGCTTGAATATGTTGCGTATTGCTTGCGAAATATCATTAAAAAACCCTGTTTATCAGGATATGGCTTCCAAATTCTTTGAACATTTTCTGCATATTTCTGGAGCGATGCAAGAATTGGGAGACAATCATCTAAGTCTTTGGGACGAAGAAGATCAGTTTTATTACGATATGCTCCATAAGAATAACGGTGATGCTGAGTTATTGAAAATTCGTTCTATGGTGGGTTTAATTCCACTTTTTGCTGTCGAAGTATTAACACCAGAATTGCTCGATAAATTGCCTTTATTCAAACGTCGTGTGGAATGGGTTTTAAAAAACCGTCCCGACTTGGCTAGTTTAGTATCTAGTTGGTACACTGCAGGTGAAGGCGAAACACGTTTGTTATCGACTCTAAGAGGACATCGAATGAAAATGATTTTAAAACGTATGTTTGATGAAGAAGAATTTTTATCTGATTTTGGTGTTCGTTCTTTGTCCAAATACCACAAAGAGAATCCTTATAAATTCAAACATGATGGTGGAATTATTCAAGTAGATTACACCCCAGCAGAAGCCACAGGCGATATGTTTGGCGGAAATTCCAATTGGAGAGGTCCCATTTGGTTTCCAATGAATTACTTAATTTTAGACTCATTAGAAAAATTCCACAGCTATTATGGCGATGATTTCAAAGTGAGTTATCCTACAGGATCTGGAAATGAAACGACTCTAAAAGAAGCTGCCGAAGGAGTTGCTCAAAGATTATTGGCGCTCTTTATCCCAGATTCTAAAAAAAATATTCCAATGTATGGCGAATACGAGAAATTCCAAAAAGATCCTGAATTCAATAAAAACAACTTGTTTTTTGAATATTTTGATGGGGATACAGGAAAAGGCTTGGGAGCCAATCATCAAACGGGATGGACTGGACTTATCGCTGAAATTATAAGACATTTGCACGGGGAGAAAAAAGAATAACCCTTGTGTTTTAATGAAAAGGCTCTTTTAAAATCGAATGTTTTAAAAGAGCCTTTTTTCTATATAATTTTCAAAATTATATTGCTTTATAAAAATACTTTTTTCTAAACCAAAAGGCTACGTTCACCAAAGCTATCAAAGCTGGCACTTCTACCAAAGGGCCAATCACTCCAGCAAAAGCCTGACCTGAATTAATACCAAAAACTCCAATAGAAACAGCAATTGCCAATTCGAAATTGTTTCCTGTTGCGGTAAAAGCAATGGCGGTAGATTTCGAATAATCAGCACCAAAATATTTCCCGATGAAGAAACTAATAACAAACATTATCGTGAAATAAATCACCAAAGGAACGGCAATTCGCAACACATCTAACGGAATTTGAACAATCAATTCGCCTTTCAAACTGAACATTAAAACAATCGTAAACAATAACGAAATTAGGGTTATTGGAGAAATAAAAGGCACATATTTGGTTTCAAACCATTCTAAACCTTTGAGTGAAATTAAAGCATATCGACTGATGATTCCCAAGGCGAAAGGAATTCCCAAATAAATCCCCACGCTTTCTGCAATTTGTCCAATACTGATGTTGACTTCAAAACCAGTATAACCAAAATAAGGCGGTAAAATCGTGATGAAAACATAAGCGTAAACGCTGTATAGTAACACCTGAAAAATACTGTTCAAGGCAATTAATCCAGCGGCATATTCGCGGTTTCCATCAGCTAAATCGTTCCAAACGACCACCATTGCAATACAACGTGCCAAGCCTATCAGGATGACGCCAATCATATATTCCGGATAGCCATTCAATAACAACAAGGCCAAGAAAAACATCAAAATAGGGCCTACAACCCAGTTTAGGAGCAATGAGGCTCCTAGTACTTTCGTGTTTTTGAAAACTTCTCCCATTTGTCCGTATTTTACTTTAGCCAAAGGCGGATACATCATTAATATCAAGCCAATTGCTAACGGAATATTAGTAGTTCCACTCGAAAAAGAATTGATAAAATTGCCACTCGAAGGAATGAAATACCCAATAGCAACGCCTAGTGCCATTGCCAAGAAAATCCACAAAGTAAGATAACTGTCGAGAAAGTTCAATTTCTTTCTTTCCACAACTGGTGCACAATTATTTGCTGACATAATTATTGTTTAATTTGAGAGAAAACATAAAATAGTTCGGTCGCAATTTGCACACTTCTTTCCTCGTATTTTTCGGCTTGTTGAGGTGTATTGTCAAAAGCTTTTGGATCTTCAAACGTAATCGGAATACGTTTTTCGGCACCAGCTATAAAAGGACAACCTTGGTCGGCTGAAGAACAAGTCAAAATCGCTGCAAACTCAGATTGAGGATTAAAATCATCATCAAAAGTTTTAGAAAAACCAATAATTGGATGCGCATTTTCATTGTATTTTATCGCATAAATTGGATTGTTTCCATCGGCAATAGTTTTAATTTGAAAGCCTTGTTTGGCTAATGTTTGGGCTGCCATCGGGAACATTGCCGTAGCTTCTGTTCCACCCGAATAGCAAAACACATTTTGAATTCCATAATGCGCTGCCGCAGTTTGCGCCCAAACTTGTGATAAGTGACTTCGTCGGGAATTGTGCGTACATATCAGATTTAAGCGAATTTCTTTTTGTTCGTCTGATTTTCTTTGAATAAAATCGATAAGTGGTTGTAAAACAATTTTACGTTCCTCAGAAATACTTTCGAAGTTTAAAGTGCTGATTACATTTTCAATTTCTGGAAATAGGTTGGTTTTAGTTGTGGTCATTATTTTGATTTTATTATTTAAAAATTTAGCAACAGCTTCCGCCTGGAGTGCAGCAACTTTGTTCGATTTTAATATCCGACAATCTTACTTTTTGTTTTTCAGCAGGAATTCCGCATTGATCTTCAGCTAAACAAGCCGTTTTTTTGTTCAACAAAACGAAATTTTTTCCATCGAAATCCAAATCATATTTGCCGATAGTTTGTGCCTGATATTCCACTTCAATTTCAAAATCTTCGATTTCCAAAACGGTTTCAGACAATTCGATGATGTTCAATAATTTTTGTGGTTTCAAACGGTGTTCAAAATCATTGGCATCCCACAATTGAAAGTTGACCACGTTTTCTTTGCGAACCGTTCCGCCACAATCAATGAAGTTTTTGGTGATTAAACCCACTTCAGTTACGTGAAAATGTTCTGGAACCATTGTTCCATCTTTCAAAATGAAGTTTACCGCTTCTACGGACTTCAAAATGTTTTTTACTTCTGATAGTTTCATTTTATCTGAATTTATAATTAACAACAATTGTTTTTTCTTTTCTCCAAATACTTTGTAATATCTTGGAAAAAGCCTTTTATTTTTTCGAATCCTAATTCGTCAATACAATAGCAAATAGAAGTTCCTTCGAAGTTTCCTTTGATTAAACCTGCGTTTTTTAGTTCTTTTAAATGCTGGGAAATAGTTGGTTGTGCCAAGGGCAATTCGTTTACAATATCGCCACAAATACAAGCATCTACTTTTAATAAATACTCTATAATGGCAATTCGTGCTGGATGTCCCAAGGCTTTGGCAAGAATGGCTAGTTCGTTTTGTTTTTCTGTAAAACTATCGGTTTTAGAAGCTCCCATTGTTATATTTTTATATTGCAATATTACGATTAATAAAAATTCAAAACAAAATAATTTTCAAAAAAAATGATTTTGAGCACCAAGAGGACAAAAAAAAGTGGTTTTCAATTTCTTTTGAAAACCACTGATGATTTTTGACCAATCTCTAATTGAGGTTTAGTATAAGTTGTTGATTGTTAATCGGTTTTTTGGGAGTTGTTATTTTCCTTTAAAAAGTTTTGCTTCATCTGCTAAAATCTTTTCGATACTAAAATAGATACCATCTATTTTGTATTTTCCTTTTTCAAAAGCCATATAATCGCAATTTTCAACTAGACTTTGCGAAATGTTTTGAAGTTTAAATAGATTTAGGATCACATATTCGTGGCTAACTGAAATGACATGAAGTCCAGTTTCGCACTTTTGACCGTCACCAGTTGACATAATGGCTAAAATAATTTTATGAAATCTATTGGATATATTTTTTGCTGAAATTTCATCTCCTTTTAAGTGATAAATGTAGGCTAGATAATTCATTTGTCGCAATTCAAAAGGAAATTCTTTAATGGATTGTTCTCCCAATTTTATAATTTCATCATAATCTTTTTCATTAATCTTTTCGCTTTGATAATATTTTCTAAGCTTTTCCTCGGTCGAGGATTTAAAAAAAGAACTGTACTTTGGGTTAAAAACATAGCCTAAATAAAGGTGTCTATAATCTTCGTTATCTAACAGCGAATCATTTGAAATCATTCTTTCTAATAATTTGGGATAATAATAATTAGAAGATTTGTCTTCTATATTTTTTTTAATCATTTCATAATCAGGTTTTTTAAAGCTATTTTCTTGAGAAAAGCTAGCATTAACCGACAGTATTAAAATGGTAAACAACAAAATTATTTTTTTCATGTTTTATTTTTTTTTGAGAGTAGTGTTAAAATGAATTGGTTTAAATAGTTTCGACTACATCCTCCAGTACTCTTCTTGATTTCGGAGTTACCTCAAGTCGGTTGGCATCTTCTTCCGCTCCATAACCTACAGCCATAGCAAATAAGGGTTTGTAATCCTTCATATTGAGAATTGTTTTGTATTTATCTGTTTCTATTCCTTCCATTGCGGTCGAATCCAGACCCATTGCAGCACTGGCGGTCAAACCCACTCCCAAGGCGATATAGACTTGCTTGGCCAACCATATTTTCAAATCAGCTTCTGATTTATAGGTTTTTATTTTATGGTACATTTCTTTTCTGAATTGTGGAAATTCGTTGACTACCTCTTTCTCGAAAGCATCCAAATCATCAACAACGCTAAAAACGACCAACAATTGCGCCTGATTGATTTTCTCGGTATTGTGCATCGAAACCGAAGCCAATTGTGCTTTCATTTCTGGATTTTGCACAAAGGTAAATTTCCAAGGCTGAATGTTTATAGAAGAAGGAGTGAGGCGCAAAATTTGTTTTAGGTCTTCTATTTTTTCTTGTGGGATTTCTTTATTAGCGTTGTATTTCTTGGCGGTATATCTTTTTTCTATTAATTCTAAAATATTCATAGGGATGACTTTTTTTGAGTGTTTTTATCAATATACAAAGTTAAGGGAATTGTTTTTGGATTTCAATTTCTATACGAGAGGTTACTTAACTTTTAATTCCATCGAATTCGACGGAATTAAAATTTGTTGGACTTTCCTTAAACAGCAATTTGTTGAGCAGTATGTTGGAATTTCCGACATACTGAATTTTATTCAATTCATTGGCTAGCGCGAGCGTCCCGCTCGTGCCTATTCCAAATTTGTTTGCTAATGTTAGTGTTCACGAGCGGGACGCTCGCGCTAGCTGGGGCCCATTCCAATTGGCAATTAAATATTTCGATTGTATGCTCTCGCTTGTGGGCACAGAATGCAATTCTGAGCTAACGATAGCAAAAAAAATTAGTACATATCTAGGACTTAGGGTTATGATTTTTCTGTATAAAATTTATGTACACAATGTAGATTGTCTTTTAGTATAAA
>ERZ1034363.471-NODE-471-length-27987-cov-4.145611_pt1 | contig 27987 bp, 21 predicted proteins | sample MGYA00520616_ERZ1034363 | MGnify/ENA primary metagenome ERZ1034363 (study PRJEB33736, sample SAMEA104284506) | Azolla filiculoides | biome: Urban; feature: Water surface; material: Ditch water | place: Netherlands | collected 2015-10-28 | depth 0-0.1 m ... | reverse complement strand
CATGGTCCGCTGCGCGTTGCACTGGCGACAACCCATTTGCCGTTGTCAGCCGTGCCTGCCGCGGTTACGACAGAAACCTTAAGCGCCGTCATACGTATTCTGGATCATGATCTGCGTACCAGGTTTGGCCTGTCTGCTCCCCGGATACTGGTGGCAGGGCTTAACCCGCATGCCGGAGAGGGTGGCCACATGGGGCATGAAGAAATCGATACGATCATTCCCACCCTGGAAAAGCTCCGTGTAGAGGGTATGCATCTGAAGGGGCCATTGCCTGCCGATACCCTGTTTACACCAAGAGTATTGCCACAGGGTGATGCTGTCCTCGCCATGTATCACGATCAGGGACTTGCCCCACTCAAATACGCGACCTTTGGTCAGGGCATTAATATCACGCTGGGGCTGCCGATTATTCGTACATCAGTTGATCACGGTACTGCATTGGATCTGGCCGGTCATCGACTGGACGGTGCTGCACCCATAGCGGATCCGGGCAGTCTTTATGCTGCGGTGACTTTAGCTGCGCAATTGTCCAGAAAGCAGTCATCATGAATCGCTCATCCAGCAAAACTGCTAGCAAACTGGTACAGGAAACGGGGCACAAAGCCCGTAAGCGTTTTGGGCAGAACTTTCTGATCGATCAGGGCATTATTCATGGCATCGTCGATGCGGTGAATCCCCGACCCGGTGAGCGGGTGGTTGAAATTGGCCCTGGTCTCGGGGCGCTGACACAACCATTGCTGGAACGTGCTGGGCATCTGCATGTGGTGGAGCTGGATCGCGACCTCATTGCGCGTCTTGAGAAAAAATACACGCGGGAGCAGATGACGATCCATGCAGGGGATGCTCTGGCATTTGATTTCTCGACGCTCGGTCCCGAGCTCAGAGTGGTGGGTAACCTGCCTTACAACATTTCCACGCCTATTCTGTTTCATCTGCTCGATAAGGTCGAAGCCATTCGTGATATCCACGTGATGCTGCAAAAAGAAGTGGTCGATCGCATGGTGGCACCACCGGGCCATTCGGACCGTAGCCGCCTCTCTGTCATGCTGCAGCGCTACTGTTATCTGGAACCCTTGCTGGATGTGCCGCCGGAGTCATTCGATCCAGCACCTAAGGTTAATTCGGCTGTGGTGCGCATGATGCCACGACCGATCGCCGACCGTTTGCCGGTGGACGAAGCTGCTTTACGCAATGTTGTGAATGCCGCTTTCTCGCAGCGTCGTAAGATGGTTAGAAACACCCTCAAACCATTGATGAGCAGTGAGCAGATCGAAGCCGCTGGGGTTGACCCTACAGAACGTGCCGAACAGCTCAGCGAAGCAGACTTTGTTGCGCTGGCTAAGCAGCTCGCCTGATTAGACGTTAAAAGTTGCGATCACCGGCGTGTGATCGGACGGGCGTTCCAGAACGCGCGGTGATTTGTCGATCACGCATTCGGTGCAACGTTCGGCCAGTGGTGTGCTGGCAAGAATATGATCAATGCGCAAACCGAAATTACGGCGAAACGCATTCATTCGGTAGTCCCACCAGGAAAAGCTTTTCTCCGCCTGCTCGAATTTACGAAAGACGTCGGTTAAGCCCAGAGCTTCGAGTGCAGCAAAGGCCTCGCGTTCCGGTGGTGATACATGAATGGCTTCTTTCCAGTCCGGGTGCGCATCGGCATCGGTAGGCGCAATGTTGTAATCGCCAATCACGCACAGCGCGGGATGCGCATTTAACTCGCTACGTAGCCACGCGGTTAAGTGCGACAACCAATCGAGCTTATAGGCAAACTTCTCACTGCCCGGTGTTTGGCCATTGGGGAAGTAGCCATTGACGACACGCACGCCGTTAATGGTGGCGGCGATAATGCGCTGTTGCGGATCATCATAGCCGGGTATGCCTCGCTGCACATCACTGGCAGATTCTCGTGATAGCAGTGCAACACCATTGTAGGTTTTCTGGCAGGCAAATACGGCGTGGTAACCGGCTTCCTCAATAGCTTCCAACGGGAATTTTGCATCCTCACACTTCAGTTCCTGCAGGCCCACAACATCCGGTTTGGCAGCGCTTAGCCAATCCAGTAGGTGTGGCAGGCGAACATTGAGCGAGTTGACGTTCCAGGTGGCGATTTTCATAGTTATTGGGGGGTGTGAATTAGTGGCGGGCGTCAGATTCGGGCGCTGTAAAAACCCAATCTGCCTGCAAGGTCGTTTGTGCCAGTGCCATATGTAATCGAGCACGCCAGCGCATGGCACCGCTAACGCAAACGGGAATGCTCCCCGTGCCAATCCATTGACCATCAGGCTGCTGCTCAAGCGTTACCCGAATCAGCCCCATATCCATGCTGTCACCCGTCAGGTCGATCCATACCGCTTCGGGTTTGTTGGTCGACAGTATCCGCTCTGGCGGTGTTAGCGTGAATGAGAGTGGGGCGCTGACCGGGATTGGGCGTGGCGCAATACTGAATGTCCAGGGTGCTTCCGATGCCACAGGGGTGATGATGGAGAGTGAGCAGGCACTGCGATTCAGATCACAAGGGGGTGGTGTAATCTGTGTTGCAAGTGGCTCATTCGTAACCAGGCTCACTAACTGCGGCTTATAGATGTGCGATAGCGCGAGAGATAGGCCGAGCAGAATCATCCCGGCCATCTGCCATAAACGACGTTTGGTTTTCCAGATGCCTGACATTTTTAGGTAATGTCCTTCGTTGTTTCATCGTGGTGAGGGCGGTGCTGGTTTCTCAGCAGCACAATCAGCGCGCCTTCCCCGCCATCGACGGGTTTTGCCTGGCAGTACGCCAGCACCTCATGGCGTTGTATTAACCAGTTGCGGGTGAGGGTTCGTAACACAGCCACTTGTCCCGGTGATCGTAATCCGCGACCCGTCACAACACGCACGCAACGTTGTCCTTGAAGCAAACATCGACTCAGAAACTTTGACAGTGCTTCGCGGGCGGCATCACGTGTATGGCCATGCAGATCAATTTCGTTCTGAATGACCCAGCGTCCACGGCGCAAGTCGCGTAGTACCTGCATGGAAACGCCACGGTGCAGATAGGTGGGTTCGTCACCCCCCTCTAAGCGGTCAGCCAACTGAATCGGTGCATGAATAAGTTCATGCAGAACGGCTTGGTCATCCAGATGGCGTTGTCGTGCCACAGGACGGGGCGGTTTTGGTGCGAGATCCGCTCGCGGGCTTGCCTTGAGCGGATTTGCATCAGATACATGAGCAAGAAACAGGGCTTGTTCTTCCTCGGTCAGCTTTGCCGGCATAGTGACGTACCGGTCAACCATCAAAAGTTTTAAGCGGCTGGCGTCCAGGCCTTTAGTGCCACATCAAGGCCTTGCGCCAGGCTGTCGAGGAAACGTTCTGCATCCAGGGCAGCCATACAACCGGTGCCGGCTGAGGTAATCGCCTGGCGGTAATTGTGATCCTGTACATCACCAGCAGCAAAGACGCCCGGCACGCTGGTGGCTGTGGCAAAACCATTGTTGCCCATGCGGGTGATGAGGTAACCGTTTTCCATATCAACCTGACCGGCGAACATATCGGTATTGGGCTTGTGGCCAATCGCGATGAAGACGCCGCGTAGTTCCTTGTCTTTGGTCGAACCATCGGCAGCCTTGATACGTACGCCAGTCACGCCGGTGTTGTCGCCCAGTACTTCATCAAGGGTCGAATTCAGTTCCAGGGCAATCTTGCCTTCTTCAACGCGCTTGTAGAGTTTATCGACCATGATCTTTTCAGCGCGGAACTTCTCACGGCGGTGAATTAGCGTCACTTTGCTGGCAATGTTGGCGAGGTACAACGCTTCTTCCACAGCGGTGTTGCCGCCGCCAACAACCGCAACCTCTTGATTGCGATAGAAAAATCCATCGCAGGTGGCGCAGGCAGAAACGCCGCGGCCGGCAAACTTCTCTTCTGATGGCAGGCCAAGGTACTGAGCCGAGGCGCCTGTGGCGATAATCAGGGCATCACAGGTGTAAGTGCCAGCATCGCCGACCAGTTCGAAGGGACGCTGACCCAGTTTAACGGTGTGGATATGATCAAACACCATTTCAGTCTCAAAACGGGCGGCATGCTGCTCGAAACGCGCCATCAGCTCTGGGCCCATCACGCCATTCACATCGGCAGGCCAGTTGTCGACTTCGGTCGTGGTCATGAGCTGGCCACCTTGCGCCAGGCCCGTAATCAGTACCGGTTTCAGGTTTGCGCGAGCCGCATAAATGGCCGAAGTGTAGCCGGCAGGCCCGGAACCAAGAATCAGCAGGGGGATATGACGGGCGTTGGCAGACATGAAAGCTCCTGGAAGTGGTGTGGCCCTTGTGAGGGAAGGCCGGAAAATCGTTAACTACAGGGATTATAATCGTTCCTTACGTCATCACCAGCCCGATACTGGGCATTCCATTTATTCATGACTCGACTTTTTAGCCGATCCCGATCAGTTACCCAGCGCATTGATGGCCCTCTGACGCTCCCGCAACGTATTAGAGCGTTGATGCAGGAAGCACGCTGGGCTGTGCTGGGTTTTGTAGCGCTTGTCGCAGTACTGGCTCTCTGGGGATTCAACCCCGCAGATCCTGCCTGGTCGCACTCTGGCCCAGCGGGACGAGTCACTAATCCAATGGGGCGATTCGGTGCGTGGATGGCCGATTTGTTGTTTTATCTCTTTGGTGGGGCAGCCTGGCTTTGGGCGCTACTACCGCTGGTACTTATTCTGATCGGCTGGTCAGAGCGTAAACGGGCACTGCGTGAAGCGGTTGAGCCGGAAGTGCGCCCTCTCTGGCTGACGATGGGTGGTTTCTTAGCCCTACTGGTGTGCATGTCGACATTTGCCGCATTACGTTTTCATACGAGTGGCGGGAAACTCCCCATGGGCCCGGGTGGTGTCGTTGGCGAAGGTTTTGCTACAGCAATTGGCCAAGCATTTGGCTTCACCGGTGCCACGTTGATTATGGCCTGCTTGCTGTTATTGAGCTGGCGTGTATTTAGTGGTCTGCCCTGGATGGTGCTTTTCGAGCGGACTGGCGCATTCATGGAAGGCGCAGTTGGCGGTGGGGGTCGTGCCGTAGAAAGCTGGCAGGATCGTCGTATTGGCAAGGAAGTCGCGCAGCAGCGCGAGGCAACAGTCGAGTTAAAACGTGCAGAGCCTATGGAGCCGGTGTTTATTGAACCGGCAGCGCCCGTAGAAGTGCCGGTATCACGCAAGGCCGTTCAGCGTAAAGAACGTGAGAAGCAGGTGCCACTGTTTCCGGAAGCGGTTGTCGGCGGCACCTTGCCACCGCTCAGCCTGCTAGATCCGGCACAACCACCGACGGATATGCCTACCGATGAAACGCTGCAATTTACCTCGCGTCTCATTGAAACCCGTCTGGGTGATTTTGGCGTCGAAGTGAAAGTCATCGCCGCCTATCCTGGCCCGGTGGTTACCCGTTACGAAATAGAACCGGCCGTTGGCGTCAAAGGTGCACAAATCGTTAACCTGGCACGAGATCTGGCGCGTGCGCTGGCGCTGGTATCGGTACGCGTGGTTGAAACCGTACCCGGTAAATCCTGCATGGCGTTGGAATTGCCAAATCCGAAACGCCAGACTGTGCGTCTTTCGGAAATCCTTTCCTCTCGCCCGTATCACAACATGAGTTCGCCCCTCACAGTGGCACTGGGTAAGGATATTGGTGGCGTACCCATCGTAGCCGATCTGGCCAAAATGCCGCACCTGCTGGTGGCCGGTACCACCGGCTCGGGTAAATCGGTGGGCGTGAATGCCATGATTCTCTCGATGCTCTACAAATCGGAACCGGACGCCGTGCGTCTGATTCTTGTAGACCCGAAGATGCTGGAACTGTCGATTTATGAAGGTATCCCGCATCTGCTGGCACCGGTAGTGACCGATATGCGTCAGGCTGCTAACGCGCTCACCTGGTGCGTGGCGGAAATGGAACGCCGCTATAAGGTCATGTCCAAGTTGGGCGTGCGTAATCTGGCAAGCGCCAATGAGCATATCAAGGCGGCTGCCGAGAAGGGTGAGCCGATCCCTAATCCGCTGACGCTCACACCAGAAGCGCCGGAGCCGCTGCGCAGCATGCCGCACATCGTCGTGGTGATCGACGAACTGGCAGATCTGATGATGGTGGCGGGCAAGAAGGTCGAAGAACTCATCGCCCGTCTGGCACAGAAGGCACGTGCATCTGGTATCCATTTGATTCTAGCTACGCAACGTCCGAGTGTGGATGTCATCACGGGTCTGATTAAAGCCAACATTCCAACGCGCATTGCCTTCCAGGTATCCAGCAAGATCGATTCGCGAACCATCCTTGATCAGATGGGTGCAGAAGCGCTGCTCGGCCAGGGTGACATGCTTTACCTGCCACCAGGTACTGGGTATCCACAGCGGGTACATGGCGCCTTTGTTGCTGATGAAGAAGTCCACCGTGTTGTGGATTACCTCAAATCAATAGGCGCACCCGAATACGAAGAAGGCATTCTTACCGGTGCGACTGAAGGTGAAGGTGGCGAAGGCGAGGGTGGTGATAGCGATGCTGAAGCAGATCCGCTGTACGACCAGGCCGTTGAAATCGTGCTCAAGAATCGTCGTGCGTCTATCTCGCTGGTGCAACGCCATCTGCGTATCGGTTACAACCGTTCAGCCCGTCTGATTGAAGCCATGGAAAAAGCCGGGCTCGTGTCGACAATGGATGGCCGCGGTGGCCGTGAAGTATTGGCGCCTAACCGTGCCGGAGACGAGTAAGCGGCATGCATTTGAAAAAGCCTTCACTCGCATTGATTGCAACGCTCTGTCTGATCTCGGGTTCTGCCTGGGCTGATAGCATCGCCGATCTTAAAAACTGGTTGCGTGAAACGCGCACCTTAAAGGCCGATTTTTCACAAACATCGGCTGGCGGTATTGGCGGTGGCAAGAGTCAGGGCAATATGGCCATTAGCCGTCCCGGTAAATTCCGCTGGTCGATCAACAAACCCTACTCGCAACTCATGGTGGGTGATGGTAGCCGTATCTGGCTTTACGATCCGGAACTCAAACAGGTCATCGTCCGTAAATCAGAAAAAGCCCTGGGCGGCACGCCTGCAGCATTGCTGGCAGGTGATAACGATGCCGAGCAGCGTTTTACGTTCAAAGCCGATGGTGAGCATGCCGGGGCCGAATGGGTGATTGCCGAGCCCAAGCAGAATGACACCGGTTTTGTGCGTATCCGTATTGGTCTGGCAGGGAATGAGCTCAAAGGCATGGTCCTGGAAGACAGCTTTGGCCAAGTCACCACATTGGCGTTTGCCAATGTGGTGCGTAATGGGGATGCCCCGGCTAGCCTGTTCCGCTTTACGCCGCCTGCGGGCGCCGATGTGCTTAAGCAATAATCAGCATGGATCTTTTTGCCGACGCTGCGTCTCATGGTGCGCCATCGGCGTATGCACCGCTGCCAGAAAAGCTGCGGCCGCAAACGCTGGAAAGCGTTGTCGGGCAAATGCATCTGCTTGGGCCGGGTAAACCGCTACGTCTGGTACTAGAAAGTGGCAACCCGCACTCCATGATTTTCTGGGGGCCACCGGGTACCGGTAAAACCACCTTGGCCCGTCTGGTTGCAAGGCACTGTGATGCCGAATTTTTGGCCTTGTCCGCCGTGCTAGCCGGCGTTAAAGAAATTCGTGAAGCCATCAGCTTTGCCGAAAAGGCACGGCAGACAGGTCGTAGAACCATTCTGTTTGTCGATGAAGTCCACCGCTTCAATAAGTCTCAGCAAGATGCCTTTTTGCCGCATGTGGAATCGGGGTTGGTCACCTTTATCGGTGCCACCACTGAGAATCCGTCGTTTGAAGTTAACGCAGCCTTGCTGTCACGCGCAGCAGTCTACGTATTGAAGTCACTGACCAGCGAAGAACTGGCCGAACTTTTTGATCGCGCTATGGCAACACTGCCAGAAGCTAAAGTCAGCGATGAAGCACGTATCCGTCTGATCGGGGTGGCGGATGGCGATGCGCGGAAACTCCTTAATCTCATCGAGCAGACACTCGCGGCAGCCAAGGCCAGTGGTATTGCAGAAATCAGCGGCGAGTTTGTTGCCAATACACTCGCCCAGAACTTGCGCCGTTTCGATAAAGGCGGCGATGCCTTTTACGACCAGATCTCTGCATTGCATAAATCCGTACGCGGTTCCAATCCGGATGCCGCCTTGTACTGGTTTGTTCGTATGCTAGACGGCGGGGCAGATCCGCGCTATCTGGCTCGTCGCATTGTGCGCATGGCCTGGGAAGATATCGGCCTGGCCGATCCCCGTGGTGCGCAGATTGCCCTGCAGGCGGCCGAAACCTATGAACGTTTGGGCTCACCCGAAGGGGAACTAGCGCTGGCCAATGCGGTGCTCTATCTGGCGGCCACGGCCAAATCCGATGCCGCGTACCGCGCGTATAATCAGGCCCGAGCCTTCGTGCGGGAGGATGAGTCCCGCCCTGTGCCCATGAATCTGCGTAACGCACCCACCCGTCTGATGAAAGAACTCGGACATGGCGAAGGTTATCGACATGCGCACGACGAAGTTGGCGGTTATGCCGCCGGCGCCAATTATTTTCCGGAGGGGATGCAGGATGTCTCCTGGTACCAGCCGGTGGAGCGTGGCTTAGAAGCCCGCATCAAAGAACGACTTGCCCAATTGAAAGAGTTAGATCGAAATGCTTGATATCCAGTTGCTCCGTACACAACCTGAAGAAATTGCTCGTCGCCTTGCCACGCGTGGTGACGCGATTGATTTTGCACCATTCAATGCGTTGGAAGCCGAGCGTAAAACGCTGCAGCAACGCACGCAGGATCTGCAAGCCCAGCGCAATAGCCTGTCCAAGCAAATCGGCATCCTTAAAGGTAAAGGCGAAGATGCCACTGCCGTGCTAGCTGAGGTGGGCAAGCTGGGTGACGATCTTAAAGCATCGGAAGCCCGCCTAGCCGAGTTGCTTGAAGCCATGACGGCATTCACCTCGGCGCTACCGAATCTGCCGGGTGACGATGTGCCTGTAGGTGCCGACGAAAACGACAATGTGGAAATCAAACGCTGGGGCACTGTTCCAACCTTTGATTTCGAAGTGAAAGATCACGTCGATATTGGGGCTGGTTTGAATGGCATGGATTTCGAAACGGCGACCAAATTAACGGGCTCACGCTTTGTTGTGCTGCAGGGCCCGGTTGCCCGGCTGCATCGTGCGCTGGCTCAGTTTATGCTGGATACGCACACGGCCGACCACGGTTACACCGAGCTCTATGCGCCTTACATGGTTAACAGCGCCAGCCTTTATGGCACCGGCCAGCTGCCCAAGTTTGCCGAAGACCTGTTTCAAGTGCCGCGTGGCGAAGCAGAGCCGTATTACCTGATTCCTACCGCTGAAGTGCCGGTGACCAATATCGTGCGCGATACCATCACGCCGGCCGAGCAACTCCCACTCAAGTGGGCTTGCCATACGCCATGCTTCCGTTCGGAAGCCGGTTCAGGTGGTCGGGATGTGCGTGGTCTCATCCGTCAGCACCAGTTCGAAAAGGTAGAGCTTGTTCAGGTCACTATGCCAGAGCAATCGGACCAGGCGCACGAAGATCTTACGCGCCATGCCGAAACCATTCTGGAAAAATTGGGTCTGCCGTATCGCCGTATCGTACTATGCACAGGTGACATGGGCTTCTCATCGCAGAAGACTTATGACCTTGAAGTCTGGCTGCCAGCGCAGAACACCTATCGCGAAATTTCCAGCTGCTCCAATTTCGGTAGCTTCCAGGCGCGCCGCATGCAGGCACGTTTCCGCAATGCCCAAGGCAAGCCGGAATTAGCACACACGCTCAATGGTTCCGGCCTGGCAGTGGGCCGCACCCTGGTAGCCATTCTGGAAAACTATCAACAAGCCGATGGCAGCGTACGTGTACCTGAAGTACTGCAGCCTTATATGGGTGGCCTCAAGGTTTTGTCAGCGCAAGCCTGACCCTGATCCTGTTGCAGTTTTAGGGGCACTCACCCCGTAAGTACGGGTGGGTGCCGTCAGGCTAAAGCTAGTGGTCGCCGGGTAGCTGCGCGAGAGAATCGCGTAGTACATGCGTACATTTTCCGCAGTGACTACTGCTTCGCCACCACGTATCTTGGTACCGCTCTTAGTCTGGCCGAGCAGTGGGAGCGTCTTCTTCAAATCTGCCCACGAATCAGGATTCAGATTCTGACTCTTGGCCATACTACGGGCCGCATTGATCTGCGCTGGACCCACGTTGTAAGAAGCGATCGCCATCCAGGTTTTGTCCGGTTCTGGCACCGTTGCCGGAATTTCATCGCGCAGCATATCAAGATAGCGTGCACCACCCATGATGCTCTCATAAGGGTCAAGCCGGTTTTTTACACCCAGGCGGTCTGCGGTGTCTCCCGTGAGCATCATTAAGCCACGTACACCGGTCGGGCTAACCAGTGATCCATCCCAGTGAGACTCTTGGTATGCCAGCGCCGCTAACAAACGCCAGTCGTAGCCGCTTGCCAGTTGCGCCCGTTTAAACTGGGCTAGATACTGCGGCAAACGGGTTTTCATACGTGTCAGAAATACGCTGCGGTCGGCTTCCTGCAAACGCTCTACCGCGCCAAAGTAGCGATCGCGTAGCTGCCGTAGTGTACCATCCTGCTCTGCAGTTGCCAGAAACTTGTTGGCCTGAAGTACGAGCGCATCACCACTGCGCTTGGGAAAGGCCCAGACAATATCTTCAGTGTCGCCAACGGCTATCGAGGCATCAATCCCCGGGTAGTAATTGATACCGATTCTAAAAACTGACCGCGGCACAATGGCCAGCGTAATTTTGCGTTCGGAAACAGCCTTGAGTAGATCAAGCTCGTTCCAATCCGGGTGCGTTTCCAGTTGGGGCGCTACTTTCTGGCGTTCAAGTTGCCTGAGCCATAACGAATTGCTGCTGGCATTGAGTGCATGCACCGTGGTCTTGTGCAACTGTTTGATCGATTCGAGTGGTGCGACATCATCCGGTTGCACCAGAACAAGCGGTTCTTGAGCATAGGCCGCCGAAGCACGTAATAGAGATGCTTGCGGTTGTTGCTCATCATCGGCACCGGTCAGGTTCCGATTGCTGGGCGCTTCTACAAATCGTTTGGTAAACCAGGCGGCCGCCATATGGACTTCACCCCGTTCTACCATGCGATGCAGAGCCTCTTCATTATCTGCCACAACGAAACGAACTGATTTTCCCAAGGATTTAGCAAAGGCCTCTACCAGATCATGATCAAAGCCACTTTCTAGAATAATCGGCTTGCCATCCGCATCTGTAGTTTTCTCGCGCATGAAACTGGTTGGGGTTTCACGCGTGCCAACGACCAGATCCCGCGAAAGCATCAGCGGCTGAATATGCGGCATGAGGTAAAAGACGCCCAATAACAAACCGCCTACCAAAACGGCAGCTTTAAGCCAGAGTACCCAACGTGGCGCGGCATTGAGACGACGCACAATTCCCTGCGTCCGGCGGGCAAGCGCAGACAGCCTAGGATATCGGTTGGCAATCTCGTTGATCGGATGGGGCACTTTAGCGGCTGGTTTCCTGTGGTTGGGTTAGCACCGGTTCGTTAACGGCGCTTCAGAAATGGCAGATCGTGCTACAATTCGCGCGTCGGAGAGGTGGCAGAGTGGTCGAATGTACCTGACTCGAAATCAGGCGTACTGAAAGGTACCGTGGGTTCGAATCCCACCCTCTCCGCCAAATTATTGCACAACCCGCTGATTTGGCGGGTTTTTTGTTGCCTGCCTGTTTCTCAGTTATAGTCCAATCATGGCATGAGAGGCATACTTAATGCAGCTGTTTAAATCCCTCGCTCATTTACCACGTACTGTTTGGCTGATCGGCCTAATCAGCCTACTGAATGATAGTGCGAGTGAGATGTTGTACCCACTCATTCCCTTATATCTATCGGCTGTTCTGATGGCCGGACCGAAGGCTTTGGGTTTGATTGAAGGGGTCGCGGAAGCAACGGCCAGTTTGCTTAAATTGTTTTCCGGGGTGTTGATGGATCGAACCCGCCGGGCTAAACCATGGATTGTGGTGGGTTATGGTCTTGTAGGTCTGGGGCGACCGCTCATTGCATTTGTAACCAGTTGGCCGTGGTTGATGGTCATTCGGTTTAGCGATCGGGTGGGTAAGGGATTGCGTACTTCGCCACGAGATGCGCTTTTGGCAGCGGCTGTAGGGCCTCACCGCCGTGGATTGGCGTTTGGGTTACATCGGGCGATGGATAATGCCGGCGCAGTCGTTGGCCCTTTGGTTGCCTGGGCGTTGTTGGCGTCTGACATTCCATTAAAAGAGATTTTTCTCTGGTCGGTAGTGCCGGCGGCCGCATGTGTTCTTTTAGCATTGTGTCTCAAAGATGTCCCCGGCGAACGCTTTGAAGCGATGCCACGCTTCAATTGGCGTGATCACAAGATCAGTGGTTCGATGAAACGCTATTTGATCGTTGTGGGCATTTTTTCCCTGGGAAATGCTTCGAACATGTTTCTTTTGTTGAGGGCGGGAGATTTAGGATTGGCACAGCAGGATATTCCGCTCTTGTGGGCCGCGGTCTCAGTCATTCCTACGCTATTTTCAACGCCTCTTGCTGCTTGGTCTGATCGTATCGGGCGTTTACGGCTCTTATTTGCCGGGTACGCGGCATACGGTATCGTCTATCTGATTCTGGCGAATCTGGCCCATGGCAGTCTATGGCTGTTTGCCCTTTATGCGCTCTATGGTTTGTTTCTAGCCGCAACGGAGGGTGTTGAAAAAGCAATGGTTGCGGATTTGGCCGACGAATCTCACCAGGGAACGGCATTTGGTTGGTTCAATATGATCACGGGCTTATGCCTTTTGCCCGCATCGATTATCTTTGGGTGGTTATACCAAGACTATTCCGCCGAGTTTGCATTTGTCTTCTCGGGAGTTTGCGCACTCAGTTCCGCAATACTTATGCTGTTCTGGTGGAAGACCTTCAACGCAAGCCTGATGCCACGCCAATCGCTGTCTTAACCCATTGGCTGGCTAATACCTGGAACTTCTCAGGCGAATCCACTTCCCGGCGGAATTGTTCGCTGGAAACCAGATAGACCCCTTCGCCTAAGAGTTTGCCCGAAACACTATCCAGTAGTTTGGCCTCTACCATGAGCTGGGGTTGGCTGCCATCAATGCTCATGCCTTTGCCTGCCGCCCGCAGTACCGTGCCGATAGGAACCAGGCGCTTGGGGCGGAAGGTGCCGTTATCGACGATAACGCCGGTAATTGCCGTGCTCAGCCGCGCGATGCGTTGCCCGGGCTTATAACTAATGCCGAATTGTTTACGGACCAATTGGCGCATGGAAATATCCATGGCGTTGCGAATGCGATAAATGGTTTCTTCGCTAACGCCATTCTTGCCCAAGTCCTTATCTGCAGCCTGATAGAGCACAATTGGGTCGACCATGACGGCGCGAAAATCTGTACGTTTGAACTCGGGATTGAGATAACGATAGATTTTGACGCCCGGCTGTGTGGAAACCAGTTTTAGCCGGTCATAATCTGACGCATCGATGAACTCATTGGGGTCTTGCTTTGGCACGCTTGCACAGGCGGCCAGAAAACAGGCGATAACACCCAGGCACAGGCGGGTGTAAAAGCGCTTAAAACGCGATTGAGAGGCGAAAATCGATAGTTGGGTCACGTGTCAGACCGGATCTGCAGGATCGCGGTGTCAATGAGATAATGTGCCTATTATAAATGGTTGAGTATCAATACATGTCTCGTCACTTTCTGGTTACCGGCGCCGCAGGTTTTATCGGCATGCACACGGCCATGCGCCTCCTTGAACGGGGCGATACCGTGGTGGGGTTGGATAACCTGAACGATTACTACGATCCGGCTTTAAAGCTGGGTCGTCTGGATGTGTTGGCCAAGTATCCGGGTTTCCGCTTTATCAAGGGGGATCTGGTTGATCGCGAACTGATGTCGAATCTGTTTGCGACCGAGAAATTTGATGGGGTCGTGCACCTGGCCGCGCAGGCGGGGGTGCGTTACTCAGTGACCAACCCGCATACCTATGCCGACTGTAACCTCACGGGTTTTCTGAATGTGCTGGAAGGTTGCCGTCAGAACAAAGTGGGGCATCTGGTGTATGCCTCTAGCTCAAGCGTTTATGGCGGCAATGAAAAAATGCCGTTTTCCGAGGGGGATAGTGTCGACCACCCAGTAAGCCTGTATGCCGCTACCAAGCGTGCCAATGAACTCATGGCGCACAGCTACAGCCATCTGTACAACCTGCCTGTGACCGGTTTGCGCTTCTTTACGGTGTATGGCCCCTGGGGTCGTCCGGATCAGTCGTTGTTTTTATTTGTCAGCGCCATGCTGAAGAATGAGCCGATCAAGGTGTTCAACGAAGGAAAAATGCGCCGGGACTTCACCTACATCGACGATATCGTCGAAGGCGTCATCCGTGTGCTGGATAAACCGGCAACGCCGGATGCGGGTTTTGACCCGCAACAGCCACTGCCGCATACCGGTCGTGCGCCGTATCGCATTTTCAATATCGGTAATAGTGACCCAGTGCCGTTGATGGACTTTATCGAGGCCATTGAATCATCACTGAACATGACAGCACAGAAAAACTATCTACCCCTGCAGGCAGGTGACGTGACAGAAACTTTTGCCGATACAAGTGCCCTTGATGCCTGGGTAGGCTTTAAACCAGCGACTACCGTTAATGAAGGCGTGGGGCGGTTTGTCGATTGGTACCGCTCGTACTACAAGGTCTGAGCCACGCATTGTCATCGTTTTGAGATCTGCCTGAGTCAGACTACGAATTTATCTTGAACGGATAGCATCATGAATCAACCTCTACCCGCATTGCTTTGTTTGAATGCAGGTTCTTCCAGTGTGAAGTTCTCGCTCTATAAGGCAGTCAATGGCGCACCAGAATTGCTGTTCGGTGGACAGATTGAGGGCTTGCTGACGCAGCCGCGTTTCAAATCAAAAGATGCCCAGGGCAATACACTGAACGAGCGACAGTGGGATCAACCACAACGACGTGCAGAAGCCGTAGAAATTATTCTTGAGTATGTGAAAGCAGAAGCCAAGGACTACAAGTTAGCGGCTGTGGGGCACCGTGTGGTGCTGGGCGGTATAGAGTACCCGCATTCAGTAATCGTGGACGATGCAGTATTGGATGTGCTGGATCACTACGTGCCTATCGTGCCCAGTCATCAGCCCGCTGAAATCGAGTCGATCCGTTTGCTGCGGGCAAGCCACCCGGATTTGAAACAGGTCGCCTGCTTCGATTCTGCGTTCCACCGGACAAAATCAGAAGTCGCGGATCTCTATGCATTGCCGTTGAGCTACCGCGACAAGGGTATTCGGCGCTGGGGCTTTCATGGTCTATCGTATGACTACATTAGTACCCAGTTGCCCAAGTTGTCGCCACGTTTGGCTACAGGCAAAACAGTGGTGATGCATCTGGGCAGCGGTGCCAGCCTTTGTGGTTTGGTGAATAGTCAGAGTGCCTATACCTCCATGGGCTTTTCACCACTGGATGGGCTGATGATGGGTACGCGTTGTGGCTCACTTGACCCGATGATCCCTATCTATCTGATGGATCAGTACAAGATGACACCGGCTGCCATCGAAAAGCTCCTGATCAAGGAGTCCGGTCTGCTGGGCGTTTCGGGTGTCTCTAACGATATGCGGGATCTGGAATCCTGCCCGGATGCACAGGCTCAATTGGCTATTGATCTCTTTGTTTACATGCTGGCGCAACAAACCGGTACCGCTATGGCTTCGATTCAGGGCCTGGATGGGATTGTGTTTACGGCCGGTATTGGTGAGCGTTCGCCGCTCATTCGTGCCAAAGCCTGTGCAGCGTTGAGCTGGGCCGGTGTGGAAATTGATCCGGCACTAAACGAAAGCCAGCGCCAGGAAGCGCGCCGCATTTCTACGGTAGAAAGCAAGGTCGAAGTCTGGGTCATTCCAACGGACGAAGAATCGGTGATCGCGCGCGATACCTGGAAGTTGTGTGCGTCAGGCGGGTAATGAGGCACTTGTTGAATAAGCAATTAGGGTGGGTCGTCTGCGGTAGTGCAATCACCGCGGTGTTGACCGCATGCGCACCCATGCCTGCGCTCGGCCCAGTTGCCGATGCCAAGGCACCAGAGGCGTTCAAGAGTACACAGACCTTTCAAGCGCCAGAAGCCAATTGGCCGAATGATCGCTGGTGGGAAAAATACAACGACCCACAGCTTAATCAGTTGATCGAAGAAGGTTTGGCGGATGCGCCCGATCTCAAAGCAGCACAAGCACGCTTACGTCGGTCAGAGGCGCAATCACAAGCGGTAGGGTCGATTCTTTACCCGCAGCTTGGCGTTAATGCTACCGCTTTTGGTCAGGAAGCCAGTACCAATTACATTGTGCCGGCACCATATACGCCGCAAGGCTGGTATTCGTACGGCCAGGCGACACTTAACTTCAACTGGGAAATTGATTTCTGGGGCAAGAATCGTGCTGCCTTAGCCGCCGCCGTTGCCGAAAGCCAGGTACGAAGTGCCGAAGTTGCTCAGGCACGATTGATACTAACCACATCGATTGCCCGTAGCTACGCCGATCTAGCGCGATTGATTGCTGATCGCGCTACCGCTGAAAAAGCATTGGATATACGTAATAAAACCTGGGCACTGTTTGCCGAACGCCAGAAGCAGGGTTTGGAAAACCTGGGCGCAGTGAGTCAGGCTGAAGGTAAAAAGAATCTCGCAGAAAATGATCTTGTGCAGATCGATGTGCGTATTGCCGAGACCCGCAATCGTATTGCCGCACTGGTTGGCGCAGGCCCAGACCGGGGGCAGCAAATTAAGCCGCCGAATAATCTGATTCAGGCAAATTACGCATTACCCCCCGATCTCGGTATCAACTTGGTTGGGCGTCGACCCGATATTGTGGCAACACGCTGGCAGGCCGAAGCTTCGCAGAGTCGTATTGAGCAACGAAAGGCCGCTTTCTATCCGAATGTAAACGTCATTGCATTTATTGGTGCACAGTCATTGGGAATCAACAAGCTTGTTGAATCCGGTTCCTATATGAGCAATGCCGGCCCGGCTATTTATTTGCCACTATTCCTGGGCGGCAAATTGCGGGCTGACCTCAAAGTAGCCCGCGCCGATTACGATGAAAACGTGGCCAACTACGAGAAGACACTTATCCAGGCATTGAACGAAGTGGCCGATGTGGCAGCCGGGTTGAAGCAATTACAAAAGCAGGTGCGTCTGGCTGATCAGAGTGTGGCTGCGCAAGGCCGCGGTTTAACCGTCGCCGCCAATCGTTATAAGGGCGGACTGGCTAATTACCTGGATGTGTTGGTAGCTGAAGACGAGTTGCTCACCAGCTGGCGTGTGCAGACTGATGTGCGCACGCGTGCCTTCATTCTGGATGTGGCCCTGACCAAAGCCTTGGGCGGTGGTTATCAGGTTGATCCTGCTGATGTGCTTCAGCAAGATAAAACGAGCGAGGAATTTCCCCAATGAGTCGTAAACAACAAATCGTGAGACAACTCGCGGAGCGCAAGAAAGCGTTCATGGTGTTGGGTAGTGTCGTTGCTGCCTGCGCGCTGATTTTCGGGTTGTACTGGGGGTTCTATGGTTCTCGCTATGTCAGTACCGATAACGCTTATACAGCCACCGAAATCGCTCAAGTGACACCAGAAGTAGATGGCACCATTCAAGCGGTCAATGTGGTCGACACGAATAGCGTTAAGGCGGGTGATGTACTGGTGGAGATTGATCCGCGCGATATGCAGGTGAGCTATGACAAAGCCAAGGCGAATTACGATCGTGCCAAAATTGAATTTGACCGACGTAAAGCACTGGCGGGTTCGGGTTCTGTATCGGCCGAAGAGTTAACCCGTTCAGAGAATGACCTTGCTCAGGCGACCGCCAATTTCCGCGAGGCAGAGCTTAATCTTGAGCGCACGACGATTAAATCGCCGATTGATGGGGTGGTTGCCAAGCGTCAGGTACAGATTGGCCAACGCGTGCGTGCCGGTACACCACTCATGGTGATCGTGCCGTTACATAAGCTGCATGTGGATGCGAACTTTAAAGAAAGTGAACTGGAAAAGATTCACCTGGGTCAGAAAGTGCGCTTAACGTCGGATCTTTACGGCAGTCGCGTGGTGTACCAGGGTGTGGTTGATGGGTTTTCAGGTGGCACAGGTGCCGCTTTTGCAACAATCCCTGCCCAGAATGCCACGGGTAACTGGATCAAGGTAGTGCAGCGCGTTCCCGTGCGCATTCGTTTGCAACAGGAAGAGTTAATCGCCAATCCACTCAGCGTCGGCGTTTCGATGCAGGTGCGAGTTGATACGCGCAGTGACTAATGTCCGCCACAGATAAAGCACTTCAACCGCTCAGCGGCTGGCAGCTGTGGGCTGCCGCCATGTTCCTGTCGATGGCCAATCTGATTGCCATCCTGGACATGACGATTGCCAATGTCTCGGTGCTCACTATTGCCGGAGGGCTGGCTGTAACCCCGACACAGGGCACCTGGGTCATCACCTCGTATGCGGTGGCCGAAGCGATTACCGTCCCCCTAACTGGCTGGTTTACGCAGCGCTATGGCTCGGTCAAAGTGTTTGTCATTGCCATGGCTGCGTTTGGCATTTTCTCAGGATTGGCTGGTCTGTCATCGTCGTTAGGGTTTCTGGTCTTTGCTCGGATATTGCAGGGGATGGCAGGCGGGCCGCTCATGCCTCTGTCGCAAACCTTACTCTTGAGAATCTTTCCGAAGGAAAAGGCCGGTGCTGCAACAGGTATCTGGGCAATGACCACTCTGGTGGGCCCTGTTTTAGGGCCTATTCTCGGTGGTTGGATCTGTGACAACTATTCATGGCCATGGATTTTTCTAATTAACCTACCTATAGCAGGTGCCTGCGCATATATCTGTTGGAAGATTCTGCGCCGCTATGAAACCAAGATTATTCGTAACCCGATCGATGTGGTTGGATTTGTACTCCTGATTATCTGGGTCGGCGCATTGCAGATCATGCTGGATGAGGGCAAGAATCTGGATTGGTTCTCGTCGCCTATCATTAGTCTGTTGGCTGTGATTTCCGTAATCGGATTTATTGCTTTTCTGATTTGGGAGTTTACGGAAGAGCACCCGATTGTCGATCTACGGGTGTTCAGGCACCGGGGTTTTACCGCGGCAGTGTTAACCGTGTCATTAACCTTTGCCGGTTTCTTTGCGGCGAATGTGCTCACTCCACTGTGGCTTCAGAGTTTTATGGCGTACACCGCTACCGATGCCGGGATGACAACGGCCTGGATCGGTATCACCGCATTTTTTACCGCACCTGCAGTAGCTGCCATGTCCATGAAGATGGATCCACGCAAACTGGTCTTCTTTGGCGTGCTCTGGCTTGGTTTGATTACCATGTACCGTGCTGTAGCCACCACCGATATGAGTTATTGGGATATTGCGTTGCCGCTGATGCTACTGGGTCTCGGTATGCCGTTCTTCTTTATTCCCTCTACAGCAGCTGCTTTAGGGAGTGTTGAGGAAGCAGAAACCAATTCAGCTGCAGGACTCATGAACTTCATGCGTACGCTTGCAGGTGCTGTGGCAACCTCAGTCGTTACAACGTACTGGGAAGACGAAATCACCCGTAACCGGGCAGAGCTGGTGGGGGTCATTGATCCGGCGCGAATGACTTACAACCAGTTAATAGATCAAGGAATGACAGATGCGCAGGCGCTAGCAGTGCTTGAACGGGTCGTTACGGAACAGAGCGTGATGCTTGCCACTAACGAACTGATGCTCGTCGTGTCACTCATGCTGATTTTCTCCGCATTTGTGATCTGGCTGGTGCCTAAGCCTACCCGTGTCGTTGATCCATCGGCTTCACATTAGACAGAATCTCGATCTCCGGTGTCATGGTCACGGAAACCTCAAGCGAGTGTTCGCCGCCGCCGACTACGACACCACGCAATGGGATGACATCTGCGTAGTCTCTACCTGTCGCTAAGGTGACGAATTCGTCGGATACGGCCTTGCCATTGGTCGGGTCTAAGCCTAGCCAACCATGTCCGGGGCACCACGCTTCCACCCAGGCATGTGTCGCATCGGCGCCAATTAGTCGCGGCTTTCCTGGCGCCGGATGCGTGAGGATGTATCCACTGACGTAACGCGCTGGAATACCCGTGCACCGTAAAGCGGCAATCATGAGATGCGCAAAATCCTGGCAAACCCCACGCTTGTTACGAAAGACTTCGGGTAGCGGTGTACCGATGGTCGTTGCCGAAGCATCAAACACAAACTCATCTTGCATCGCCTGCGTCATTAGCAGCAATTGCTGATGTAGTGGTTTTCCTTCTCCTAAATGTTTCAATGCCCACAGCTTTGCTTCGGGCAATGAGGGAATCATAGGGGAATCGACCAGATAGGCGGCGCAGGCCATTGCAAATTCGGTGCCCTGGACGTCGGCAGGGTCGAAACGTCGTCTTGCCAGGCTCTTGCCGTGCCAGAGAGGAGAGCTTGTTGGCCACGTTGGGCACTGCACAGAGATGTCCATGCGTGCTTGAACATTGAGCAATCGATGTGGCGATGTAATCGCAAAATCTCGATAGGCATTGTCGTAAAAATCAACGCCTTCACTTGATTCGGCTAACGGCTGGTTGATTGTTAAGGTGGTGCTATGAACGGTCTGATGCGTCCGATTGCTAGGTACTAAGTGAGCACGGTGGCGTGCATTAGTCACCGAATATGCGTAGCAATATTCTGTATCGTGCACAACACGATATCGTTTCCATGATTTTGCGTCATCAGCCATGTCAGTCATTAAACAGAAACAGCTGCTTCGCTGACATTGAAGTAACGAGTAGCCAGTAAATCATTGAGCGCCGATGTTTCCTGAGATAGGACCGCAAAAGTCTGGCGCAATTGAGACAAATCTGGCAATCCACCAATAGACCATTCGGTTAGCTGGATGCCGCTTTGTTCTAGCCCTACGATGGCACTGCCAGCATCCACGCCAAGTCGTTGTAGCGCCTGTTGAACACCTTCAATCTGAAACCTTAAGGATCGTGGATTGGTTGCATCCAGCAAAACAATGCTACGCACTGCGCGCCAGCTGGCAAGACCAGTCGTCTGACTACGAAACGATCCGGAGGAGTCTGTTAAATCGAGAAGCCAATCCATCGGTTGGTGGGTTTCATTTGTTGCTGTGTCCGTATGGTTGGCCTGTAGGAGCTGTCCAACGACGACATCAAGTGCTTTAGCCAGTAGTTGCAATCGTTCAATGCGACGGCCTAATGACAGAAAACGCCAACCGGCATCCCGATTCATGGCATCGAGTGAAAATCCAGATAGCGTTGCCAGACCAGAGACCGCTCGGTCAAGCCAGACTAAGGTCGGCCCAAGCGTTAAGTTAGGTGACATTGCTTGATCGTTCACTAGACGGTTCATCGCGCGCCAGTGATCATGGGAAATTCTGTCACGTAAAGAGAATCCAATGCGACCGAGTTCTTGTAAGGTCTGAGATAGTCCCTGGGCATGGGCAGGGTTTGCAGCGCAACTAATGAGTGATTCAACAGAAACCTGGGCGGGATCTTTACAGCCAGGGGGCAGAACGATGAGACCGTAAGACCAGGCAAGTTGATGTAGTGCTTTGACACCATGACGCCGTGCATAGTGCAGGCGTTCACTCAACGTCAGTCGTAAAAGACGCGCAATTCCCTCCGCCCGTTCTGTGTAGCGGCCCATCCAGAATAGATTTTCTGCAACGCGTGAAGGTACACCGGTATGAATAATCGGGGCAGCGACCTCAGATTCAGGGGTGTTTAAAGGGAGTTCATCGCTAACGCCGGCTTGTAATACCCACGTATCTTTCGATGCACCACCTCGTTGCATTGAAACAATACGCGCATCACGATGAGATTCAACGCGGGTCAATCCCCCGGGCATAACTTCATAACCTTGTTCGGTAGCAACGGCATAGGCACGAAGACCTACTGAACGCGCATCGAGTTGCAAGGTCCCCGGGCGGCGATTCAGAACAGGTGCCTGTGAAAGGCGCACCCATTCCTGGGCAACAAATTTATCAGGGGAGGCCTCGATCTGACCGAGCAGAGCTTCTTTTGATTCTGTACTGAGGTCTTGTCCGAAAATCGGGGCAAAATCACTGATGCCCTGTACAGATTTTATGACCAGATCATCCAGATTGATCCGCACATAATTCATGGCGGCAGCTTCTCCGCACCACCAGGTGCCAACTGACGGTAGGGCAAGCTCTTCACCCAAAAGAAATCTGCAAGCGGCTGGCAGAAACCCCTGTAATGCAGCCGATTCAACGACACCACTCCCTAATGCATTGGCCATGAGCACCGTGCCACGCCGCGCACAATCTGTTAGGCCAGCAATGCCTAATGCCGAATCACTTCGTAGCTCCAGAGGGTCGCAGTAGACATCGTCCTGCCGACGAAGAATGGCGTGTACACGCTGTAGACCGCTGATGGTTTTAAGCCACACACAACCATCTCGCACTGTCAGATCGCCACCTTCAACCAAAGGGAAACCTAAATAGCGTGCCAATAGGCTGTGTTCGTAGTAAGTCTCGTTAAGTGGTCCTGGAGTGAGTACGACGATACGCGGTGATTCACCATCACAGGGTGAGTGGTGTGCCAAAGACTCTCGGAAGGCCGAAAAGTACTCCGTTAGCCCTGCAACCGGCATTTGCGATAGGAGTTCCGGAAACGCACGTGACATAACCATTCGGTTTTCTAGTGCATAGCCGGCACCCGAAGGTGCCTGTGTGCGATCAGCGACTACCCACCACTGTCCATCAGGTGAGCGGAGCAAATCGGCGGCATAACTATGTAAAAACACATTGCCGGGAGCCTGCGTGCCAAACGCCGCTGGTAGCCATCCACCAGCCCCGAAAATAACCTCTGGAGGGATAATGCCTTCTTTTAACAGCCTTTGCGGGCCATAGATGTCAGCAAGAAGTTGGTTTAATAACCGGGCACGTTGAGCCAAACCATAGGACAGTGCAGTCCACTCGTCGCTCGGTAGGACGAGGGGTAATTCATCTAAAGCCCAGGGTCGATCTTTTCCCTGGGGGTCTGCGTAAATGGTGTAGGTAATGCCTTCATCACGAATGTGTTGCTGGGCAACAGCTAATCGTGACTCGATTTCTGCTGGTGGCGTACCACCCAGTAAATCCAGGACCGGTAGCCAGTGTGCCCGTGCTGCACCCGCTGCGTCACAGAGTTCATCGTACCGCTCAGCTGCCAGACTGCGTTGGGCATAGCCCGACAGCAGTGCGGAGGCAGCAGTTTGGGTTTGAGCTCGCTTTGTGGCTGAGGCTACGAAGTGCATAAATTTGGCAAATTAAATCCGGAGTCAGGTTAAGCGTAAATCCAGCGTAAACGGAAAATCTGGATTGAGGTGCTGTTTATCAACCCGGACTTCGCCTGGAGTATGACCGATCCGGAAGAAGCGTGCTAGACGCCGAGCCTCTGCCTCATAAGCATTGACTGGGAATGTGTCGTAGTTGCGGCCACCTGGGTGTGCAACATGGTATTGGCAGCCACCGAGTGAACGATGCATCCAGGTGTCTACAAGGTCAAAGGTGAGGGGGGCATGAACGCCTATTGTCGGATGGAGGCAATTTGGCGGTTGCCAGGCGCGATAGCGAACGCCCGCAACGTATTCACCTTGCGTGCCGGTTGGATGTAATGGCACAGCCTCCCCATTACAGGTAACGACATGGCGGCCTTCTACAAATCCATTAACTTTGATCTGTATCCGTTCCAATGACGAATCTACATAGCGCACGGTACCGCCTTGCATGCCTTCTTCACCCATTACGTGCCAAGGTTCTAGAGCCATGCGAATGTCCATACGCACATTATTAACATCCATTTCGCCAATGTGCGGGAAGCGGAATTCGAAATGCGGTGCAAACCATTCTGGCTTGAATGCGTAGCCGGCTTGGTTAAGCTCTTCGATCACGTCACACAAGTCAGCCCATATAAAATGGGGCAACATATAGCGATCATGTAGCCCGGTGCCCCAGCGGATCAGGCTTGAAGGCTGATAAGGTGTCTTCCAGAATCGAGCGACTAGAGCACGCATCAACAACTGTTGAGCAAGGCTCATGCGGGCATGCGGTGGCATCTCGAAGGCCCGCATTTCAAGCAAGCCTAGTCGGCCTGTTGAGCTGTCTGGTGAATAGAGTTTATCGATGCAGAACTCGGCACGATGCGTGTTGCCGGTAACATCTACCAGAAGATTGCGTAGTGCCCGATCCACCATCCAGGGCGGCACATTATTAAACAGGCTCTGTTGGCGACGCATCTCTTCAAATGCAACTTCGAGTTCCCGAACAGATTCATGGCGCGCTTCATCAACCCGAGGTGCCTGACTTGTCGGCCCAATAAACAAACCGGAAAACAGATAGGACAAGGCAGGGTGGTTATGCCAGTAAGCCACCATGCTGGCAAGCAAATCTGGCCGCCTTAAAAATGGCGAATCTGAAGGTGTGGCACCGCCAAGCACGAAGTGATTGCCACCCCCCGTGCCCGTGTGACGCCCATCGACCATGAATTTTTCCGTAGAAAGGCGTGTTTGATGTGCTGCTTCATACAGAAAGTTCGTGTGCTTTGTCAGTTCAGACCAGCTGGCAGCCGGTTGAACATTGACTTCGATAACACCCGGATCCGGAGTTACGCGCAATACCGTCAGTCGTGCATCACGTGGGGGCTCATAGCCCTCGATAATCACGGGTAAGCCCATGGCTTCTGCGGTAGCCTCAACGGCGGCAAGCACTTCTAGATAATCTTCTAGGCTGCTTGTTGGCGGCATGAAAACGTAGAGCTTGCCATTCCTTGGCTCCGCACACATAAAGGTTCGAGTAATCCAGGATGCAGATTCGAACATGGCCGGCATTTTCAATGCATCAAGCGGATCGCTGCTGATGCTTCTACCCGATACGCCCAACACACTGTTTTCTGACGGTGACTTTCTTGTTTCGCCAACGCGAAGACGCAGCTGTGCATGTGAAGGTAGTGCCGGTTTATCGATGCTTGGATCTTCGGCATTCACGTAAGGGAATTCACCACGGCTAACCCACGGTTGCGAATCCAGTGGTAGACGATAACCAATAGGTGAGTCGCCCGGAATCAGATAGCAACGTTCGTCCCGCAAAAACCATGGGCCGCTTTGCCAACCGGGTCCGCTGACATTGCGCGCAATAGGTAGTACCTGACCTATCGTTTTATCTAGTCCTTGCATATAAACTTTGCGCAGACGATCGCGTTCCAGCTCATCATCCAGTCGAGAGTCGAATGGATCGACGTTCTCAGGAAGGCGGCGCTCACGCCAGAGGTAATACCAGACGTCTTCGAATGCCGGAAAGACCCATTTAGGTAAAACCCCAAGTCGTTCGGCAACGCCGCGCAAAAATACACCTGCATCTTCGGCAGAGACACCATAGTCAAGTGACTCATCAGCTACCAGCGTCGGGTTAATCCACAGCGGTTCACCATCTTTACGCCAGAAAATATTGAGAGACCATCTTGGTAGTTGCTCACCAGGGTACCACTTGCCCTGGCCATAGTGCCTTAAGCCAAATGGCGCGTATTCAGAACGTAACTTATCCAGCAAAGAGGCGCTCAGGATTCGCTTGGTCGGCCCCATCGCTTCGGTGTTCCATTCTTCACCATCCCGGTCATCGACTGATACAAAGGTAGGCTCACCCCCCTGGGTTAGCCGAACATCCTGTTGCTGTAAGTCAAGGTCAACTTGTTCGCCAACTGTTTCAATTTCTAGCCAGGCGTCATCACTATACGGTTTGGTAACTCTTGGCGCCTCCCAGATACGGGATACTGACATGCTGTGCTCAAATTCGCATTCGCACTTATCCACTGCGCCGGTAACGGGTGCAGCGGAGCCGGGATCAGGTGAACAGGCAACAGGTATGTGCCCCTCACCGGCCAGCAACCCTGATGTGGGATCCAAACCAACCCACCCAGCACCAGGCAAATACACTTCGCACCAGGCATGAAGATCGGTGAAATCAATTTCGGGCCCTGATGGACCATCTAGTGACTTAATGTCCGGCGCGAGCTGAATCAGATAACCAGATACGAATCGTGCTGCCAACCCGAGGTGCCGCGCTACTTGCACAAGCAGCCAGGCTGAGTCTCGGCATGAACCAGAGCGTTTTGTGAGCGTTTCTTCCGGTGTCTGTACGCCCGGTTCCATCCGGATGGTGTAACTGATGTCGTTGTGAATCCGCTGATTCAAGCCGACCAGAAAATCAATGGTTCGAACCTTTTTGTTGGGGATGGTTCGCAAATAGGCGTTTAACTGGGGGCGCGGCGTAATACAGGCCCGATAGGGCTGTAGCTCAATCGCTTGCTCACCCGGATATGAAAAGGGGTAATTCTCTGCCTGTGGCTCAAGGAAGAAATCAAAGGGGTTATGCACGGCCATTTCGGCCACAAAATCCACTTCAATACGAAATTCCGTAGTTTTCTCCGGGAAAACCAGGCGTGCCATGTAGTTAGCCTGCGGATCCTGTTGCCAGTTGATGAAATGGTCGCCCGGTGTGACTTTCATCGAGTAACTGAGAATGCGCGTGCGTGCATGCGCACAAGGCCTCAGCCTGATGATCTGCGGCCCAAGATTAATCGGGCGATCATAGCGATAGTGGGTAACGTGATTTAGTGCAACATGGATGGACACAGCGTAACTCCGGAGATGTCATGGGACACTTCCTGTTACGCAAAAGCTATGCCAAACGTAGGTAAAACGCCTGAAACAAAGGATGAATATTTACTGCTGTCCTGCAAGCGTTTGGATCGGATGTGTTGGTCGCGTTTCCATTGAGTTACCCACGCGTAATGAAACCAACCGCGCTTCTTCGGCACTGGTTTCTGCCCATACGGGATTAGGCAGCGCACTGAATACTTCTTTCAATTTTTCGCCCCACAGATCATGGATGCTGTTGAAATAGACATTCGTTGAATCGATGTGCGTAAAGTGGGTAATTTCGAGCGTGTCAGTTTTATAAACCAACATATCGAGTGGCAAGCCCACGGAGAGATTAGATCGCAGCGTCGAATCCATGGATACCAGCGCACATTTAGCGGCATCGCCCAATGAGGTTTCGGGACGAATAACCCGATCAAGAATCGGTTTTCCGTACTTGGATTCCCCAATCTGAAGATAAGGTTTTTCTTCAGCGCATTCAATGAAGTTGCCTGCGGAATACACCTCGAAAATACGGCATCGTTCTTTGCCAATCTGGCCGCCGACAATCAAACTGCAATTGAAATCAATGCCAAATTGCGCCAGCGCCTTGGCGTCACGTTGATGCACAAAACGTACAGCATCCCCTACGCGTTGAGCAACGTCATACATGGTTTCTGCTGTTAGTAAGCCTTTCTCGTGCTCCATGTTTTCAGCAAGCACCTGGCGAACAGCTTGTGTGATCGCCAGATTACCTGCCGACATCATCACAATGACACGGTCTCCGGGGCGCTCGACCAAGCTCATTTTGCGGAAAGTGCTAATCTGATCAATACCCGCATTGGTGCGTGCATCAGACAAAAATACTAGGCCGGCATCAAGCCGTAAAGCTACGCAATAAGTCATAAGTAATCAATAAACGTCAGAGAACCAAGAAATCCTGGCGAATTCTAACGCCTAGATCATCAATATCGGCGAGTAATTTAGTTAACCAGAGATGTAAACCTTCATCGGCAATCTCTTCAAGGGTCAAATAGCGTAGTTTTGCAGCGAGTTTGCCTGCGCGCCGGCGTGTTTCAGCCGAGTTGCCATTGCCAACGTTTTCAAGGTTTTCAACTACCTCGTTGATACAGGAGGCGATTGAACGGGGTACATCCGGGTTAAGTATCAGCAGCTCGGCAACACGAGAGCCATTAATCGTGTCGCGATAGACTTTTCGATATGCTTCAAATGCCGACAAGGAGCGTAGAACGGCT
>ERZ1034363.470-NODE-470-length-28010-cov-7.831203_pt1 | contig 28010 bp, 19 predicted proteins | sample MGYA00520616_ERZ1034363 | MGnify/ENA primary metagenome ERZ1034363 (study PRJEB33736, sample SAMEA104284506) | Azolla filiculoides | biome: Urban; feature: Water surface; material: Ditch water | place: Netherlands | collected 2015-10-28 | depth 0-0.1 m ... | reverse complement strand
GGACCAGACAATTCAAGACACATCTGATGGATGATCTCGTATTTGTCGTAGTCCATTTCACCAATTCCATACCAACAATCCCAAGTAAGGGTGCTGGTGTGCATAGGGGAATGCTCCGAAAATAACAGGCAGGAAGTTGCCGTTATGATGAATAATATCTCTATGAAATGATTGAAAAAACAGAGCTATTAAGAGAGAGGGTAAGGTAAATAATGCGTTGATCATCTTTACATAAATGTTATTGTTTAGGATGATTGCTACGCCTAAATCCATGTCACTATTTTGCTGAGATATAATAAGTAGTTAGTCTTTGTGCTGAGAAACCGTCGATGTTTTGAACGAGGATTAAGACTTAGTGATTATGCTTTGCTAAAAGCGATGATTGTTAAAAAAAGCCCTAACCGTTGCCTGCGGTCAGAGCTAGAGAAGATTTGAGATTGAGAGAGTGGAGGTGGGACCTAGTGGACCTTTTTTTAAATACTAACGTTAAGATTTAAATAAAAAGGGGAAGTTAGGGAAACATAGGTCCTAGTCCACTAGGTCCACTATGCCCTAGCAGATTCTGACCTAGATCAGCACTAGCACAACGCCTAACCATAAGGTATTTCACGTAACCGCTACGCTTTTGGTTCTTGAGCGAATACTTCTTGAGCAAATTGCCGAGTTTCGTTGCATCCGACTTATTAGTAGCACAGCCCATGGCTTCTAATATTTCCGTCACCGTCATATAACATCCCAGTGATTCATTCTCGCCATCGTATTCAACATTAAACATCGTGAGCAGTTTCTCAAGCAACGGTTCTACGACTTCATTCTGACTAACTAGCTCTGATTGCAAAGCCGTTTCGTCTGCACTTAAATATAGCGGATCGCCATTGAGATAGTGCATAGCATAGACTTGAGCAAAAAGCTGTTGCATATCGATGTCGTGTTCATAGTCCACTGAGAGTGTATCAAGTACCCAGTAGCGTCTATTACCCGACATATCCGTTAAGAAACGCTGAAAGTTAACACTGGCCATGAACACGGTTCTACGGCCAAATTTACTCGTTTTAGCCGCATAAGGCATCCGTATCTCATCAAATTGGCGAGATAAAAAGGCTTTTAAGTCTGAGTTACTGGATTTTCTAAACGTTGACTCTACTTCACCGAGTTCTGTCACCGCGTAAGAAACCGCCATTTTAACGGAATCTTTTTGTGCTAAATCCAGTGACATACCATCAAGCACCATGCCTTGAGGGAGTAAACGTTTAATCCAAGACGTTTTACCAATTCCCTGTGCACCAGAGAGCGTCAGTAAATACTCAAACTTAATGCCTTGCTCTTCAAAAGCAGCCGCTACAATCGCTTGTAGTACTTTCAATAGCACAATTTCTTTAAACTGCTCATGTGAAGGCACAACATTGAGTGTTTCACAAAATGCCTCGTATCTATCTACCCCATCCCATTGAGTTTCAGCTATCCATTCTTGAACAGGGTGATAGCGATGTTCATCTCCAATTTCAAGTAATATACTGCTTAGTCTCTCTGGCGTAATTTTTAAACTATTGCGTGTACATAATTCTTGAATTTTCGAAAAACTGACATTACTTTTATTATCTAAGCTAACTGAAACAGTGGGAATGACAATATCATTTTCTTTAGACATGAGATTGTAACGTACAGTAATCCCGTAGTTTTCAAGCATAACGGCGATATTTTCTTTAACAACCACCGGTACTTTAATATTGTTTGATGTCTTGAGTTCAGGAAATAGTTTCTTGGGTAAAGATTGCGTTAACGTATAGTTCACTTCGGGTCTATCACATACAAAGTAGGTCGTTTTCACGCCCATATCATGCAAATAGATCACCTTTTGGTAATTTTTAGAAATAAAACAACTTGGATTATTTTCATCTCTAAACGGTGAATAACAAGACACATTACGCTTTGTTTCCAATAGTGCTTCAACTTCTTCGCACGACACGATTGTCCCATCGCATAGCGTGATACGTGTTGCGTATTTGAATGTTTTAAAATCATGCTTAATACCAACCAGTGAGCTAAGGGACTGTGTTTTAGAAACTAACGGCACATGGTTGACTCGCGCAATGGTGTTGAGGTCCTCGACGATAAAGTCTTCTTTGAGTGCGCTTACATCAAAAGCCTCAAGTTCACCTTCATGAAAAATAGGATTTGGTCTATTCTGACTCAGTCCATCGTTGAATACAGGGCGAGTTTCATACACCAATCTTTCCGGTGAGATCACGCCCAAATCCAGCAATAATTTAGAAGAATCATTGCCCTTCTTATTTTTCTCAGTCCAATAACTATGACTAATGAGTAAATGCCCCTCTATTAATTGTTTAAATCGAGGAATATCCTTTTGTTTTTCAATAAAGAAATAAATATGAAATCTTGATACATCTGTTAATCGATGACCACTTGCCGTATAGATACCCGCTGATGAGCTATACGTGGCTACATAACTGAGTTTGCCAAAATCTTCATGCACATTAAGAGCCAGATAGCTCATGAGCTCATTGGGATGGGTAAACTGTAAGTGGCTTGGTGTATTTGAACTCGCATCATAATCAAAGACGACAAGGGGACTTTGCTCAAACGTATTGATTGTACGTGTGACATAATGCGTTAGCAGAAATTCCTCAATAAAAGGCGGTTGCTTGTGATCAGGAAACTTAAACGCAAAGTCCTCGAGTTTCAAGAGTCTAAAGGATTGTCCTGCTGAAAATGATTGGGGATACCCCATCACAAAGACACAATCTTGTGATTTAACAGTCTCATACAATGTGGCTAGCGTGAAGCTGTCAACTCGACATACTTTTTCGCCATTCATTCCCGCATTATTGATTTTAAGTAATGTATTGTTTTTGTAATGATATATTTTGCGAAATGATCCTTGATTACTCGCTAGATCAATACGGGTAAGTAAGCCTTTGGGGGTTGAACTCTCGTCCATAAAAACATCCTTGAGGAAATGTCCTCAGTAAATAATGATAAATTCACTGGTCTCATCTCCCTCTCTTTCTCTCATCCTATTTCAAAAAACAGGACTTCCATACATGTATATCTCTATCAAAGTGTGAAGCCCTTAATTTAGCTGGATTTAATGGTATTACCCCCCCCATTTGAGGCATGTTTTTACTAGTCCAACAACACTATAATAACGAACGCATTTATTTTCTCGAACTATTGAACATGACAATCATTAAATTCACACAAAATACGCCGAATCTAACACTAAAATCATATAATGGTGGAGGGCAAGGATTCACATCGATTACAAATGAACTCAGTTACGCTATAAAACTCTACTTTATTGATCTAAATGGCGTTGAGGTAGCTTATGATACAGTGCCTGCCAGTGGATCAACTGTTAGACAAAGTGCCTCAATGAGTCATGCTTGGCGAATTCGAGATTTAGATGGAAACTTTGTTGCAGAGTTTTATGGCGATACGGATCAAATAACGTTAAGTAAAACAAGCATTGAATTCACTTTTGACGATGCTAATCTCACGGTGCCAAAAACATTCTTTAGCGCAAATGAATTTGTTCATCAAACTTTTGGCTATGGCATTATCAATGTAGCAAAAGCGCTCGATGTTCCTTACAGTGAAGCCCCTTTCACTGGGAGTAGAATTTCTTCTTATGACAATTCAGCTTCGTTAAAATACATTAATGACTACAATCTCTGGAAACAAGGCTACGATGGGAAGGGAGTCACTGTTGCCGTCATAGGTACAGGAATCGATTCCAATAACATTGAGTTCAGCGGACGTATTGTAGGAGGCTATGACTTTGGTAATAATGATTCCAACCCCATAGCAGGTACCCATCCCCATGAAACTGGCATTGCTGGCATTATAGCGGGTTCAGCCACCTTAAAAGTAGAAGGAAGTCTATACGATACAATTGGGGTAGCCCCTGCAGCGAGCATTTTAAATATTAAAAATCAGAAAGATGATGGTTTTGGTGCGACAGATTCAACAATTGCAAAGAGTATTCTTTATGCTGTTGATCATGGCGCTAAAGTTATCAGTATTTCACAAGGTAATGCAGGTGCATACAAAAGCGATGAACTCTATTCTGCCGCTAAATATGCACAAGATCATAATGTTTTAATCGCTGTTGCAGCAGGGAATGATTTCAAAGATTCACTAGGAATACCGGCGTTTGCTTGGATTGGGTTAAACAATTTCATTGTGGTGGGTAATTGGAATATGGACGGCTATAATTTGTTTAGTAGTTCAAATAAACTCGGTAGCGTTGATGTACCCTATGTGGTAGCACCTTCTAGTGGCTGGCAAGTGCAGTTAAATAACAGCTATGCGTATTATGAAGACGGAGGCACCTCTTCTGCTACGCCTTATGTGAGTGGTCTTGCTGTTCTTTTATTCCAGCAGCATCCAGATTGGACACCCGCGCAAGTTATCTCAAGAATTACCTCAACTGCAACGTCACCTTACAGTCTTTCTGTTTCATCACCTCAACTACCAACAATCAATACACTCCCCACAGGTGAAGTCACTTTATTAGGTGTTGCACAACAAAATCAAACCCTCGTAGCCAGTAATAATATTGCTGATGGTAATGGCTTAGGTTCGATTACATACCAATGGTTTAGTAATGGGCAAATCATCTCAAATGCCAACAAATCCTTTTATGCTTTAACGCAAACGGATGTGGGAAAAACCATAAGTGTTACTGCTAGTTATGTAGATGGTTTAAATAAAGAGGAAACTGTTAGCAGTACAGGCGTGATGGTATCCAATAGCAACGATTTACCTACTGGTAATGTATCTATTTCAGGTTCTACTGAGCAAAATAAAACGCTCACGGCATCTAATGATATTGCTGATTTAGATGGAATGGGGGTAATAAGCTATCAATGGCTACGCAATGGAGCAATTATCCCTAATCAAACGCAGATAAACTATACGCTCACTCAAACCGATGTGGGAAATACAATTAGTGTCAAAGCAAGTTATATCGATGCACTCGGAGCACAAGAAAGTTTGACCAGCTTACCTACCACCAAAGTATCTAATGTGAATGATTTACCTACAGGTAACGTCACAATATCAGGAGTAACAACTCAAAATCAGACATTAACAGCAAGTAATACATTAATTGATCTTGATGGTATTGCAGAAATAAGTTACACATGGCTACGCAATGGCGTCATTATTCCTAATTCTAAGCAATCAACTTACATCCTATCCCAAGAAGATGTAGGTAAAAAAATAAGCGTCAAAGCAAGTTATACTGATATCTCGGGTTCATCTGAGAGTATTACGAGTTCAGATACGATTAGCATTTCAAATAGCAACGATTCACCTAGTGGTTCATTAAATATTTCAGGTCAAACAGCACCTACAGATATTTTAACAATATCCAATACGCTGCAAGATGCAGATGGTCTAGGAACGATAAATTATACTTGGTTAAGAGACGGGGTGAAAATATCGGGTGCTAATCAAGATAGTTATACACTCAGCATTGAAGATGCAGGGAAAAAAATCAGCGCTCAAGCCAGTTATACAGATTTAGGTGGAACAAAAGAAGTTATTGACAGTAATGTTATCTCTATTGACACCTTATTAAACTTTACACCTTCTACCAATAATGATTTTCTGATTGGAACTGACAATGCGGATAAATTATCCGGTTTAGCAGGAAATGACACATTAATTGGAGGACTAGGTAAAGACACGTTAACAGGAGGAGTGGGGGCTGATGTCTTCAAGTTCAATAAAATAAGCGAAAGTTCTGCATTAGCTAAACAGAATGACACTATTACGGATTTCAAGCATGGGCAAAATGACAAAATTGATCTAACACAAATAGATGCCAATGCCTTATTAGTAGGTAAGCAAGCCTTTAGCTTCATAGGTAATGCAGCATTTAGTGCTAATGCAACAGCTCAATTACGTTTTGATGCTAAAACCAGCATGCTTTATGCAAGCACGAATGCAGATAGCACAGCTGAATTCTCCATTTTGCTCAGTGGTGTGAAATCTTTAGTCATAGAAGATTTTTTGCTGTGAGCTCAGTTGTTCGTAGAGTGTAATGTAATGTAATGCTATTACACTCGTTACATTTCATAATTTGAGAAGAATGTGTAATCTGTAATGTAATGTAATGCAATTACACTCGTTACATTTCATAATTTGAGAAGAATGTGTAATCTGTAATGTAATGTAATGCAATTACACTTGTTACAAAGTCTAGGGCAAAGTATTTAATAAAAATACCTGCACTGCCTGCACTCCATGCACTTTATAATTTAATGCAGCGTAAATGACACGTATTGCAATAATATAGATTTACCTGCACTGCATGCACTATTAGCTTAAACGCTAGTAAATACAAGGCTTAGGCCATAGTTATACCTGCACTTAATATCATGCACTGTGCAATTGACGTAAGCCAATCAAAGATAATTTGCCTGCACTTCATGCACTGCCTGCACTATTTACAGCTTTAACATCCCAAGCTTTGGCTGGGATGAGTTTTTTACCATATCCAGTGCTAAGGAGGAGTGGATGATATTTTGTGGATGTAAAAGCTAATGGCAATGTCTGCCAATTAAAGCAAAGTTTTGTTGTAAAGCTTAAAGAGGTGAAGTTAGAGCAATATGAATGAATTTGAGACTCTGTTTATTTGTTACCTATGTGTTACCTAAATCAAAAATAGCGCAAATTTGAAACCAGTAACTCATTGATTTATATGGAGCCAATGACGGGAGTCGAACCTGCGACCTACTGATTACGAATCAGTTGCTCTACCAACTGAGCTACATCGGCGAAGTGAATTTTTTGGAGGCTGCGAGCGGAGTCGAACCGCTCTAGATGGCTTTGCAGGCCACTGCATAACCGCTTTGCTACGCAGCCGAAGAAAAAGAGAATGAACAAAAAAGCCGCGAAGATCGCGGCTTAAAATTTGGAGCGGGAAACGAGATTCGAACTCGCGACCCCAACCTTGGCAAGGTTGTGCTCTACCACTGAGCTATTCCCGCGTTTCAATGCTTGAAACGATTTGGATATAATAAATATATTAAATCTGTGTGTCAATCTTTTTTTAAAAAAATTACAAATTAATACCTAATACCCAACCAATTGTTCCACTGCAACTTCCTTCATCTATTTGTACTTTCGCGTAAACGACAGTACCTGACTCCTGTTTATCTAACACGGTCACATTGGTTCCAACAGGGAATTTGCGGCATTCTTCTGTTTTATTTTCATCATCATCAAAAGCGGCCATCGCACCGGGTGTTGACACCAAGCGAACCGTTAATACCTCATTACCTTCTGCAGCGGCATTAGGACTTTTTAATGAATATTTTTGCCCTGCGGCCAAACTTTTTGTATCGGCTTTTTTCAATACTTCATCACCGCCACCTAAACCAAGCATCACCAAGGCTAAAACCAGCGCACTAACACCGCCAACAATACCGTAAAATGCATTAGCATTTGATTCTTTAAGCGCTAATAACGACGCTAATATACCTGACGATGCCTCCTCTTCATGAGTTGGTTGAGTTGCGTGTGTTTCTGTTGCTTGAGCTTCAACGTGAGCAGTTTCTTGCGGAGCGTCAACAGATTCGGTAACGACTGGATTTACATTTTCTTCACTCATTTGTGTGTCCTCACTGGTTTTTTTAAATTGTTATTATGATAAAACTCACTGCTCCTTAATTAAGGTGAGCGTAAGGTATTTTACTGCGTTACCCTTTGCGCGTCATCATTCCCTTTGATGGATTATAACCAACAATAGCCGCCGCCATAAACACAATAAAGGCGATAGCCGTATAAATAAACGCAAAAGCATTAAATTGCCCATATAGTGCAAAACGAATTAACTCAACAGCTTGTGAAAACGGATTGTACTGCGCTAATTCATAGAGAAACGCATTGGATTCCTTTATTTTCCACAACGGATAAAGTGCCGTTGACATAAAAAATAGCGGAAAAATCACGAAATTCATCACACCTGCAAAATTTTCGAGTTGTTTAATAAACGACGATAACAGCAGTCCTAATGCGCCCAACATCAATCCTGACAGAATCAGTGGGAATATAACCCACATATATCCCTCAATTGGTGCTCGGATATCATACCCCCAAGCTATGATTAAGAAAACATACACCTGCAAAATAGATACACCTGTCCCCGCTAATAATTTACTCAAAAGCAAAAACCAACGCGGCAGCGGACTGACGAGCAAGATGCGCATACTGCCCATTTCGCGGTCATAAACCATCGAAAGAGAGCTTTGCATGCCGTTAAAAAGCTGAATCATACCAATTAATCCCGGTGTAATGTAGACCTCATATAAAATGTAGGTTTCATAGGGGGGCGTGATTGCTAAACCTAGTGCCGCACGAAAACCTGCAGCAAAGACAAATAACCACACCAAAGGCCGCACTAATGCCGAAATAAACCGCTCTCGTTGCGTCACAAAACGGCTCAACTCACGCACCACAATCCCCATCATCGCCCGCCAATAATGCAGCATGTTATTTCTCTCCAATAGATACTAATTTCAACCCCGAAGGCAGTGCTTCACCAAAAATTTGTTTTTCGTCTTTTTCGCTGAGCTCTTTGACCTGCTCCACCATATCAATCCATGAAAGAGGCGCTTTACTCAGTTTTAACTTTTCAACAACACGAATGCGCATTTCGTCATGGATATCACGCGCACGATCCCCGCTCATCCGCGCAATTAAGGTCGCCGCAAACCCAATTTGAGGCGTTTTTTTCCAATCTTCACTGAGTAATTGCACCAGCCATAATTCGACTGTTTGCGCAGGCACAACATTGTGACTGCTACCGTGAAACGGAATTCGCGCCCCAATGCGCCCGAGCGCCCACCACGTTTGAAGAGATTCACTCGATTTTTCAAGGCGTTTAAGCAGCCATTCACCTAATTGAATTTTCTTTTGCAACGGCAAACGCTCAAGCACGGCGGCTAAGCGAATAATATCGTCATAACTGCGCGTTTTAATTTGTTTTGCCACGCCCACTTGCCTTGCTGCACTCGGGTCAATATATTTGGTAATGTCGGCAAAAATGGTTTCTTGCGCTGCAGGTGACAGTCCACCCGCAATACGTCGCCAAAGTGTCCACCACTCCGCCCACGATGCCGTTTCATTGACAAATTGAATACCGTGCGGATATATTTTCCAAATTTGCTCAACACGCCAATCATCAAGCGGATAACCAAATCCCGGACGCAAACAATATCCCATTAAATTTAACCAAATTTTTTCGTGTGACTCACTGCGCCGACGGTATTTATCGCCTTCTAATAACGTGGTAAATAAGGTTCGTAGCAGCGGCGAGTTCCATTCACTTCGCGCCATTCCGGTCATTTTTTCAAGCTCAGAGCGAAGATTTTTCACGGCTTTAGGATCAACTTGTTTTGATTTTGCGCCAAAAATATCGCTTATTTTTTCGCATAACGCGGGCAAATTGGCGGGCAACCCTTCTTGAGTTGATACGCCACTATTCTGCGCTCCACGACGTAGTTGAAATTCAACGTCCCACCGATTTTTGCGATTATCAACATCAACGCATTGAATTTTGAGCGTACCGACTTCTGTTTGCATAACAGCCAGCTCAACAACCACTTCATTGCTCGAGTCACTACTAAAGGCAACCGCTAAAGGCGGCAAAGAATGAAAATCATCCGTAATCTCCGTAATATCGCCGGATTTATAGACAGTATCACCAATTGTTGAGGCTAAATGAAAACGCACCGGCATCCCAAGACGCAATGCAAAACGGTGATTTTTTAAAATAATTTCATCCTCTTCCTCACTTCCTCTTGGCAAAATACAAATACCTTGTTGGATCTCTGTATTTTCAGCGGTTTCAATCAGTAAGAAATAACTACGCGCCGCCCCTCCGCCAATTTTTAATTTTTTCTCGCGTCGCGCCACCGCATAACTGACCGCGCCAAACGCAACCGCCAATTCTGGATGTTGATTTTCAAGTAAAATGGGTGGCACATCGCGCCATGAGGAAAGTAAATCCATCACACGTTGCGTGATAGGTTCGCTGCGAAATACCCCGCCATTGAGCAGTAGCGCATCAGGCACAAATGCACCTTGCATCTGTTCTATATTGCCTAATGCTTGCGCGGCGGCATGGGAATGTAATTTCAAAAAAGCGGCAATATGTTTACTCACTGCTGGCTCGGACGCATAAGGCAATCCGAACTCCACCACACCACTGCGTTTTTTATCCGGTAAATCACTTAATTTGGATAGCGGAAAAAAGCCATCTAATGCAATAGTACGCACTTCATCTCGCGTGAGGATTGCCGAGCGTGAGCCACCAAATAATTTTGAACCACTGGCCAGCAGCGTCACTTTAATCGATTCTGGCGCGTCTTCTGCAAGTAGACGCTCTTTAGCGTGGCGACAATGCTCGAGTAATTGGGATAATTCGGCGGCAGATAAACGCTTTTGCGAGGTGTCATTGCCCATTAAACGTGATTCAAGCGTATGCGCAATCGCCAAGTCCACATTATCACCGCCGAGCATCAAATGATCGCCTACACCAATACGGGTCAATTTGGGTTCTTTATCGCCTTCACCTTGCTCAACGCTAATGAGCGTTAAATCCGTTGTACCGCCCCCTACGTCACAAATAAGCAATAAATGTACGTTGGACAATTTTTCTTTTAATTGCGCCGCGTTTGCTCGCAACCAATCGTAACAAACTGCTTGCGGCTCTTCGAGTAAGCGAATTTTTTTCAATCCAGCCATTTTTGCCGCTTCAACGGTTAATGAACGCGCCCCCTCATCAAATGACGCGGGAACGGTAATCACCACATCTTGGTTTTCAAGCGGTGCATCGGGGAATTGATGTCCCCATACCGCGCGAATATGCGCCAAATAACTCGCACTCGCCTCTAAGGGCGACACTTTTAATACCTCATCACTGCTGCCCCAAGGTAAAATCGCCGCGTCTTGATCCACTGATGGATGCGACAGCCAACTTTTTGCACTGGTCACAAAACGGCCTTTCGTTTTCGCGCCAAGCACCCGCGCCGCTTCACCTAAAATAGCATGATCGCTTGTGGTAAACGCGAGATGACCTGCAGCAATTTCGCCTTCTGCTGGATGATAACGCACAGAAGGCAGTAACGGACGGGCAGCCACTTGCCCAACATCGACTAATTGCTCAATAGGAAAAAGTTGAATCATTTGCGGCGACGATATAGGCGCGTAGGCGACAACAGTATGGGTTGTGCCTAAATCAATGCCGACTAAATACTGGGGATTTTTTATTTTCACGGTTCTATTCACTCAAAGAAAAAAAGAGATGTACGCAGTGAAATCATCCATGTCGTACAGAATTCTCGCATCACACTCATTACGGTTATTTTATGCTATCTCCCGATACGAGCATACGCTCAAGGGGACTGCCGGACTCAAAAGTCAGTTGTTGTGAGCCAATAGCGTTACTGGCTTGTAGCAACGCATTTACTTGCTGTATTTGCTGCTGCTGTGCTTGTTCAAATTGGGCAATTAAGGCGGATACATTGTGATTTAACGTATCAAGCCCCTGCGTGACGCCTCTATTCAACCCGCGCAAAGCGCTTTTCTCAAGGGATGGCTGACATTTTTTCAGAATGAAAAAGGGCATCAGCCACGACAATGCACACACCAAAACGCTATGCACAGCAAAATCAACGCTCAAATAATGTAAATGCGTTTGATTACTTTCGTAATAGCCGTTAAACACTTGAATCCCCACCCAACTCATCGCTGCAAGTGGTAACACAATTTCAGCTGCACCAACCAATTTCAGTAACCCACGTTGCAGCCAAGTTCCTCGATTTGCAAGGGCTTGACGTGTATCGAGTTCGACAACATGATGCAATGTTTTCTGTGCATTAGTGCGAAGGGAAGAGAACATTTTTTCAAGTGGCGCAATGGGAAGCTGCTGTCGCTGTGCGTAAAGCAGTGTTTCATTAAGTACATCATCAAAGCGCGTTTGCGCCCATGCGTCCCAAAGCACAATCTCATTAGGCGCAACACGCAAATCACTCGCATGCGTTGCAAATTGCGCAGCGAGCAGAGGTAATCGCCATGCAAAGCCGTGTTGTAATTGTTTAGCGGTCAATTTCCAATGTTTTTGCCAATGCGTTTGTAATTTTTGAATCGCTGCCGACTCACCCAAATAAGATAACCCATTTTGAAGCTGTTTTTGCAACGCTTGAATACGCACTTGTTGACCATGATACGCGAGTTGTTCAAGTGTCTTTTGCGTGGCTAAACTGCCGATAGTTTGCGTTAACGATGTAAATTCATCGTCAGCGAGCGTTTGCGAGCAGCTTGTTTTAAAAATTAACGGTGCATCAAAGCCTGCTAAATGAAGTTGCCGCTCAAAGTCTTGCGCTTGCACCTGTTGCCCAATATCCCATTGATTAAGGACAAATAGCCACGCATGACGCGCCCCTTGAGAAAGTAAGAGTTGCCACGCTTTTTCATCTCGATAACGCTCAGGACTCACTACATAAATCAACATATCGATATAAGGCAGCCATTGTAAAACGAGTGCTTTATTTTGCGCATCTGTACTGTCAAAATCGGGCATATCAATCCATACCATCATTTTTTGACTGTCGTCATCGTGATGGGAAACGGTCACGCCACGCAAAGGTAAAGCAGGCAAGGTGACAGCACGATGATGAAATACCGTGACTTCGCGTGAAGTAGGACGCGCTATCCCCGCTTTAGCAATTGCCCTGCCTGCTAATCGATTCAGTAGCGAACTTTTTCCAACACCTGTTCCTCCCATAAATGCGATGAGTAACGGACGATCGGGCATTTCTTGAATACATTGCGCCATATCATCGCTATCTATCCATTCTATCTGCTGCGGTGTTAACCAATCTTGTTGACTGGCTTTGGTTGCCCATTCCTTTGAGCGCGTAAGTAAATCAGAGTAATCGTAAGCCATGAGGTTTTCCACCGTCCAATTGCGCCTCAGCGTCTAAAAGTTGTTTAGGAGAAATCGAAAAATGCGTATTGCTATTTATCTGCTGCGGTAAATCACGTAACCGCTGCGCCAACGGGTCAAAAATTTGCATTCTCACCGCTGCTAGTTGCTGTGCTTTCAAATCAGCTTCCACTTTACGCATATAACTTCCAATCGCACTTTCAGTCAGCAAATTCGTCAGCGTTAACATAGCAGGGGCAATAACCAAATCATGCAGACCAATTCCACCAGTATAGAGCGTTAACGCCAATACGGCGGCGTCCGCTGTGACTCGCGTCGCGCGTAGGGTGTTTAATACCAGCGGCTGCTCTTCTAATTTATGGTAAAGCCCTTGTGCGGCCTGCTGAATATCTTGTTGAAACCCTTGATGGTACGTTTGCGCTGCGTGAAAACTATTTTTGGATTCACTTGCATGATGATCGCGCAATTGTAAACTCACCTCACGCCACAGTGGATGCGTATTTTTATCGAGCAATTGATGCGCTAACTCTGTCAAACTATGCTCAATTAACTGTTTTAACACGGTCATTTCATGGCTATTTCCTGATAAATCAGTACGAGTTCGCCCTATGCTACGCAATTTTTTTAACGGATAAAGCAATACTTTACGCGCCTTGACCATCACACGCGCGACACTTGGAATTTCAAGCAATAATAATAATTCTGCAATCGATTGTTGAAATGTTTCATAATGGCGTGGGTGGTTGAGGTAATCACGTGCGTAATTGCGTAATGATTGCTCGATGACGTCATTTACAATCTGTTGCCATGTTTCATAGATTACATGCTCTTCACGCAACGGCGAAGTCCATGATAACCAGTGCGTTTGCAGTAATTTCTGTTCACGGTAAATTTGTTTTTCACGTTGCACTTTTTTGGCAAGATCAAACAAAATGGTGTGTTGCGATTGCGCTATTTCGGGTATTTGTGTATTTTTTTGATAAAATAGTGGCAAGACTTGCGGAAACGCATCACGACGCGTGTCAGACCATTTTTCTTTTAGCGATTGCAAGATGACAGATTCGGATCCTTCATTTAATTTGTTAACACAAATTAAAGTGGGTTGTCGCAATGGCTCAATGCACTTCATCATGTCCCAAACGGATTGATCGGCGTATTTTTCTTTGCTGACAATTAAAATAATGATGTCCGCAAGTGCAATGGTTTTTAATACGCCTTCACGATAAACGGTGGAATCGATTGAATCAAAATCAGGCGTATCCCAAAGCACCGCAGGGGGAAGATAAGGGCTTGTCGTATCCGTAGACGTTAATGAAAAACACGCGTAATTTGATTTATTAAGTTCTTTGGGTACACTACGCGTAAAAGGTGAAAAATACGCGGCTAAATGCTGTTCGCAAGCGTTGTCATTAAGAGCATGACAAAATCCCTGCGGATGAACCGTATAACCAGCAAGTGGACTCACGCCAGCGCTGGTTGATTGCAGCAGTACGTTCACAAAAGAACTTTTACCCGCTTGTGTTGGGCCAACAACGGCAATTTGCAAAGGTAAATGACCTTGATATTGACCTTTTACAAAAAAAGCCTGCGTAAGCATTAACTGCTCAAGCGTTTGCTGATACGCATGGTGGGGACCATTGATCGCATTGGCATTTAAAATCATTTGGTAGCGATTTAAAAGAAGGGAAATAAATTCCAGCATAAAAAAAATGTCTTGGGTTTATAATAACCGCGCATTTTACTTTGTTTGTAGAAAAATAGCGTTATCATCCTTCCCATTTATTTTAAAAGGTCATAACAATGAAAAAATTACCACTTATCGTTTTCGCGCTAAGTTGCGCCATGTTAACCGCTTGCGGCAATGGTCAAAAAATCAATGCACACAGTGAAAAAACGGCTTATAAATCTGTTAAAATGATCAAAAATCGACTCCCTGAAGATATCCGTACTGAATACGAGATGTCATTTTGGATGGTACGCGATGCGAAAAAAAGTGATGACGAATTTTTAAACGCAGTAGATAATAAAACCCCGCAAGAAATTATTGTTATGGGTAAAGAGATTTATCAACAGCGCAAAGACGCTGGTTTTGCAGAATATCAACAATATAAAACATGGGAAGAGATGATGGCTAAATACGACCGAGATCGTATGCACCAAGGCAAACCCAAATCAGACGTCAAACAAACCGACGATGCCCGTACAAGCAATCGTGATGTTATTTACAAAATGTAATTAAGAAAGGAAAGCCTCTCGTTTATGTTCATCCAAAAATTAGCTCGACTTAGTCTCACCTTGTGCTTATGTAGCACATTGACGTGTGTGGCGAGTGATGACAAACGTGAGGCTGAATTTGCCCTCGATATAGAAAAAAATCTCGCTAATGGGCGTGTCGTTTGGCTGCAAGCTCAAAATCAAAATTTTTTAAGTTTATACACCGAAGTGGCAACCAGTACCCCTGATGGTATCGTGATTTTACTGCATGATATGGGGGGGCATCCCAATCAAGATAAAGTGATTGAATTATTACGCAACTTTTTTCCTGAACACCATTGGTCAACCCTATCAATACAAATGCCTTTGCGTGAAGAAGGTGCTAAAATAGAGGACTATTACAGTTTATTTCCCGACGCCAAAGAAAGACTCTTTGCCGCTATTAACTTTGCTAAACAGCAAAAAGCTGAAAAAGTCGTCATTATTGGTTATGGTTTAGGTGGCCTAATGGCAACTTCTGCTCTGCAAGAAAAAAGTTCAAATGTGAACGGCTTAATTACCATTAGTTTATCTTCTTCAGAAATAGGTGAAATTTACGCACAGACATTGCCTTTTATTTCATCGCTTACCATGCCTATGCTGGATGTTTACGGTGAACTCGATTCGCCCGATGTCGTTTATAGTGCAAAAGAACGAAAAAGTATCGGCCGAACGAGATCCAAATACCGTCAAATCAAACTCGATAATGAAGGGCATTTGTATTTGAATGATAGTGGACTTCTCGTCAAACGAATTTACAGCTGGGTTAACCGAGTTATTAGCAATAAATCACAGGAACTTCCTCGTATATGCTCATCAAAAGATTAGCGCAAGTTAGCTTAACACTCTGTTTGTGTAGCGCTCTGCCGTGTATAGCGAGCAGCGATGAGAAACGTGAGGCGGATTTTGCATCGGATATTCAAAAAACATTAAAAACAGGCACGGCTGTTTGGTTGCAAACGCCCGAAAAAAAATTTTTAAGTTTATATACCGATACCCCAACCGCTGATCGACAAGGCTTTATCATTCTTCTGCATGATATTGGCGGAAATCCCGACCAAGAATTAGTCATTAAAAAATTACGTCATTTCCTACCTAATCATCATTGGGCATCATTATCCGTGCAAATGCCGCTACGTGAATCAGGTGCAGAGATGGGGGATTATTACGATTTATTTCCCGAAGCAAAGCAGCGACTTCTTGCCGCTATTAAATTTGCAAAATCTGAAAAAGCTGAAAAAGTGGTTATTGTCGGTTACGGTCTAGGCGCTTTAATGGCAACTTATTCACTTGCTGATAAATCCATTGATGTTAACGGCGTGGTACTAATTAGTTTACCTGTTACCGAATACAACGACCCACTGCCCTTTATCTCAAAATTCAATTTACCCATACTCGATATTTACGCGGAATTAGACATTCCTGAAGTCGTGCGCAGCGCAAGAGATCGTCAAGTAGCAGGCAAAAAAAATAGCACTTATCGCCAAGTCAAACTTGAAAATGAAGGTCATCAATTTTTACACGATGATGATCTCCTTGTTAAACGTGTTTATAGTTGGGTTGACCGAGTCGTGGCTAACGAAGGCCCAGCGGGACCTGCCGGACCTAAAGGTGATTTAGGCTACAAAGGTGCTCAAGGCGCACAAGGCGCAACAGGACCTAAAGGGGATCAAGGCGTTAAAGGCGATATTGGTCCTAAAGGCGATATCGGACCCAAAGGCGATCAGGGTATCAAAGGCGATACCGGTCCTAAAGGTGATATTGGACCTAAAGGCGATCAAGGTATCAAAGGAGATGCTGGACCTAAAGGTGATTCAGGACCTAAAGGTGAACAAGGCATTAAAGGCGAAACAGGCCCCAAAGGGGATACTGGCCCTAAAGGTGAAGGTGGCCCCAAAGGCGACAAAGGTGATAAAGGCCCCGCCGCTGACAATCCAACTGCCCCTAAACCTTAAAATATCAACTCAAAAAGGACGTTTAATCACGTCCTTTTTTATTGTCTAACAAATTTAAAACACCAGAAACACCCCCACGGGCGTGGGGAAGACTTCAAAAAGTGTGGACCGTCCACACTTTCTAGGAGAAACACCCCCACGGGCGTGGGGAAGACAATTCGCGCATTTTATAGCGCAATTTTCACGTGGAAACACCCCCACGGGCGTGGGGAAGACTTGCAAAAATTACAAAAGCGCTTTTTTTATCAAGAAACACCCCCACGGGCGTGGGGAAGACAGTTATATTCGCTGTGATTAAAATCTACTGACAGAAACACCCCCACGGGCGTGGGGAAGACGCTCAAGACGTAGCGTCGTAATGTCGTTTATGTGAAACACCCCCACGGGCGTGGGGAAGACCAACGAGGCAAAGCAAAGGATCACTGACGCAAAGAAACACCCCCACGGGCGTGGGGAAGACGGATCACTCACAGGCGCAACTAACACCTATGGAGAAACACCCCCACGGGCGTGGGGAAGACCTGCTAGGTCAAGAATGTCTTGTGAATATTTCAGAAACACCCCCACGGGCGTGGGGAAGACTTGATACACCACTACTGCTAGACCATGTTGATGGAAACACCCCCACGGGCGTGGGGAAGACACCAACATCTTGTGGTGGGGCTAAATTTAAACACAAGATATAGTGAAAGGCGAGAAAATTATTTACCCATCATCAGCGCGATGGTAATGAAATTCATCTTTTTCTAACACCAATTGCAATCCAGATACCTCAACCATTTGTCGCCGTGTATCCCCTATTCCCGTCATTTCATAATGCGGGGCTTTAGGCGTTTCCCGAAAAATCATTAAACCACTTTCAACGGGGCAATATTTATGCAAATACTCAATCACTTTTTTAGCAGTCGAATCTTTAACACCTGACACAAACACATTTGGACGAGGTTCCACAAACCACAATTTCATTCGCCCACGCACAGCAGGCGGCAAATCATTTGCGATAACAACAATCATTTTTTCTTGCCTCCCAAAATAGCTTCAATATCGCTACCAATTTTGCCAAGTAAATCCATATCAATAACGCGTTTACGAAAAGCACTCGACATTTTATGTTTGTTATAAACGCCAGCCATGTCGAGCGTCATCGCAAATGCCAAATCAATACACAAATGCTCTTTATACAAATCCGCCAAATCATAAACAAAAGGCAAAGGGGAGCCGGAATGAATAAAGCCAATATGCGGTGAATACCCCATCGAATGTACCGCCGAACACAAGATACCGTAAAGTGCCGCATTTGCGGATGTTAAAATTTGATTGGTAATATCGCCCATTTCAAATTTACCGGGTTCATAGCGCCGCCCTTTCCAGCCAACGTTATATTCTTTGGCTTTTTGCTCATAAAGCGCCCTAACTCGATACCCTTCCATGCCTTTGAGTTGATCAAGCGTTTTATCTTTCAAATCGGGCTCAGGAAAGCGGCGTGCAAATAAACGTTTAGCAACCTCGAGAGATTTCACCTCATCACACGCAATCTGCATTTGTTTACGGAAATTACGCGTATCAGACGTGGGCGAAATCCCCGCAGCATAAAACAATAAAGAATCTTCCCCTACCCAACAAATAGAACAATTAGCCGCCGCAATAATTTTAATGGCTTCATGTGTCACTGACGTACCGGGGCCAAGAAGGAGTGTATTAATCGTAGCAATAGGTAAACGAACATAATTGGCATCGCAATCAATCCATTTCACTGAACTGTCATCAATTTCAAGACGCCCACGCTCTAAATACAAAAAAGGATATTTATCTTTTACTTGCGGCAAGGTATCGCGCGTCACTTTGATAATTAAACGGGTAATATCGTTCTCAGACATAAAACCTCCAAAACATCGTAAAAAAAAGAGGCTCATGCACATTGCTAAGCCTCTTAATGATTTTTTCCTAATTATTAAAGAACTCAGTGAACTAAATGACGGTCACACGTCTATCACGATAAAGTTTGCGCTCACCAAATTGCAATGGAACATCATTGAGTGTTAACGCTTCACCGTCATGTTGACCATCAAAAACGTGAAAGTCTTCAAGCAAATTTTTATCTTCAGCAATACGCTTTGCGCAAGCAATCGCATCTTCCTCAGAATCAAATACGCCACGATAAACCAAATCCGTAGGCACACAAGATTTACGCCCAAGACATAAATCCCAAACAGGCGCTTGCAAGGCCTGAGCAATGCTGCCAGCTAAGTCACTAGGCGTTTCTAAAACGACCGCAAAAAACGCATCTTGCAAATAATAGCGATACGTCATTTTTGCCCCACCGCCAACAGCTTTTTTACCCTCAGCGGTTTTAGGAATAAGCAGGGTTGTCCACAGATCCTTGTCATCATAACCACTACCCACCATGTGAAAATCACGCAACAATGGTTCCCGGTCGCGTTTTTCCGCTTTGTGATTTTTTCGCACAAACGAGAAGACGGTTTGTTTGAGCGGGGCGAATTGCGCTAAAAATTCGCGTTGCTGACCACCCTGCCCTAACGCACAACATACTAATCCCATCACACCTGATTTTGTCGGGAAATTGAGTGTATCGCGCCGCCCAAACTTAGAATCATGCCCCCACGATTGCAGCGGCGCTTCAAGCCAAAGCAATAAATAACGGGTTGCCATAATTAGGCCTCAACGTGCTTAGTTAACGCAGCAACTAAATCGTCAATGCTGAAATTTTCATCTTCACCAAACGTGAATTCGGCTTTTTTACCAAACAACGAGCCGGCTAATTTTTCTTTTTTGCTTAAATAGTCGCTTAAGGCTTGAATACTCGGCTGCAAAAAGCCGCCCTCTTTGGCTTTAACCGCTGTTTCAAAAGGTACTTGTAGACGTTGACCTTTGCGCACAAACACTTTGGCAAAATCCCACGGACAATAACCCGCCATACTATTTTGTCTTGCGCTGGGAACAGCCACAAATAAGGCTTTCGTAAACGCATCAATGGCTTGCGCCATCCCTTGACCTGCAAGGGAATCATAAAGTTGACCTAAATTTAAACTGATATAGCGATAATACGTGGCAGAATTAAATTCTAAACTGCCCATGTGTGCAGAACCTTGCTCGGTTTGCAAATCATCAAGTGCGGTAAAAAATTCTACTTCTGAACTGACTTTGTGCGTTGAAATGGCATGCGAAAAAGACGATGCCGCCTCAATATTAAGTTCAGCGGCTTGCGCAACCATGCGACCAAACAGCGCAATATCAAGACCATCAATAGCAGGATTTAAGACTTTTTTAGCGAGTTTTTGAATATCTTTATCCTTGATTTTAGCGCTATCAAATTCTTGCTCTTGTGCAAAATTGGCAAACGCACGCGCTTCCCCTTCACTAAAAAAATGGAGCGTATCTTTTGAAAATGACGCCGCGACAGCTTGACCACACGCGTTGGCTTGCTCCTCATTTGCGCCAAGTGCAACGCAGGCACAACTGACATGATCCGCAATTTTTTTACTGCGAATAGCGAGTTTAATCCCAAAATCGTGCATCGCTAAACGCACAAAGCGTTTCCAGCATTGCGAACTCACGCGAGCACGCGCAACGCCCCCAACAACAGCCGATTTTGGACTCCCCACATCATCACGATTCAAACACGTGACGGGAAATGACTGCAAAATATGAAATTCAATAATTTGACCTTGAAAGGGATTGCCTTCTGTTTGAAAAAGTTGACCTTGAAGCGCATTATTACTCATGTGACATCCTAAAAAAATAAAAAAAGTGATAAAAAACACCCCCATTCTCATGGGGAAAATAGCGCATTTACAGTGGGACAATCTGCAAAAGTCCAGCACCAAACGCGCGGCCACGCCCGATGCCTTGCGTAAAACTTTGCACAAATTTAGCTTTATCACTCACGCGCAAACGCCCCAACACGTTAGCTTGCCCTTGTGTGATTTGGCGACCGTCTTTGCCTGTAAATTGTTTCACACAAATTCCCTCGACTTCTAAATGTGCGGCACTCACATCAAAACCCCATTGAGGGGCTTTTGATATAAACCACAAGGCAATCTCTTCACGTGTTCTGAGGGGGATGAGTTGACGACTTTTTGAATCACGTTTCGTCGGATTTACAATCACTTGAAAACGATAATCCGAATATTCTAAAAAAGTATCATCCATTTTTTTCACTGAAAGTTCGCCATAAATAGGCGCATTTGGCTGACGGTTAGACAACATTAAAATATTTCTTCCATGAAAATCACCGCCTTTATCCGCATATAAAATACCGCTCGACACGCTTTGATTTTTTTGCGACTCGCTGCGAATATCGTCAAATAAACTATACACAACGCGATGCAATGAATAAGCGTCCGTTATTTTTAAGACTTTCACATCAGCGCGGGTAAGATGTAGCACGCTTGCAATCATCATGCGTTATCCTCGAGTGAATAATGACGATAAAAATTTTGTGCCCAACGTGATTTCACGCGTTGATTATCCAAATTGAAATAACGTAAATCCTGCAACAAATCGGCGTAATTCAATTGAATTTGCGCTTTAGCATGAATTAACCCAAACAAAGGCCGTAAAACGCGGCACACTTCCTCGACGGTGTCACAAGCCAGAAGGCGACGTAATTTTGCTTTTGCTTGATCACTTTCTTTTCCATCATCATAACAACGTGCAATGGCTTCACCGATTCGCGTAGTGCCATTTTGCGTCACTTTCGCTTTAGCCATCGCGCTGGCAATCGTGGCATAAGGCGTGCGTTCATACGCTTTTTCAATATCAATAAACCGCGCCAAATATTCCCAACTCTGGTACTCCGTGGCTGCATTATCCGCGCGTTTTAGCGCGGCGGCAGCGCCATTATTTTTTTGTGTCATATCAATGATAAATGCCACAAATTGTTCACTTTTATTAGGTTGGTTAACCTCACTCATACATTTGCCTCCGGTTGGGTATTATTTACATGTATATTTTTTAGATAAGTGTTGAACTTAGGTAAATTTGCTGCCCACGCGTCAAGTTGACGGGCCGTGTCGTTTGGGCAATAGGTGCTGTAGGATAGGCTAGCGTAATGCGCGAACGTGTGGCGTAATACATCGGTTTGTGCTTTACCAACACCACAAGCATTAATTAACGATTGGAACTGACGCTCGGCAAGTTGCCAAAATAGCTGACTCGCTTGCGCGGCCTCATTTTTTCCTTCCGATTTTTGACTTTTAAAATACCCCATCGTCGCGCCATAAACCTGTTTAGCAAGTTGATCTAAATCGGTCATTTCTTGTTTGAGTTCGTGGTACCAATATTCACCTAAATCTGCATTATTAAGAAAAATAACGGATTCAACGAAATCATCACTGCCAGAGCAATATTGCTCACCAGCATTACTACTCACCCGCAAGCCACCAGACCATAAACCCATGTGAATCAAATGGGTTCGACGAGCGCGAGGCAAGCCCAATGTCAAATGAAAACAATCAAATCCACTGCTACCTGCTGACATAAAACTGAGCATAGCCGTTAAAAAACGCCATGGTCGACGTTCGGTGTCTACCCATAACACCTTGGCATCTTTACCTGAAAAGTTAACGGCCACGCTCGGATCGATCATGCCGTCTTTATAACTTAGATGCGTAATACCCTCTGAATAGTGCAATCCATCTTCATTAAGTAAACAAAAACGTGATAAGGGTATGAGTCGCCCCATTAAACTGTTTTGTAACTGTTTTGCCTGCTCACACTGTTCACCTTCAGGCATGATTTCCCAAGGCGCCACGCCAAGTCCTGCCGTATAAGGCATGAATGCAATTTGTTCCTTTGTAAACAAATTGAGCCATAAAGTATCCTGCAACGTTTCCCCTATTAAAAAGTGATGTAAAAAACCCATAAATCCAATAGATGTTCCCGCTTTGCCCGTGGAAGGTTTGCCTTTGTCGTTCGTTTTTCCTAAATAATCTGCCGATAAAACAATGGCGTTATCTGTTTTTTTGCCCCCTAATCCAAATCCCATTAGCTGAACAATTAATATTGCTTTGTCTGCATCACTAAGCGGTGACTGTGTCTGAATGGCATTTAAAACGGTGGTATTACCTGTAGCAATTTCAGGTAATACAGCGCCAATACTTTGTGTGGCTGCCTGTGCAATTTGAGGCATCTGTAAAAATGGTTTTTCACCGTATAAATAAAAATGCGTATGCCATTTTTCTAAATACGCTAAACAGTGTTTTGCCAAACCATCTGTGCCTAGCGTACGCCACGCGTCCTCATCTTCGGGTGTGCAAGCGGCTTGAGCAATGGCAAGCAGTAACTTAGTTAAGGCAATTTTTTGTACAGGATTGCCGCCTAAAGCATGGAATGACGATTCACTAAAAATTTGTCTCAAACTCACACGTCCAACATCCGCAATAGGTATCCACGGTTCATCAATTAAATTAAAATACGGTTCTCTCATTTTCTATCCTCTTTGTTAGTGTTGAATGTTGAATCTCGTTTTTTGGTCGCGCAGTACCCTATGCGCTCGTCATAGCGCAATTCATAAGCCTCACACGCAACGCCTCCACTAAGACTTTTTATGTCCCCACCTTCATCAACTAAGGCGACGCGCAACAGACTTTCGCCAAACTCAGGTTTTCCCAAATACACAAACTCGCGCAGCCACTCGAGGTCTTTCATCGTTGTAGCGGTAGGCGCGTGGTAAATCGATACATTCACCACATTGCTCAGTATCGTGGCGGCAAGTTCACGCCACTGTTTTTTATCACTTGCCTTCACGCCACGCGGCAATCGTAATTTGTCGCCATTAAGTAATGTCATTTCAGTAACGTCATTACCTAGTTGGTAGCCGCGCAGCAATAACACTTGAACGCTATCCTGCTCGCTATAACGTGTACTCGCGCTTTCGGGTAATGTTTGTCCGGCTTTTGATAAACCAATCGAGGCAAGTTGCTTTAATTTGTCACGCTCACGCTCTAATTCTCGTTGATAGCGAAGCATATTGCCTTGTTCAACGCTCGGTGAATAAGTGGCTTCAATAAATTCTCGGATTTGCTGTGGTAATACGACAGTTTGTACCGTTTGCCAAACAGCTAAACTTCTGCATAAAACGTAAGGTTTATAGACTTTTGCGCTATCGCCAAATAATGTGCAATCATCAATGGCCAACTTCAAGTCAGGGGTTAATAACCATGCCTCACGTTTCGCATCGCGTGGGCGTTCATTGTCATGGCGCCATAATCTGCCAATGCGCTGAAATAAAAAATCTGTTGGTGCAAATCGACTGACTAAAAAATCGGCATCAATATCTAATGATTGCTCTAATACTTGCGTCCCCACTAAAATGCGCCCTGTTGCTTGACGGGCACGGGGATTATCTTTGCCATAAATTGTTACCCATTTTTGTTCATTTTTTTCTCTATCCACTTTAAGAAAACGTGAATGCAATAAACCACATTCAATAGACACATCAATTGCCGATAATTGACGAAAAATGGCTTGCGCCTGCGCCACGGTATTTTCAATCCATAACACTTGTTGCCCACTTTCGGCACGCGCTAATGCTTCATCAATGGCCATTTCATCGCGTTGACAACATGACAGCGTGACTGTGTGGGCATCTAATGCACCAACATCTAATTCTTGAAGATTTCCTATATTGGGTTTTGCTGAAATGAGGGGATAATGTGGATTTTGCGTCGGATGGTCGAGGAGCGTTTCACGGCGTTCTTTCGTGAGAGTCGCGCTTAAAATAATGACAGTACAATGCAGTTTTTTGAGTGTAGACACGAGTTCATCGATCAACTCACCTGTATAGGTATCATAACTGTGTACTTCGTCGAGAATAACGACTTTGCCCGCCAAACCAAATGTGCGAACAAACCCATGTTTGACATTCATCACAGCCATTAAGGCTTGATCAATCGTTCCCACCGCAAACGGGGCAAGAATGCCGCGCTTACTTTGATCAAACCATGAACCGTTAGGATTGCCTTCAACGGCTAATTCTCTTTTTAACCAGGCATTACTGTGTAGTAATAACGCATTTTGATGCCCGCTTGTGGGTTCTAAAATTTTTGCTAAAAACGCATTCACGCGCTCGTGAATTTTGTTGGACGTCAGTTGCGTAGGCAACGCAAAATAAATGCCCGTTGCGTCACGCTTAGAAAGTAATTGATACGCGGCGTAAAGGGCAGCTTCGGTTTTGCCAATGCCCATTGGCGCTTCTAAAATATAAACGCCCGATTGCGTTACATGATGAAAAAACGTGGATTGGCTATTTTTAGGAGCGAAATTGAAAATATCGCTAAAACGTAAATTCGGGATAATTTGCGGAGCAATAAAGCCTGCATTATCCAAAGCAAGATGAATAAGCGGTTTCCAATCATTGGCTGGATTATCAAAAAGTGAAGATGAACCAATCCAATCGGAAACTGTGGTTAATCCAGCAATAATTAACGCCTGTTCTGGCGTGTTGATTGATGGAAAATCGCAATTCAGCAATTTTTTTAATTCTAAAATTAACTGTTCACGCTGTTGTTGCCAAGCTCTTCCACCATATACGGCATCATTTACCAACCCCGCCACATTTGGCAAATAACCGTGATGCTGTCCTAAAATTTCTGGAATAAATTTTCCAACCGCTAAATCACTTGCAGCAATCAAACTTACCCCCGCATGACCACCCCATTTTTTTTCTAACGAGGCATTGACCTGCGCTAGTTCAGGAATAGAACGATGTAGTGCATCATGGATTTTTTTTTGAAAAGTAGGACTAATTTTGCCCAAATCGTGGCACGCGGCGATAAGTTCAGATCCATAGGGGAATAATTCTTTTTTTAGCGCATCTGGCATACGCAACATTAACGCACGCGCCACTTCGCCCACAATATGACAATGATTAACGACGTTTCGACCAGCATAATGCTGTTGGTTATCAGAATAGGTTTTAGCTAAACACTGAGTAATAGAAAGCGCTTTTATGTCAAGCGATTTAGGAGGCAGTGAAGAAGGTCTGAGCATTTTTAGTCACACAATAATGAAAAAACATTTTCCATTTTAATGATAACCCTTCACACCTTATTATTTTTCAATCAAAAGTGTGACATACATCACACTTTTGAAAAAAAGTGCTATAATGACTTTACAAACAAAAAAAATTGTTTTACTGCCGAATAGGCAGCTTAGGAAAAGAAACATTTACTCTTTATCGCTATTTCTCACATTCACTGCCGAATAGGCAGCTCAGGAATAGGTTATCGCCTGTATGTTATGTGCCGTTATTTTTAATGCCGAAAAAATAACGGCAATTCTCTTGTTTATTAACGAAAAATACGTTTAAAACCGCATCAACTACATGGGTTGTGTTATATTAGCGTTATCTATTTTTAATAAATCATTTGAGAGTTTACATGAGTTTTCAAGCCCTCGGCTTAAGTCCGGCATTACTTAACGCCATCAGCGATCAAGGCTACACCACGCCAACCCCCGTTCAAAAACAAGCTATCCCCCACATTCTTGCCGGTAAAGACGTACTGGCTGGCGCACAAACAGGTACAGGAAAAACCGCCGGCTTTACATTACCGCTTCTGCATCGTTTGATGGAAAATCACGATCCACACCAAAAACCACGTCGTATTCGCGCCTTAGTGTTAGTGCCAACGCGTGAACTGGCTGCGCAAGTGCTTGAAAGTATTAAAACCTATGGCGCACATCTGCCGCTTATTGCGGAAATGATTGTGGGTGGTGCAAGTATCAATATGCAAATTCGTCAACTGCGTCATGGCTGCGATATTATTGTGGCTACTACAGGACGTCTTTGTGATCACATGAACGAGCGAAACATCAATTTAAGCAGCGTGGAAATGCTGGTACTTGATGAAGCGGATCGTATGCTGGATATGGGTTTTTTGCCTGATATTCGTCGTGTTATTGGAAATTTGCCTAAGCAACGCCAAAATTTATTATTTTCCGCAACGTATTCTGCGCCTATCAAAGCCTTAGCAAATCAGATATTACAAAATCCAATTTTAGTTGAAGTCGCCAAGCCTAATGTGACGTCAGATAATATTTCAGAATTGGTTTACGGTATTGCCCGCGAAAATAAACGTGCGCTGCTATCTTATTTAATCGGCAGTAATAATTGGCAACAGGTGTTGGTCTTTGTTCGCACCAAACATGGCGCTGATCGCTTAGAAAAACAATTAGTCACTGACGGCATTCGCTCTGCAGCGCTACATGGTGATAAAACGCAAGGTGCTCGCACAAAAGCGCTAGATTTATTCAAAAACGGGAAGGTATCTGTCCTTGTTGCCACGGATATTGCCGCGCGTGGACTTGATATTGATGATTTACCGCATGTAGTCAATTACGACTTGCCGCAAGTCCCTGAAGATTATATTCATCGCATTGGACGTACAGGTCGTGCTGGCGCGTTAGGCGCTGCGATTTCGTTAGTCTCGCCTGAAGAATCAAGCCAATTGGCTGAAATTGAAAAATTACTCAAACGCAAATTGCCACGCATTGCTGATACTGGCTATGAACCTGTTTCATTAAATGTGATTGACGCACCTAAAAAGAAAGCACCAAACAAAGAAACTGGTAAAAAAGATTTCCGCCACACCAAAAAGCCTACTGAAAAGAAAGGCTATGTTGCGCGAAATCAAGCACCCGGCGCAAAACCCAAAACACAAGGCTCACGCAGCAGAAGTCGTTAAAAATATGAATTTATCGGTGGCAGCCAAAAATAATTGTCTGTCACCGATGTGATTTATTCTTGCACCAAAATCCACGGTTTAACCACCACCGCCCAAAGCTCTGCATGACTTTCA
>ERZ1034363.468-NODE-468-length-28070-cov-3.932805_pt1 | contig 28070 bp, 22 predicted proteins | sample MGYA00520616_ERZ1034363 | MGnify/ENA primary metagenome ERZ1034363 (study PRJEB33736, sample SAMEA104284506) | Azolla filiculoides | biome: Urban; feature: Water surface; material: Ditch water | place: Netherlands | collected 2015-10-28 | depth 0-0.1 m ... | reverse complement strand
TGCTGTTCTTGGGCAGTTGCGCCACAAAGTCCACCGAGCGCGGGCGCTTGAAGCCGGCCAGGTGTTCGCCGCAGAAGGCCATCAGCTCGTCCGCGGTGGCGGCGGTGCCGGGCCGCAGCACCACCACCGCCTTCACCACCTCGCCCCAATGGTCGTCGGGTACGCCGACCACGCAGCACTCGTACACGGCGGGGTGCTGGGCCAGCACGGCTTCCACCTCGGTCGGGTAGACGTTGAAGCCGCCGGACACCAGCATGTTCTTCTTGCGGTCCACGATGAAGAGGTAGCCCTCGCCGTCCACCCGGGCCAGGTCGCCGGTGCGCAGCCAGCCCCGGGCATCAAAGGCCTCGGCGGTCTGCTCGGGCGCCTTCCAGTAGCCGGCGAACACGTCCGGCCCCTTGACGCAGATCTCGCCGATGGCGTCGCCGCTCACCGGGCGGCCGTCGTCGTCCAGCACCTGCACGTCGGCCTCGCCGTTGGGGCGGCCGCAGGCGGCCAGCAGTTCGGGGCGCTCGCCGCTGATGGCCCGCGCATGGTCGGCGGTGGTCAGCGACACCACACCGCCGGCGGTCTCGCCCGCGCCGTAGCCCTGGGCCAGCACCGGGCCGAAGGCGGCCCAGGCCTCGCGGATGCGCGCCGGCGCCATCGGCGCGGCGCCGTAGCTCAGCAGGCGCAGGCTGGAGAGGTCGTGCGTGCCAAGGCTGGGCTCGGCCAGCAGCGCGTGGATCATCGCCGGCACCATGAAGGTCATGGTCACGCGCCGCTGCGCGATGGTGGCCAACACCTCGGCCGGCACGAAGCGGTCCAGCAGCAGCACCGTGGCGCCCTGAAACAGCATCGGCTGGATGAACATGCCGCTGGCGTGGGTGATCGGGCCCACCAGCAGCAGCACGTCGCCGGGGCCAGCGTGCATGCGGCCCATGATGATCTTGCGCAGCGAGGCCATGCGGTTGCCCACGGTCTGCATCGCCGCCTTGAGCTTGCCGGTGGAGCCCGAGGTGTAGTGCAGCACGGCCAGGTCGCCGGGCGCCATGTCTTCGATGACGGGCGTGTCGGGTTGGCCGGCCAGCAGGTCTTCATAGGGCGCCCAGCCGCGCGCCGCATCGCCCTCGGCCGGGTCGAAGCCGAAGCGCAGGCGCAGGCTGTCCACGCCCGCGGCGGCGGCGTCCACCATCGCCCGGTGCGAGGGCGCGGCAAAGCAGGCCACAGGCTCGGCGTTGGCCAGCGTGTCGGCCAGCTCGGACGGCGCCAGCCGCGAATTCAGCGCCACCTTGACCAGGCCGGCCTTGTAGAGCGCGCATTCGATCTCCACGATCTCGGTCCGGTTGGGCGAGACGATGGCCACGCGGTCGCCGTGCTGCAGGCCCTGCGCGCGCAGCGCATGGGCGAGCTGGTTGGCGCGGCGTTCCAGGTCGTGGTAGCTCAGGCGGCGGTTGCCGTGGATCACGGCCGGCTGGGCGGGCCAGGCGCGGGCGCTGCGGGTGAGGTAGATGCCAAGGTTCATGGGGTGAACTCTAGGCGGACGGATGCGATCTTTGGATAATCAATTTGTGCCGTCCGATTCCGGATGGTTATCGGAATCAGGGGGGCCCTATGGCGCTGCGCATCGACGACATCGACTATTTCCTGGCGGTGGCCGCGCACGGCCAGGTGCGCGCCGCCGCCGAGGGTGTGGGCGTCAGCCAGCCCGCGCTGACCAAGGGCATTCAGCGGCTGGAACGTGAGCTGGGCTTTCCACTCTTCGTGCGGGAGGCGCGCGGCATGACGCTCACGCCCGTGGCCGAGGGCTTTCGCGCACGGGTGCAGACGCTGCGCGCCAGCCTGGGCGACGCCGTCAAGGAAGCGGCCGACCTGCACCTCGGCGCGCTGGGCCTGCTGCGCGTGGGGGTGTCGCCGCTGTACGCCGAGCGCCTGTTCGTGCCGGCCTGGACGGTGCTGCACGCGCAGCGCCCGGCCGCGCGGGTGCGCGTCATGGTCAACCTCAACGACGCGCTGCTATCCGCGCTGCGCACCGGCGATCTGGATCTGGCGCTCAACGCCCTGCCGGCTGCGAGCCCGACGGACGTGCAGGCCGTGCCGCTGATGCAGGACGACCTGTGCATGGTGGTGCGCGAGGGCCATCCGCTGCTGTCACGCCGCCGCCTGCGCCTGGCCGACCTCGCCGATGCCGAATGGATGCTGCCCGGCCCTGACGTGGCGGGTCGGCGCTCGATCGAGGCGCGCCTGACCGAGGCGGGCCTGCCGCCGCCCCAGGTGACGGTGGAAGTCAGCAACTCGGCCGGTCAGCTCAGCCGGCTGCTGGTGCACAGCGATCTGGTGACGCTGATGAGCGAGTCCATGCTGGGCGGGCCCAGCGGCGCCGGTCTGGTGCCGCTGCCGTTGGCCGAGGCGCGCTTTACCCGCCGCATCGGTGTGCTGACCCGGCGCGACGTGCCCCTGCCGCCGCTGGCGGCGCGCTTTCTGGAGGTGTTGCGGTCGCAGCACCCTGCCGGGTGAACGTCTGGCGCGCCGACGTGCAGACTGCAGGCTGGCTTGCGGCTGCGTCAGATATAAAAATAATAGCTAACAAGCACCGTTTGATGCTGGGCGTGATCTCGGTGCGCAGGGCTTTGGCGAGTGGGGGACGTTGCGCAGGCGCCGGAGCGGTCGCCGGTCACGTTTTTGACGATATTTATGTTAATTGCCAGATCGGCGGTCTCAAATCCAAGTGCAACAGAGAGAGCTTACTGGATGGACAGGGGCTCGTTGTTGAGTTTGTCCAGCCACTGACGGTAGACCTCGATGGGAGAGGCCCATCCGAGGGTCTTGCGGGGCCGGTTGTTGATCTCGTCGGCGATGGCGTCGAGTTGCTGCTGGCTGTAGCCGGACAGGTCAGTGCCCTTGGGCAAGTACTGACGCACCAGGCCGTTGGTGTTTTCGTTGGTGCCGCGTTGCCAGGGGCTGTGGGGATCGCAGAAATACACGGCAATGCCCGTGCGCTCGCTGAGCTGGCGGTGAAAGGCCATCTCCTTGCCGCGGTCGTAAGTCATCGTTTGGCGCGCGCCATGCGCAGGCAGGCGATGAGCTCGCGGCGCAGCTCCCCCCGGGGTTGGGCATAGATGCAGGTGTAGATGGTTTCGTGTGACACGCGCTGGCTCCGGTCAGAGCCATGCACTTTAGACAGGTGCGCGGCAATCTGCTGGGGTGACCAGCGCTTGCGCAGCAGTTGGCACACCAGGGTGAACAGCGGCGAGTCGCCGCCCAGCTTGGGCCGGGGACGGCAGAAGCGGCGCCTGCGCTGGTAGCGCTGCTGGGCAAAGATGCAGCTGTAGGGGGAGGCCGGCGCGTTGCGCCGGCACTCGCGGCTGATCGTCGAGGGCGAGCGCCCGAGCGTGCGGGCAATTGCCCGCACGCTCAGTCCTTGCTGCTGTCCTATGGCGATGGCAATGCGCTCTTCATAGCTCAAATGCCTGTACTTTTTGACTTCCTTCATGCTTCACCTCCTGCTTCGATATGGGGGTGTTGCACTTGGAATTTGAGAGGGCCAGCTGTAAACTGGGGCGCATAAAAATCCTCCCTGAGACAAACAGCAAGGCCTGCTCTTCATGGCGAAAGAACTACACAATCTCAGGCTGCGCATCGGTCGGGACGGCTGCATCCAGGAATGCAACTTTCTGACCCCGGGCCAACCGCACATCCCGTCCCCCTTGTTTCTTGGGAAGAACGTGTCTGAGGTGCTGCCCGAGGAGGTGGCCGCTGCGATCATGGCGTCGCTGGACACGGCGCTCACGCAGGGCTGGCATGAGGCGACGATTTCCGTGGCGGGGCCCCAGGGCGCCTTGTGGTCTGAAATTTCGATGGCTTCCATCGTGAACCCGCAGCAGCCCCAAGGCGATTTCATTCTGCGCATTCGCGACATCACCGCACGCAAGCATTCCGAGGAGCAACTGCGTGTCAGCGAGCAGCGCCACCGCTTCCTGGCCGAAAACGCCCGGGATGTGGTCTGGACCATGGCGGCAGACGGCCGCATCACCTACGTCAGCCCCGCCATCGAGAAGGTGCGGGGGTACACGCCGGAAGAGGCGATGCGACAGACCTTCGACGAGATCCATCCGCCGCACTCCCAGGCCCTGACCCTGGGCTACCTGGTGAAGCTGCAGGCGGATTTGCAGGCCGGTCGCACGCCGGAAAACTTCCTGGGCGATCTGGAATACAAGTGCAAGGACGGCTCGACCTTCTGGACCGAAGTCCGGGTCTTCCCGGTGCTGGGCGACGACGGTCAGCTGGTGGAGCTGGTCGGTCTGACCCGCGACATTGCCGAGCGCAAGCGCAACGAGCTGGAGACGGCGCACTACCTGCATGACCTGGAGGTGGCCGTGACGCAGCGCACCCACGCCCTCTTGATTGCCAAGGACGCGGCCGAGGCAGCCAGCCGGGCCAAGACCACCTTCCTGGCCAACATGAGCCATGAGTTGCGCACGCCCATGAACGCCATCATGGGCATGACCGATCTGGTGCTGCGCAAGACCACCGAGCCCAAGCTGCGCGACCAGCTCGGCACGATCCACAAGGCGTCACACCATCTTCTGGGCGTCATCAACGACATCCTGGACATCTCCAAGATCGAAGCCGAACGGATGACGCTGGAGCAGGCGCCGCTCCAGGTGGGCGACATCATGGACAACGTCACAAGCCTGATGGCCCACAGGTTCACCGAGAAAGGCCTGTTGCTGCAGGTCGATCTGCCGGCGGCACTGGCACGCCGGCCGCTGCTGGGCGACGCCTTGCGTCTGGGCCAGATCCTGCTCAACCTGACGGGCAATGCTGTCAAATTCACCGAGCACGGCACGGTGACCGTGCGGGCGCAGGTGGCTGAAGAGACGGTGGACGATGTGCTGTTGCGCTTCGAGGTCCAGGACACCGGCATTGGCATTTCCGAGGCTGATCAGCGGCGCCTGTTCACCGCCTTTGAGCAGGCGGATGCGTCCATGACACGCAAGTACGGCGGCACGGGGCTGGGCCTGGCCATCAGCAAGCGACTGGCCGAAGGGATGGGTGGCAGCGTGGGTGTGGCCAGCGCCCTGGGGCAGGGCAGCACCTTCTGGTTCACGGCCCGGCTGCGCAAGTCGCACCACGTCGCAGTCCCGGCGCCCGACAGCGGGGCCAGAACCGCTGAAACCCGTCTCAGGGCGCAATACGCGGGTGCGCACATCCTGCTGGCGGAGGACGAGCAGGTCAATCAGGAAGTAGGCTGCGCGTTGCTGGAGCAGGTCGGCTTCAAGGTGGATCTCGCCGTCAACGGGCAGGAAGCACTCGCGCTGGCGCATCTCGCGCGCTACGACCTGATCCTCATGGACATGCAGATGCCCGAATTGAACGGCGTGGACGCTACCCGGGCGATCCGTCAAACCCTGCTGAATGCCCGCACGCCGATTCTGGCGCTGACGGCCAACGCCTTCGCGCAGGACCGCCAGGTCTGTCTGGAAGCTGGAATGAACGACCACATCGCCAAGCCCATCCAGGCCGATCCGCTGTTTTCGTCCCTGCTGAAGTGGCTGGCAACGCCGCGCGACTGACCACGCAACGAGATCCGTTGCCCAGGCAATGGGTGCTTATATTTGGATCAAAACGGCCCAAACCCAGCGTTGAATGGTCACTTTTAGCTACTGAATAGTGAGTTCTTGCGGTGCAGGCCAGTGGCGTGCCGGCCGGGTTCAACCGCACGAAACCTGCGCGCCTGGCCGCGCGCACCTGGTCGCGGAACATGCCGTGCGCCGTCGGGCTGCGGCAGATGTTGCCCCCGCAGACAAAGGTGATCCGCAGGGTGCCGGGTGCGTGGCTCACGGGGCGGCGCTCAGCGTTTGGCCGGCTTGAGCGCGCCGCAGTCGGCGGCCAGCCACTTGCCGGTCTGGTCCATGGTCATGCGCTCGGGCTTGCCTTCGATCGCGGTGTTGACCACCGACTTGCTTGTGTAGCTGGTGGGGCTGCTGAAGGTGACTTCGCCTTCGCCGCTGGTGGGCGGCTGGCTGGCACAGCTGAACTTGAATTTCACCGTGCTGCCGCTGCGCTGGGTGATGTCCTGCTTGCAATGGCCGTCCGGTTGCGGGACGTCCATGCGCGCGGCCTGCTCGGGGCTGATGCAGACCTTCACGGTCTGGGCCTTGGCGCCAATGTCCACGCCATTCTTGGCCATCATCTGCTCCATCATCTTGCGCTGCTCGGGCGGCATGGAGGCCATCTGCTTCTGCATGTCGGCCATGCCTTTTTCCATCTGGCCGCTCTGGCTCTTCAGGGTGAAGCTGTGTTCCCACAGGCCGGGGTTCATGCTCTGCGCGCTGGCGCCGAGGGCGGCCAGCGCCAGCGGGGCGGCGACGAGTGCGAGGCGAAGTGTCATGGCGGGTGCCTCCAAAAAAACTGATTTTGCGCCGCCTGACCCCGGTGTCAGCGGTGCTGACGCGCCCGTTTGACCGGGATCAAAGCGGCAGGCGGGTGGTGTTCTTGACCTCTTCCATCACCGCGTAGGTGCGCGTCTCGCGCACGCCGGGCAGCTGCCACAGCACGGTGCCGGCAAAGTCGCGGTAGGCGGCCATGTCGGCCATGCGGGTCTTGAGCAGGTAGTCAAAGCCGCCGGCCACCATGTGGCACTCCATGATGGCGTCCTGCACCTGCACCGCCACCTTGAACTGCTCGAACACGTTGGGCGTGGTGCGGTCCAGCAGCACCTCCACGAACACCATCATGCCGCGCCCGAGTCTGAGCGGGTTCAGCCGCGCTTCATAGCCCAGGATGTAGCCCTCGCGCGTGAGGCGCTGCACCCGCGCCAGCACCGCCGTGGGCGACAGCGCCACGGCCTCGGCCAGCTTCAGGTTGGACAGGCGGCCATCGGCCTGCAGGGCGCTCAGGATGCGCAGGTCGATGCGGTCGAGTTCGGGGTGGGTGGGAGTCATCACTAGTGAATTATTCGGTGAACGGACAGAAAAACAAAGAAAAATCAACCAGAAATCGCTGGATCATTGCGATCTTGCCAGGTCGCGCCCCCGGCCGACCGCCCCCGACGGAGACCCACCCCATGATCACATCCAGCCCCGCCACGTCGCTGCCTTTTGCCACCTTCGCCCAGCAGCTGCCGGCGCGCACCGCCCTGCGCCAGGCCATCACGGCCGCCACCCGCCAGCCCGAGCACGACGCCCTGGCGCCCCTGCTGGCGCAGGCCCGCCTGCCCGAGGCCGCTGCGGGCGCCGCGCACGCGCTGGCCCTGCGCCTGGCCGACACCCTGCGCCACCGCAAACGTGCGGCCGGGCGCGCCGGCATCGTGCAGGGGCTGCTGCAGGAATTTGCGCTGTCGTCCCAGGAAGGGGTGGCGCTGATGTGCCTGGCCGAGGCGCTCCTGCGCATCCCCGACAAGGGCACACGCGACGTCCTCATCCGCGACAAGATCAGCAGCGGCAACTGGCAGCCGCACCTGGGCCACAGCCCCTCGCTCTTCGTCAACGCGGCCACCTGGGGCCTGCTGCTCACGGGCAAGCTGGTGGCCACGCACAGCGAGGGCCATCTGTCGTCGGCGCTGACCCGCGTGATCGGCAAGAGCGGCGAGCCGCTGATCCGCAAGGGCGTGGACATGGCCATGCGTTTGATGGGTGAGCAGTTCGTTACCGGCGAGACCATCGCGCAGGCGCTGGACCACGCGCGCAAGCTGGAGGCCGAGGGCTTCCGCTACTCCTACGACATGCTGGGCGAGGCCGCGCTCACCGCACACGACGCCGCGCGTTACCTGGACGCCTACACGCAGGCCATCCACGCCATCGGCCGGGCCTCGAAAGGCCGTGGCATCTACGAAGGCCCGGGCATCTCGATCAAGCTGTCGGCCCTGCACCCGCGCTACGCCCGCGCGCAGCAGGCCCGCGTGATGGACGAGCTCTACCCGCGCCTGCTGGGCCTGGCCGAACTGGCGCGCCAGTACGACATCGGCCTGAACATCGACGCCGAAGAGGCCGACCGGCTGGAGCTGTCGCTGGACCTGCTGGAGCGCCTGTGCCTGGACCCGGCGTTGGCGGGCTGGAACGGCATCGGCTTCGTGATCCAGGCCTACCAGAAGCGCTGCCCGGCGGTGATCGACTTCATCGTCGATCTGGCGCGCCGCAGCGGCCACCGCCTGATGATCCGCCTGGTCAAGGGTGCCTACTGGGACAGCGAGATCAAGCGCGCCCAGGTGGACGGGCAGGACGGCTACCCCGTCTACACCCGCAAGATGCACACCGACGTGTCGTATCTCGCCTGCGCGCGCCGGCTGCTGGCCGCGCCCGCGGCGGTGTACCCGCAGTTCGCCACACACAATGCCCACACCCTGGCCGCCATCGTGCAGATGGCCGGTGGCAACTACTACGCCGGCCAGTACGAATTCCAGTGCCTGCACGGCATGGGCGAGCCGCTGTACGAGCAGGTCGTGGGCCCGGTGGCCGAGGGCCGGCTGGGCCGCCCGTGCCGCATCTACGCCCCCGTGGGAACGCACGAAACCCTGCTGGCCTACCTGGTGCGCCGCCTGCTGGAAAACGGCGCCAACACCTCGTTCGTGAACCGCATCGCCGACGCCTCCATCGCGCTGGAAGACCTGGTGCAGGACCCGGTGCGCGCCGTGGAGCTGGCCGCCGCCGCGGAAGGCCAGGCCGGCCTGCCACACCCGCGCATCCCCGCGCCGCACGCCCTGTACGGCCCCGCCCGCGCCAACTCCGCCGGCATGGACCTGAGCAACGAGCTACAACTGCGCACCCTGTGCGACGCCCTGCAGGCCAGCGCCACGCACCCCTGGCGCGCCGGGCCGCTGCTGGCGGTGCCGGCGCAGCCCCTGGCGCCGCGCGATGTTCTCAACCCGGCCGACCACCGCGATGCCGTCGGGCAGGTGCAAGACGCCAGCGCCGCCGACGTGGACGTGGCATTGCAGGCCGCCACAGCCTTTGCGCCGCAGTGGGCCGCCACGCCGCCGGCCGAGCGCGTCGCCGCCCTGGAGCGCGCGGCCGACGCACTGCAGGCCCAATTGCCCGTGCTGTTGGGCCTGCTGGTGCGCGAGGCCGGCAAGACCTATGCCAACGGCATTGCCGAAGTGCGCGAGGCGGTCGATTTCCTGCGCTTTTACGCGGCGCAGGCGCGCGGCTTTGACGCCGCCACCCACCGCCCGCTGGGCCCCGTGGTCTGCATCAGCCCGTGGAACTTTCCGCTGGCCATCTTCATCGGCCAGGTGGCGGCGGCGCTGGCCGCCGGCAACCCGGTGCTGGCCAAGCCGGCCGAGCAGACGCCGCTGGTCGCCGCCGAGGCCGTGCGTCTGTTGCACGCCGCCGGTGTGCCGCACGCTGCGCTGCAGCTGCTGCCCGGCGACGGGGCCAGCGTGGGCGCGCGCCTGGTGGGCGACGCCCGCACGCTGGGCGTAATGTTCACCGGTTCCACCGAAGTGGCGCGTTTGCTGCAGGCCACCCTGGCCGAGCGCCTGGACGCCCAGGGCCGCACCATTCCGCTGATCGCCGAAACCGGCGGGCAGAACGCCATGATCGTGGACTCCTCCGCGCTGGTTGAGCAGGTGGTGGGCGACGTGGTCAGCTCCGCGTTTGACAGCGCGGGCCAGCGTTGCTCGGCGCTGCGCGTGTTGTGTCTGCAGGACGACGTGGCCGACCGGGTGATCGCCATGCTCAAGGGCGCCATGGCCGAGTGCCGCATTGGGCACCCCGAGATGCTGGACGTGGACATCGGCCCGGTGATCGACACCGACGCCCGCGACGGCATCGAGGCGCACGTCGCCGCCATGGCCGCCAAAGGCCGCCGGGTGCACCGCGATGCGCGCGGGCCGGAAGCGGACCGCGCCCATGGCACCTTCGTGCTGCCCACGCTGATCGAGCTGGACAACCTGGGCGAACTCGGCCGCGAGGTGTTCGGCCCCGTGCTGCACCTGGTGCGCTTTCGCCGAGACGGCCTGGACCGCCGGCTACGGCCTCACGATGGGTTTGCACACGCGCATCGACGAGACCATTGCCCGCGTGGTCGGCCGCGCGCAGGCCGGCAACCTGTACGTCAACCGCAACATGGTCGGCGCCGTGGTGGGCGTGCAGCCCTTTGGCGGCGAGGGCCTGTCGGGCACCGGCCCCAAGGCGGGCGGGCCGCTGTACCTGCTGCGCCTGCTGTCACAGCGGCCGGACGGTGCCGCGCTGCAGGCGATCCGGGACGTGGGCGAGGCGGACGCGGATACAACGACAACACCCGCGCGCGAGACCCTGCTGCAGCCCCTGCGCGCCCTGCAGGCCTGGGCGGCCGACCAGGGGCTGACGGCGCTGGCTGCGACCTGCACGCGTTTCGCCGCGCAGTCGCCCGCCGGCCTGTCGCGCACGTTGACCGGGCCGACCGGCGAGCGCAACGTGTACACGGTGCATGCGCGTGAGCGCGTGTTGTGCCTGGCGGACAACGACGCGGACCGCCTGGTCCAGCTGGCCGCCACGCTGGCCGTGGGCGGCCGCGCCATCTGGCCGGTGGAAGCCGCCGACCTGCTGGAGCGCCTGCCGGCCGAAGTGCAGGCCCGGCTGGCGCTGGCCGCCGACTGGCGCCAGGACACCGTCGCCTTCGACGCCGTGCTGCACCACGGCAGCACCGAGGCACTGCGCGCCGTCAGCCACGCCATGGCCCGGCGTCCCGGCCCCATCGTCGGCGTGACCGGGCTGGCCGCAGGCGACGCCGCCGTGCCGCTGGAGCGGCTGGTGATCGAGCGCGCCCTGAGCGTCAACACCGCGGCCGCAGGCGGGAATGCGAGTCTGATGACGATGGGGTGAGGCCACCGGGCCGGCCGCGCGGCGTTGTGCGCGCCGCCGGGGCTTTCCAATGCCTGATTTCAAGAAAAATCAGCAATTTCCCACCGTAATACGGTCATAGTTAACTATGAAAATAGGAGTTATTCGGGCTGGCACATCAGGGTGCAGGCGCACCGGCTGGCGCCACCACCCGCCACAGCGCCTCGGCCGCCGCCGACAGCGGCGCCCGGGGCCGCACCAGGCGGATCTCGACGGGCGTGCTCCAGTTGGCATCGGCCGCGTCCACGAGCTGGCCGCGCGCCAGTTCGTGCGTGATCAGGCTGCGCGGCAGCCAGGCGATGCCGCGGCCTTCCATGGCCATGGTCTTGAGCAGCATGGCGTGGTGCGAGGTGAACACCGGCCTGAAGCGCACTTCCTCGAAGGCGTGGGGCTGGGTGGCCCGCATGATCTGGCCCAGGCCCGATTCCTGGCTGTAGCTCAGCACCGGCAGCGGCGCGTCCGGCGGCACATCTGGTGGCGCCTCGCCAATGCGAAAGGCGGGCCGGGCGTCCGTGCGCGGGGCGGCCACCGGCATCAGCAGGTCGTCGTCCACCCGCACCGCTTCGAACGCGGCCTCGTCCAGCCGCGTCGGCACGGCAGGGTGGCCGTGGCACAGCAGGAATTGCACGCGGCGCTGCAGCATCAGGTCTTCGCAGGCCTGGAAGCTGTCGGACACCATCTGGATCGCACCGATCTGCAGCTGCGACTCCAGCCGCACCAGCCAGGCCGGAAAAAACGTCATCGACAGCACATGCGTGGCGGCCAGCTGCAGGCGCAGGCTGGCCTGCTCCTGCGCGGCGCGTGCCTGGCGGCGGGCGGTGTCCAGGCGCTGCAGCACGTCTTCCACGGCGGGCTGAAAGCTGGCGCCGGCGGCGGTCAGCGACACCGGGTGCGCCGAGCGGTCCACCAGCTCGACGCCGGCCCACTCTTCGAGCGAGCGGATGTGGCGGCTGAAGGCCGGCTGCGCAATGGCGCGCGCCTGGGCCGCGCGCGAGAAGTTGCCTGCCTCGGCGAGGGCCAGGAAGTCTTCCAGCCATTCCAGATCAAGCGGTCGGTTGCCGGGGCCCATGCGTGTGGTGAAAGTGAATAGTTGTATGCGAATCGGGTATTGGACGGGGCGGGCCGGCGCGCCGATCATCCGTCCCGTTCAAGCCAACAACACAGAGGACGACCCATGCCAACCATCGCCAATTATCGCGGCATCATTCCCGCCATCTCCACCCCCTTCACGGCCGACTACCGCATTGACGAGCCCGCCTTGCGCAAGCTGGCCTCCTGGCTGGCTGGCCACAAGGGCGTGGTGGCCGTCATGACCAACGGCCACACCGGCGAGGTGTTTTCGCTCACGCCCACCGAGCGCGCCGAAGTCACGCGCATCGTCGCCGACGAACTGAAGGGCCGCACGCCGGTGATCTCGTCCATCGTCTGCGAGGGCCTGTCGGACGCGGCCGAACACGCCCGCCTGGCCAAGGAAGCCGGGGCCGCTGCGCTGGACGTGATGCCGCCGCACCACTGGCTGCGCTTCGGCTTCCACCCGGACCACGCGCTGGCGTATTTCGATGCGATCTGGAAAGCGTCCGAGCTGGACCTGGTCTGCCACGTGTACCCTGCGTGGACCAAGGCCTCGTATTCGTCGGCCCTGCTGGCCACGCTGGCGCAACTGCCCTACGTGCAGGCCTTCAAGGTCGGCCAGCGCGAGATGAGCAAATACGCCCGCGACATCAAGGCCATCCGCGACGCCGATGCGTCCAAGGCGATCCTGACCTGCCACGACGAGTACCTGCTGGCCTCGATGGTGCAGGGCGTGGACGGCGCGCTGGTGGGCTTTGCCAGCTTCATCCCGCAGCTCATCATCGACCTGTTCGAGGCGGTGAAGGCCGGCGACCTGAAGGAAGCCATGCGCGTGCAGGCCATCATCACGCCGCTCAAGGAGGCCGTTTACGGCAACGGCGAGCCCACCGGCGAGGCCCATGCCCGCATGAAGGCCGCCATGAAGTGGGCCGGTGTGCTGGAGAGCGCCCAGGCGCGCCCGCCCACGCACGCACCGTCGCCAGAGGAAAACGAAGTCATCCGCATCGCCGTGGCCAACGCCGGCCTGCTGGCCTGACGCCCATTTCACCGAGAGGAGACAACACCATGAACCTGAACCGCAAACATTTCGTCCGTAACCTGATCGCCACGGCCCTGCTGGGCGCCAGCGCTGTGGCCATGGCGCAGGCCTGGCCGGCCCGCACGGTGAAGATGATCATTCCGTTCCCGCCCGGCGGCACACTGGACACCGTGGGCCGCATGCTGGCCCAGAAGCTGACCGAGCAGACCGGCCAGACCTTCATGATCGAAAACAAGCCCGGCGGCCAGGGCATGATCGGCGGCGATGCGGTGGCCAAGGCGCCGGCCGACGGCTACACGCTGCTATTCAACGCCTCCACCTTCACCACCGCGCCCATGACCGTCAAGGCGCCGCCCTACGACGTGGCGCGCGACTTTGTGCCGGTGGCGCTCGTCGCCAAGGCGCCGCTGTCCATTGCGGTCAACAAGAGCCTGCCGGTCAACGACCTCAAGGGCCTGATCGCCTACGGGAAGGCGAACCCCGGCAAGCTGTCGTTTGCGATCGGCTCCACCGGCTCGGCCGGGCATTTGTCGACCGAACTGCTGCGCCGCTCCGGGGACATGGACCTGCTGATCGTGCCGTACAAGGGCACTGCGCCGGCCTTCCAGGACCTGATTGGCGGGCAGATCAGCGGCTTTGTGGACCCGATCCTGGGCTCGTTCAACTACTACAAGACCGGCATGCTCAAGGTGGTTGCCGTGACCTCGGCCACGCGCGTCTCGACGCTGCCCGAAGTGCCCACCGTGGCCGAGACCCTTCCCGGCTACGAGTTCTACAGCTGGTACGGCGTGTGGGGCCCGGCCAGGCTGCCGGCCGACATCGCGCAAAAACTCAACGCCGAGGTCAACAAGGCCCTGAGCGGCGAGATGCGCGAGAAGCTCATCCAGCAGGGGCTGTTGGTGGGCGGCGGCTCCATGGCCGACTTTGCGAAATTCCAGCGCGACGACATGGCGCGCTCCGCCAAGATCATTGCCGAGGGCGGCATCCGTGCCGAGTGACGCACCCGTCCTTCCGCTGGCGCTGGTCACCGGCAGCAGTTCGGGCATCGGCCTGGCCATTGCCCGGCACCTGCTGGACCAGGGCTGGCAGGTCAGCGGCTGGGACCTGTCGGCGCCGGTGTTGACGGACGCCGCCTTCACGCCGGTGCGCGTGGACCTGTCGGACGCCGCCGCCATCGCGCGTGCCCTGCAGGACCAGCCGCCCGTGACGGCGCTGGTGCATGCGGCGGGCTGGATGCGCACCGCGCGGCTGGGCGAACTTGATCTGCAGGCCGGCGAAGCCATGTGGCGGCTGCATGTGCAGGCCGCCAACCAGCTGGTGCAGACGCTGGTGCCGGCGATGGGCGACAAAGGCCACGGCCGCGTGGTGCTCATCGGCAGCCGCGTGGCGCAGGGCCTGGCCGGACGCAGCCAGTACGCCGCGGTGAAAGCCGCGCTGATCGCCATGGCCCGCAGCTGGGCCGGCGAGGTGGCTGCCCGTGGCGTGACCGTGAACGTGGTGTCGCCCGCCGCCACCCAGACCGCGATGCTCAGCGATCCGGCGCGCGCCGGCAGTGCGCCGCAGCTGCCGCCCATCGGGCGCTACATCGACCCGGCCGAAGTGGCCGCGCTAGTGGGCTTTCTCCTGTCTTCCCAGGCCGGCGCCATCACCGGCCAGGACCTGCAAATCTGCGGCGGCGCCTCGCTGCCGCGCTAAACCCCCTTCACCCTTTGCTCCCATGAAAATCGTTGACATCCTCGAATCCACGCGCCCGATCAAGTCGGACATCCGCAACGCCTACATCGACTTCTCCAAGATGACGCTGAGCCTGGTGGCCGTGGTCACCGACCAGGTGCGCAACGGCAAGCCCGTCATCGGCTACGGCTTCAACTCCAACGGCCGCTACGGTCAGGGCCAGCTGATCCGCGAGCGCTTCCGTCCGCGCGTGCTGGCGGCCGACCCGGCCACGCTGGTGGATGACAGCGGCGCCAACCTTGACCCGCACAAGGTCTGGGCCTGCATGATGACCAACGAAAAACCCGGCGGCCACGGCGAGCGCTCGGTCGCCGTGGGCACCATCGACATGGCGGTGTGGGACGCTGTGGCCAAAATCGCCGACCTGCCGCTGCACGAACTGCTGGCGCAGCGCTATGGCACCGGCCAGGCCAATCCGCGCGTGTTTGTGTATGCCGCCGGCGGCTACTACCACCCAGGCAAGGGTCTGCAGGGCCTGCGCGACGAGATGCAGAGCTACCTGGACCGCGGCTACTCGGTGGTCAAGATGAAGATCGGCGGCGCGGCGCTGTCAGAGGATGCCGAGCGCATCGAGGCGGTGCTCAGGATGCTCGCTCCGGGCCAGCAACTGGCGGTGGACGCCAACGGCCGCTTCGATCTGAAGACGGCCATCGACTACGGCAAGACCCTGAGCCATTACCCGCTGTTCTGGTACGAGGAAGCCGGTGATCCGCTGGACTACGACTTGCAGGCCCGCCTGGGCGAGACCTACGCCGGCCCCATGGCGACAGGCGAGAACCTGTTCTCGATGCAGGACGCGCGCAACCTGATCCGCTACGGCGGCATGCGCCCCGACCGCGACTGGCTGCAGTTCGACTGCGCGTTGAGCTACGGTCTGGTCGAGTACCTGCGCACGCTGGAGATGCTCAAGGAACACGGCTGGTCGCCCTCGCGCTGCATTCCCCACGGCGGTCACCAGATGTCGCTGGCCATTGCGGCTGGGCTGGGCCTGGGCGGCAATGAGTCTTACCCGGACCTGTTCCAGCCCTACGGCGGCTTCCCGGACGGCGTGAAGGTGGACAACGGCTACGTCACGCTCCCGTCTTTGCCGGGCATCGGCTTTGAAGGCAAGGCCGACCTGTACGCCGAGATGCAGGCACTGGCGGCCTGAGGGAGATCACGGGTTGCAGCGATTCCTTGCGGAATCTCAAAAAGCTTCGCGCGTGAGCGACCAAGAATGCGGCATGACTTCGAACAAGCCCCATTTCTGCTCCCTGCGTCTGACCTGGCTCCTCGCTGCGGTTGCGACCGCGCTGGCCCTGACCGCTTGCGGCGGCGGTGGCGGCGCAACGCCGGCCGAGCGCACGGGCATTTCCGAAGCCTATTACCCGATGGCCATTGGCGCCCGCTGGGTGTATGACCTCACGGAGACCAACCCGGCCGCCTCCTTTGTGGACGACACCGTGGTGACCGGCACACGCACGGTGGGAGGCCTCACCGCATGGGTCATGCGCGACAGCAACCCCGGTGGCGACGGCGTGGCCGCCGAGAGTTATTACGCGAAGGATGCGCGCGCTTTCACCTACCTGGCCGACAACTCCGGCGCGAGCTGGCTGACGGCGGCCATGGGGCCGTTCGACCTGATGCGTTTCGACGGCAGCTTCAGCGCCACGCCGCTGTTGGAGCGCACGGACGTGGACATCGGCGAAGACCTCGACGGCGATGGGCGCAACGAGCGTTTCGACGTCACGGTCAACGGCGTGGTGGAAGGCACCGAAACCTTTGTGTCGAACCTGGGGCGCTTTGCGGACACGGCGCGGCTGCGTTATGACGTGGCGGGCACGCTGCGGCTGACCACTGGCGCGCGCGTGCCGCTCACCGAGGTGATCCGCGTGTGGCGCGCCCCGGGCGTGGGCGCGCTGCGCCAGACCCTGGAGCTGACGGCGCTGGGTGTCGCAAGCAGCCAGACCATGGAGTTGCGCGCGTTCTCCGTCAACGGCTTGGCCGGCGGGCTGCTGCCGCCGCAGGCGCTGCTGGGCGGGCTGGCGCCGGGCGACTCCGACGAAACCAACCCGGGCCGGCCGGCGCTGGCCACCGATGGCCAACGCCATCTGCTGGTCTCGAACCGGCAGACGGCCGGCGGGCGGCAGTGGATCGGACAGTTTCTCGGTGCCGACGGCCGGTTGCAGGGCGGGCTCGATCTCTCCGCGCCGCTGGGCAACAACACGTTCCAGCCGGCGGTGGCTTCCGACGGTTCGGGTTTCCTGGTCGTGACGGCCGGTGACGACGGGCTCAAGGCGCAGCGCCTGAACGCCGCGGGCGGCCTGGTGGACGCCTACCCCGGCCTGGCGCTGGCGGCGGACGGATTCAGCCCCGCCGTGGCCTGGGGCGGTGGCACCTACCTGGTGGTGTATCTCCGCTCCGGCGGGCTTTACGGCGTGCAGGTGTCGCCTGCGGGGGCCGTGAGCAGTGAATTCCTGATCGCCCCCGGGCCTGCCGTAGCGGGTTGGCCGGCCCTGGCCTTCGACGGCGCGAATTTCCTGGTGGCCTGGGAGGCTGCATCCATCCCCTGGGACCCGGCGGGCGCCGACATCCGGGCGATTCGGGTGTCGCCGCAGGGAGGTCTGGTGGATGTCGCGCCCATTGCCGTCAGCACGGCCAGCGAAGCCCAGACGGCGCCGCAGGTCGCCTGCGACGCGGTGAACTGCCTGGTGGCCTGGGTGGACCGGCGCGGCTACCCGGGCCAGTCCTACAGTTTCTCGCCCGGGCCCGGCGACCTCTACGGCGCCTTCGTGAGCCGCGCCGGCGTCGTGCGCAACGGTCCATCCGCCACCGGCGGCCTGCCGCTGGCCATCGGCGTCACGGCCAACGCGGGTTATCCGGCGCTGGCTTTTTCAGGCTCGGACTATGTGCTGGCCTGGTCGCGTGGTGCCTATGTGAACAACCCGGGGGGCCCCACCGGCATCTATGCGGTGCGCGTCGCACTGGACGGCACGGTGACGCCGGCCGCGCCCGGCCTGGTGGTCAGCGGTCCGCCGCCCGAGTTCTCCCGCCTGCATTACCCGGTCGTTTCCGCGACCGCCACTGGCGTGCTGGTCGCCTGGCTCCAGAAGACCGAGCTGCCCAGCGCGCGCAAGGCCATTGTGGGCACGGTGATTCGTCCGGCGCTGGCGCGATGACGTGGGCACGCGCGGTGGTCGAGGGGGGGCTCAGGCCGCCAGCCGCGCCCGCAGTTCGGTCTTGAGCACCTTGCCGTAGTTGTTTTTCGGCAAGGTGTCCACGAACGCATAACGCTTGGGGCGCTTGAAGCGGGCGATCTGCGCCAGGCAGTGGGCGTCCAGCGCGTCCGCCTGGAGCGCGGCGCCCGGCTGCGGCACCACGAAGGCCACCACCACCTCGCCCCACTCCGGGTCGGGCGCGCCGACCACCGCGACCTCGGCCACGCCGGGTGCGGTGAGCAGCACCTCCTCGACTTCGCGCGGGTAGATGTTGGAGCCGCCGCTGATGATGAGGTCCTTGCTGCGGTCTTTCAGGGTGAGGAAGCCGTCGGCGTCAAGCGCGCCCATGTCCCCGGTCCACAGCCAGCCGCCGCGCAGGGCTGCCGCCGTGGCCTGCGGGTTGCGCCAGTAGCCCTGCATCACCGTGTCGCCGCGGACCAGCACCTCACCGACCTCGCCTGTGGGCAGGTCCTGGCCGTGGGGGCCGGCCACGCGCACCTGCACCGGCGTCTGCGCCACGCCGACGGACGCGATGCGCTGCGCGTGGCGCGGGTGCGCCGTGTCGGCCAGGTGCGCGCGTGACAGGGCCGTGCCCACCATGGGCGTCTCGCCCTGGCCGTAGATCTGCACGAAGCGTGGGCCCATCACGCGCAGCGCGCGTTCGATGTCGGCTGCGTACATCGGCGCGCCGCCATAAACGATGGTCTTGAAACCCTCGCCGGGCTCGCCGGTCGCCTCGGCGTGGTCCACGAGCCGCTTGATGATGGTGGGCGCGGCGAACATCGACAGCGGCCCCGCCACTTTGGCCAGCGCAAACAGCTCGGCCGGATCGACCCCGCCCGAGGCCGGCACCACGTGGCGCGCCCCGGCCATGAGGTGCGGAATCGCGTAGATGCCGGCGCCGTGCGACATGGGCGCGGCATAGACGATGGCGTCGCGGGCCTCGACCGGGTCCACGTCCACGAAATAGGTCAGCCCCATCGTCAGGAGGTTGCGGTGCGACAGCATCACGCCCTTGGGCCGGCCGGTGGTGCCACTGGTGTAGAACAGCCAGGCCACGTCGTCGGGGGCACGGTCGGTGACGGGCTCGGCCGGGGCTTGCAGCAGCGCGTCGTAGTCTGCCGTCTCGATGTCGATCTGCCGCTCCAGTCCGTCGAAGGGGGCGGGCGCCACGTCGGCCGTCACAAAGGCCCAGCGGGCCTGCGCGTCGTTCACGATCCACTGCGCCTCGCGCGGGTGCAGCTTGGCGTTGACCGGCACGACCACTAGGCCGGCCCACCACGCGCCGAGCAGGGCTTCGAGGTAACGCGGGTGGTTGCGCAGGAACAGCACCACACGGTCACCGGGCACCAGCCCGGCGGCGTGGAAGGCGCCGGCCAGCCGCGCGGCGCGGGCCAGCCAGTCGCCATGGCTTGCGGTTGGCGTTGTGCCATGGAACAGGGCGGGACGGTCGGGGTTCAGGTGCGCGGCGCGCACCAGCAGCTGGGCCAGGTTCATCGCGGTCTCCTTCTTCTTCGGGGGCTGGCAAGGCGCCCGTCCCGACGATACCGGGTTCCTGCAGGGTGGCGCCATGCCGGCTGATCTGTTGCGCAAAATCAAGCGCTGGCTTTGGCGATGTGCCGGCGGTCCTGTCCCGGGGCGTGCGGCCGCATCCCCCTGCCGGCGCAACGCGTGCTGCACTGAACACAGCGGACCCGGCACCGGCCCGGTGCATCCCCGCAGGCTGCGCCAGAAAGTCCTGAAACAATAGCAATAAAAGACTATCCCACGCTGGGAAGGTGCCTGAAACACCCGCAACCTTGTGACGCCGCACAGCCACCCGCCCCGGTGCGGCCCCGGGCCCGGCCCCGGGATGCGATGGTGTCTGGCCGCCGTCAGCCGGTGGTACTTTCGTTCACGATGGCCTGGGCCAGCAGGGCAATCGGTTTGTCGACCAGCTTGCCATCGACCGCGATGGCGCCCAGCGGGCCCGAGGCCAGGGCCTCCAGCACGCGGTGGGCCCAGGCCGTCTCCGCAGGCGTGGGGGCAAAGCCGATGTGCACGCCGGCTACTTGCCTGGGGTGGATGCACAGCTTGGCGCCGAAGCCGTAGCGGCGCGAGCGGCGCACGTCCTTCTCCAGCTGCTGGGCGTCGTCCACGGCCAGCGACACGCCGTCGATCGGCGGCAGCAGGCCCGCCAGGCGCGACACCAGCACGAGCTGGGTGCGCACGCTGTCGAGTTCCTCGCCGTCGCCCTGGATGCCCGAGTCCGACATGAAGTCGAACGAGCCGAAGGCCAGGCGCCGCACCCGCGGCACGCGGGCCAGGGCCTGGGCCTCGAACCAGCCGGCCACGGATTCGACCAGCGGAATGAGCGCCTGGTCCGGTCGCAGCGTGGCGGCCAGGCGGGTCAGGGCGTCCGCGTCCTGCGCCTTGGGCATCATCAGGCCCTGCACGGCGGGCAGTTCAAGCAGCGCGCAGTCTTCCGTGTGCCAGGGTGTGTCCGCCGGGTTCACGCGCACCCACACCCGGGCAGCCGTCTGCCCGAGCCACGCGCGCAGGGCGGCGCGGGCCTGCGGCTTGCGGTCCGGCGTGACGGCATCCTCCAGATCGAGGATGACGGCGTGCGCGCCGCTGGCGAGCGCCTTGTCGAAACGTTCGGGACGGTCGCCGGGGACGAAGAGGTAACTGCGTTCTTGCATGGTGGGTTCAGGTCAGGGAGGGAAGGAAAAGCGCTCAGGTCGCGGGCTGTGCGGCTGCCCGGCGCTGCGCGCGCACCAGCGCCAGGGCGCATAGCACCAGTGGGATCGCCAGCGCGGTGTAGCCGGCCCGGTAGCTGTCGAACAGGCCGGAGATGCCGCCGAACACCGGCGGGCCGAGCACCACGCCGAAGAAGGTGAAGGCCAGCGTGCCGCCCGTGGCGATGCTGGCTTTTCCGGGGGGCGCCTGGCGTGCGACCTCGGCCAGATACACCCCGTTCCAGCCGATGGCCGAGGCGCCGAAGACCACCAGAATACCCAGCACCAAGGCCACGGGCATGGTCGGCTGCAGCAGGGCCGTGGCCAGGGTGCTGGCGATCATCCCGCCGGCCAGCAGCATCAGCATGGGCCGTGCGCCGAGCCAGCGGTCCGCCACCCAGCCCCACAAAATGCGCCCGGCCACGCCGCCGAGCTGCGACAGCGACAGCGCGAGCCCGGCCGCGACCAGACCGTAGGCCAGTGTCTGGTGCAGGTACACGACGAGATAGCCGGTCAGGGACAGCTGCACGGACGAGAACACGAACGAGCAGCCCGCCAGCATCGTCAGCGCGGGGTGCGACAGCACCAGCCGGACCGGCTGCGCCAGATTGCCCAGCGCCAGCGGCAGGCTGGCGTTGCGGTCGGCGTCCAGCGCCTGGCGCATCGGCTGGGCCGCAACGGCGCACAGCAGGTTGGCGGCCGCGGCGACCAGCAGCGCGCCCTGCCAGCCGGTCAGCAGCAGCAGGCTGGGCACCACGGCGCCGGCCAGCACGCCGCCCAGCGGCACCCCGGTCTGCTTGACCGAGAACACCAGCGACATGCGGTGCGCGGGCGTCGTCAGGGCGAGCAGGTGCGAGCTGGCCGGCGTGATCGGGCCGTAGCCCAGGCCGATCAGGAAAGCGCCCAGGGCAATCGTCAGCATGGACGGCACGGCGCACAGCGCCAGGCCCGCGGCGCACAGCACCAGACCGGCCTGGCTGACGCGGATGGCGCCGAAGCGCGCCACGGCGGTGCCGGCGGCCAGGCTGGCCGTGATGGCGCCTGCGTACACCACCGCGATATAGAGGCCGGTGTAGACGGTCGAGACCCCCAGCGCCTGTGCGACCACGGGGGCCATGACGGGCAACACCAGCAGCGCCATGGACACCATGGCCTGGATCAGGAGCGTTACCGCCAGCGGCAGCCACGTGCTTTTCATCGGGAAATTCCTTTGGGTGTGCCGGAGCCCCACTCCCGCCGGAGGACGGTGCTGTAGCTGAAGCGGTCGGCAGGATGGGTGCTGATGGCCAGCTCGATGAGCTGGCCCCGGCGGTTGCGGTAGCGACGGCAGATCCACAGGCCCGGGCTGTGCGGCCGGGCGTTCAGTGCCTCGGCCTCGGCGGGGCTGAGTTCGACCGCGCGGATTTCCTGCTCGACCGCGACGATCGCCTCGCCGAACTGTTGTTCGACGAGCGCGTGCACGGCCACGTGCATCGGCCCGGCGACGCCCTGGATGGAGCGGAAGGCCGGATGCAGCCACAGCTCGGTGACACAGATGGGGCGTGCTTGCGCATCCCCCTGCGCGTGGCGCCGGCCCCGCAGGTGCAGCCAGGTCTCGCCTGCGGTGGCTTCGAGTTGCGCGGCGGTGGCGGCGTCGATCTCGCGGGTTTCGCTGGATTCGATGACCAGCGTGGTGTCCGTGGCGTACTGGTAGAGGTCGTCCACGCCGGCCAGGCTCTGGCGGTAGCCCTCGGTCGGTGCGCTGGCGCGCACCGTGGTGCCCACGCGCGGCTGGCGCACCACCAGGCCGAGCTGCACGAGGCGTTTCACAGCCTCGCGTGCGGTCGAGCGGCTGACGCCAAACTGGGAGCACAACTCGAATTCCGTGGGCAGCAGCGAACCCACGGGGTATTTCCCGCTCTCGATCTCGTTCAGCAGGGTCTGGGCGAGTTGCAGGTAACGGGGCTGGCTGATGCCGAGCAGGGTGTTCCTTGCGGCGGATGCCTCAGAAGGGGGCTGGGTGTTCATACCCGTCACCATAGCCGAAACCGCTGTCAAGTTTGTACACCGCTGGTACGGCATCGCACCCGGGCCCTGCTTGAAGCGGTCAAGGCCCCGGGCTCCTCAGACCGCGCCGGCGGCCTTGATGGCCGCGATCTGCGCGTCGGTGAAGCCGGCTTCGCGCAGGACGGCATCGGTGTGTTCCCCCATGGCGGGGGCACGGCGTGTCGGGTGTTCGCCCGCGCGCACCGGCGAGGCGATCATGCGCACCGTACCAGCTTCGTGCGGGAAGTCGAGCACGCGCTCCTGTTCGGCGACGAAGTCGCTGTCCAGCGCCTGCGCCACGTCATAGACGGGGGCGGCCGGCACGCGGCCCGCGAAGCGTTGCATCCACTCCGCGGTGGTGGCCGTCTGCAACACGCCGTCGAGTTCCTCCGTGAGCTGCTCGCGGTGGGCCAGGCGGTCGCGGAAGCTGCGGTAGTCGGCGCGCTCGGCCCATTCGGGCTTGCCGATCGCCTGGGCCAGCACGCCCCAGAACTTCTCCTTGTTGCACATGATGAAGATCCAGCCGTCCTGGGTGCGGTAGAGCTGGCTCGGCGTGAGCGAGGGGTGGGCGGAGCGCTTCTCGCGGCCGATCGCCTTGCCGGCATTGAGGTACCAGGTACCGACGTAGGCCAGGTTGTGCAGCGCGACGTCGAACAGGCTCACGTCGATGTCGCGGCCGGTGCCGCTGGCGCGTGCGCCAATGACGCCGGCCAGCAGCCCCATGGCCGCCGTGGTGCCCGTCATGAGGTCGATGATCGACAGGCCCATGCGCGCGGGCGGCCCGTCGGGCTCGCCGGTCAGCGACAGGTAGCCGGCCTCGGCCTGCATCAGGTAGTCGTAGCCCGGCCAGGCCGCGCGCGAGCCGGTGCGGCCGTAGGCGGAGAGGTGGCCGCAGACGATCTTCGGATTCACGTCCTTCAACTGGTCGTAGGTCAGTCCCAGCTTGCCCGGCAGGTCGCCGCGCAGGTTGTTGAAGACCACGTCGGCGTCTTTGGCGAGGCTGCGCAGAACCTCCTGGCCGGCGGGCTTCTTGAGGTCCAGCGTGATGCTCTTCTTGTTGCGGTTGAACGACTGGTAGAAATGGCTGTCGCCGGGCCCGAAGAAGTGCGGCCCCACGGCGCGGCCCACGTCGCCGCCGTCCAGCGGGTTCTCGATCTTGATGACCTCGGCGCCCAGGTCGGCCAGGTGCTGCGTGCCGAAGGGGCCGGCCCCGTACTGCTCGACCGCGATGATGCGCACGCCCGCCAGGGGCAGCGGTGCCGCTGCGGCAGCGGGTGCTGCGGCGGCTTCCGCCTTGAAGTGAAGGTCCGGTGCGTTCATACGGGGTTTCTCTCGATCAGCTGGCGCGCGATGATGATGCGCTGCATCTCGTTGGTGCCCTCACCAATCAGCAGCAGGGGTGCATCGCGGTACAGGCGTTCGACGTTGTATTCCTTGGAGTAGCCGTAGCCGCCGAAGATGCGCATGGCTTCCAGCGCGTTTTCCTGACCGGCTTCGGTGGCGAAGTACTTGGCCATGCCGGCCTCCATGTCGCAGCGCTCGCCGCGGTCATAGGCTTCGGCCGCCGCGTACACGAGCAGGCGCGCGGCCTGCGTGCGCGTGGCCATTTCGCCCAGCTTGAGCTGGATGGCCTGGTGTTCGCAGATCGGCTTGCCGAAGGTCTTGCGCACCTGGGCGTAGGCCGTGGCTTCTTCGAGTGCGGCTTGCGCCACGCCCAGGCCGCGCGCGGCCACGTTGATGCGGCCAAGTTCCAGGCCGCCCAGGATCTGCTGCAGCCCCCGGCCCTCGACACCGCCGACCAGGCGGTCCACGGGCACGCGGTAGTCCTCGAAGGCCAGCGCGCAGGTGTCGATGCCCTTGTAGCCAAGCTTCTGCAGCTTTTTGCTGACGATGAAGCCAGGGCCCTTCTCGGCGATCAGCAGGCTCATGCCCTGGTGGCGCGGCGTGGCCTTGGGATCGGTTTTGACCAGCAGTGCCAGGCAGTTGCCTTCCTGGCTGTTGGTGATCCACATCTTGGTGCCGTTCACCACGTAGAAGTCGCCTTCGCGCCGGGCCGTGGTACGGATCGCCTGCAGGTCGGTGCCGGCGTCCGGCTCGGTCAGGCCCACGCCACCACGTAGCTCGCCCGTGGCGAATTTGGGCAGGTAGTACTGTTTCTGCGCCTCGGTGCCGAAGCGCTGCACGGCCATCGCCATGATGAGGTGCGAGTTGATGATGCCGGAGATCGACATCCACACCTTGGACATGCGCTCGATGATCTTGGTGTAAGTCGCCGTGGACAGGCCCAGGCCCCCGTATTCGGGTGCGATCAGGCAGCCGAAGAGGCCCATTTCCTTCATCTTCTCGACGATTTCGATCGGGTAGATGTCCTCACTCTCCAGGCGATGGACATGGGGCTTGACCTCGGTGGCCAGGAAGCGCTCCAGCATGTCGAGGATCAGGGCCTCCTGTTGCTGGTCTTCGGTCAGTACGGCGGGGATACGTGCGTTCATGTGTTCTCCAGTCGGGCGGTCGTGCCCAGAAGTTGTGCAAGGTCAGCGGAATGGCCGCGCTCGATGCCAAGCACGGCGTTGAGGATGTGGTCTGCGTGGGCGCGCGGCACGGCGCGGGCCGCGTTGTCGTAGTACTTCGCGACGATGTCCGCGTCGCTGATGGGGCGGCCCGGGGCGCCGCGGTTGATGGGCTCGGCGTGATGCAGCGTGCGGCCATCGGCCAGCTCGATGCGCACTGCGCCGCCGTAATAGCGGGGGAAATCGGCGCTCGGGTCGGCCTCGCACTCCACCAGGGCCGCGATGGCCAGCGTCTGCGGGTCCTCGTAGGCGGCGGGCTCCAGCGCGTCCAGCGTGAAGCGGCCAAAACGCAGGCCGGTCGCCACGGAGTACGGAATGCTGAACTGGGCCTCGTAGGCGTTCGCGGGACGGCGCTTGTTGTCGATGGGCTCGCACACTGTCTTCATCACGCCGGCGGGCACCTGGGCCACGATGCGCTTGATCGGCGCATGGTTCCATTCGGCGTGCAGCAGGCTGGCCGCATCGCTGCAGGCGTGTGTGAAATGGCAGGCCGGCACGGGCTTGATGGCGACGTTGAGCGTCTCCCAGACCTCGCCCAGGCCTTCGGTGGCCAGGTCCAGGTCGCATTGCGCGTTGAGCGGACCGAGGTGGCTGGCGTACAGGCCGAAGCGGCCTTCGTAGGCCGCGCGCGTGCCGACGAAGCCGTTCTTCGCCAGCGTGGCGGCCGTGATGCCGGCGCCGCCGGCCCATCCGGGGTGCAGACGCTTGGTCCAGGCGCCGTCCTGGAGGAACTCCAGGCTGCCGGAGGCCAGCGACAGCGCAATGCCTTGCGCGTTGACGATGGCGTCCGCGTCGAGCTGCAGCAGATGCGCGGCCGACAGCGTGCAGCCAAAGGCGCCGATCAGGCCGGTAGGATGGAACCCTACCTGGTGGAAGCCGCCCTTGGCCGCCGAGGCGATGCGTGTGGTGGCTTCCATGCCGAGCACGTAGGCGGCCAGCAGCTCGGCGCCCGTGCGGTTCAGCCGTGTGGCCAGGCCGAGTGACGCCGGCAGCACCGACGAAGTGGCATGGATCACGCCGCGCGGGTGGGTGTCGTCGTAGTCGAGGCCGTGGATCAGCAGCGCATTCATGGCAACGGCATCGCGCAGCGGCAGGTTCTGCCCGTGGCCGATGACGGGCACGTCACCGCCCGGGCCGGCGAGTTCGCGCAGGCCGGCGAGCGTGGCGCGGGCGAAATCCCAGCGCGTGCAGGCCAGGGCAATGCCCAGCGAGTCGAGCATCAGGTGGGTGGCGCGGGCGCGCACGTCGGCCGGGATGGCGTCGAGCGAGAAGCCGGCCGCAAACGTGGCCAGCCGCGTGGAGATGGTGGCGTTCGCGGCGGCGCGTTGGGGGTCTGCGTGGGTCATGGAGCGTCCTTTCTGGAGGGAATCAGTCAACCTTGGCGCCGGAAATCTTCACGGCCAGGGCCCATTTGGTGATCTCGGACTGGATGTAGCGGCTGAACTCGTCCGGCGTCATCACGGCCGGCTCGGCGCCGACGCCGTTCAGCTGCTCGCGCACATCGGGCGCGTCGCGCCAAGCGCTGACCAGCGCCTTGTGCAGCGTGTCCACCACCTCCTTGGGCGTGCCCTTGGGCGCGGCCAGACCGACCCAGGCCGGCGCCTCGAAGTTGCCCAGACCCGCCTCGGCCATGGTCGGCACGTTGGGCGCGGCGGCGTTGCGGTTTTTGCTGGCGACAGCGAGCACGCGGACCTTGCCGCTGCGCATGTGCGGCAGCAGTGCGGGGCCGGTGTCCACCATGGCGCTGACCTGCCCTGCGATCAGGTCGGTGACGGCGGCCGGGCTGCCCTTGTAGGGGACGTGCGTGAGGTCGATGCCCTGCGCGTTCTTGAACAGCTCCATGGTCAGGTGGCTGGTGACGCCGCTGCCCGCTGAAGAGTAGTTGATCTTGCCGGGCTGTGCCTTGGCCAGCTTCACGAGGTCGGCGGCGGTCTGCGCAGGGAATTGCGGATTCACGGCCAGGAACAGCGGCACCACGGCCAGCAGGCTCACCGGCGTGAAGTCCTTCAGCGGGTGGTAGGTCAGCTTGGAATACAGGCTCGGATTGATGGCCATGGTGCCACTGGAGCCAACGAGCAGGGTGTAGCCATCGGGGGCGGAGCGCATGACCGTCTCCGAACCGATGATGCCGGCGGCACCGGCCTTGTTGTCCACGATGACGGCCTGGCCCAGTGTGTCCTGCAGCTTCTTGGCGACGGCCCGCGCGACCAGGTCGGTGGCCTGGCCCGGCGGAAAGCCCACGACCAGGCGGATCGGCTTGTCGGGGTAGACGGCGTGTGCCAGGCTGGACAGGGCCAGCAGCCCGGTGGCCAGCAAGCTGGTGCGAATGGCGGAGAGTTTCATGCGTGTCTCGTTCGAATGGTTGGAATGGGATGCCGCCGGCTTCAGCCGATCAGGTCGTCTACGGCATGGCCGCGCCGGGGGATCAGCGACATGCGGATGAATTCCATCACCATTACGCCGTTCTGGTTGAAGCCGCGGGTGCGCGTGGTCACGATGCCCTGCGTGGGACGGCTTTTGGATTCGCGCTTCTCCAGCACTTCGCTCTCGGCGTACAGCGTGTCGCCGCAGAACACCGGTGCCGTCAATTTGATCTCTTTCCAGCCCAGGTTGGCAATCGCCTTGGCGCTGACGTCGTTCACGGTCATGCCGAGCACCACGGCCAGCGACAGGCCGCTGTTGACCAGCAGGCGGCCGAATTCGCTCTTGGCGGCAAAGGCGGCGTCGCAGTGCATGGGGTGGGCGTTCATCGTCACCAGTGAGAACTGGATGTTGTCGTTTTCGGTGATGGTGCGGCCGGGACGGTGTTCATAGACGTCGCCGACGACGAAGTCCTCCAGATAGCGGCCATAGGACGCACGGTAACGCTGGGGGCTGATTTCGATGGCTGTTTGCATGGGACTCTCAGGTGGGTG
>ERZ1034363.464-NODE-464-length-28210-cov-4.751964_pt1 | contig 28210 bp, 24 predicted proteins | sample MGYA00520616_ERZ1034363 | MGnify/ENA primary metagenome ERZ1034363 (study PRJEB33736, sample SAMEA104284506) | Azolla filiculoides | biome: Urban; feature: Water surface; material: Ditch water | place: Netherlands | collected 2015-10-28 | depth 0-0.1 m ... | reverse complement strand
ATGGCAATTATCGACGTCAAAGTCCCGCAACTGTCTGAATCGGTCGCCGAGGCAACCCTGGTTTCCTGGCACAAGAAAGAAGGCGAAGCCGTTTCCCGCGATGAGAATCTCATCGATATCGAAACCGATAAGGTTGTGCTGGAATTGCCCGCGCCGGATGGCGGTGTAATCGTCAAGCTGATCAAAGGCAACGGCGACACGGTTGTTTCGGGTGAAGTGATCGCTCAGATCGATACCGCTGCTACAGCATCGGCTCCGGCACCTGCTGCCGCTGCCGCCGCTCCAGCTGCTGCACCAGCCCCAGCCGCCGCTCCGGCTGCTGCCGCTGCTGCACCTGCCGGTACCGCTAGCCCAGCTGCTCGCAAGATCCTGGAAGAAAAGGGTATTGCTGCAGGTGACGTTGCTGGTACGGGTCGTGGTGGTCGTGTTTCGAAAGAAGACGCAGTTGCTGCTCAGCCGAAGGCTGCCGCTGCTGCACCAGTTGCACTGGGTGACCGTTCTGAGCAACGTGTGCCGATGTCGCGTCTGCGTGCTCGTATCGCCGAGCGTCTGCTGCAGTCGAAGAACGAAAATGCCATCCTGACTACGTTCAACGAAGTGAACATGGCACCGATCATGGCACTGCGTAAACAGTACGGTGAAAAGTTTGAAAAGACCCACGGTGTTCGCCTGGGCTTCATGGGCTTCTTTGTTAAGGCTGCTTGTGCCGCTCTGCAAAAGTTCCCGATCCTGAACGCGTCGGTCGACGGTAACGACATCGTTTACCACGGCTTCATCGACATCGGTATCGCTGTCGGTTCGCCACGTGGTCTGGTTGTGCCAATTATCCGTAATGCGGATCAACTCAGCATTGCCGAAATCGAAAAGCAGATCGCTGAATTCGGTGTGAAGGCCAAAGACGGCAAGATCACTATGGAAGAGCTGTCGGGTGGTACGTTCTCGATCTCGAATGGCGGCATCTTTGGTTCGATGCTGTCGACCCCGATCATCAACCCACCACAATCAGCCATCCTCGGCATCCATGCAACGAAGGATCGCGCCGTAGTCGAAAATGGCCAAGTGGTGGTTCGCCCGATCAACTACCTCGCCATGTCGTACGATCACCGCATTATCGATGGCCGCGAAGCAGTTCTGGGTCTGGTCACCATGAAGGAAGCGCTGGAAGATCCATCACGCCTCCTGCTCGGCGTCTAAGAAAGGAACATCACGATGTCTCAGCAATTTGACGTACTCGTGATTGGTGGCGGCCCCGGTGGTTATGTGGCCGCTATTCGTGCCGCGCAACTGGGTTTCAAGGTTGCCTGCTGCGAATCCAATCCTTATGCCGATCCGAAGGGTCAGCCACGTCTGGGCGGTACTTGCCTGAACGTAGGTTGTATTCCATCGAAGGCACTGCTGCATACCTCGCACCTGTTTGAAGAAGCCGGTCACTCGTTTGCCGATCAAGGCATCACCGTTGGCACGCCAAAGATTGACGTTGCTAAGATGATTGACCGTAAGGCCAACATCGTGACACAGCTGACCCAGGGTATTGCTGGCCTGTTCAAAAAGAACAAGGTCACATTCCTGGCAGGCCACGGCAGCTTTGTGGGTCAGGGCGCTGGCGGCTGGCATGTTCAGGTAGGCAAGGAAACGGTTGAAGCCAAGCAAGTCATCATTGCAACGGGTTCAACTGCTCGCCATCTGCCAAACGTGCCGGTTTGCAATGAAATCGTTTGTGACAACATCGGTGCTCTGGAAATGGGCGCAGTACCGAAGACCCTGGCGGTGATCGGTGCTGGTGTTATCGGCCTCGAAATGGGTAGCGTCTGGCGTCGTCTGGGCGCTCAGGTAACTGTACTTGAAGCGATGCCAGACTTCCTGGCTGCAGCTGATGCGGACGTTGCCAAAGAAGCACAGAAGATCTTCACGAAGCAAGGTCTGGCCTTCAACTTCGGTGTAAAGATTGGTGACATCAAAGTCAGCAAGAAGGGTGTTTCGATCGCTTACACCGACAAAGACGGCAAGGCTCAGAAGCTGGAAGCCGATCGTCTGGTGGTGTCGATTGGCCGTATCCCGAACACGCAGGGTCTGGGTGCAGACAAGGTTGGCCTCAAGCTCAACGAGCGTGGCATGGTTGAAGTCGATGGTCACTGCAAAACCAATCTGCCTGGCGTTTGGGCGATTGGTGATGTGGTCCGTGGCCCAATGCTGGCACACAAGGCTATGGAAGAAGGCGTTGCCGTTGCCGAAATCATGGCAGGCCAGGCTGGTCACATCAACTTTGATCTGATTCCTTGGGTCATCTACACCGATCCGGAAATTGCCTGGGTGGGTAAGACCGAGCAGCAGCTCAAAGCAGAAGGCGTTGCCTACAAAGCTGGCAAGATCCCGTTCCTGGCCAATGGCCGTGCGCTGGGTGCCGGCAATGCACAAGGCTTCGTCAAGATGCTGGCGGATGCCAAAACAGATCGTATCCTCGGCGTACACATCATCGGACCGAATGCTTCGGAGCTGATTGGTGAGGCTGTGGTGGCTATGGAATTCGGTGCAGCGAGTGAAGATCTCGCCCGCATTTGCCATGCCCACCCAACGCTGTCGGAAGTGGTTCACGAAGCAGCACTAGCATGCGATAAGCGTCCACTGCACTTCTAATCACAACGTATCAAACAGAAACGGGAACCTTCGGGTTCCCGTTTTTGTTGGTGGGTACGGAAGTGATTACTTCTTCAACCAACCCTTCTTATGGAAATACCAGAACGGGAAGGCAATCGAAATGGCCATCATGCAAAGAGAGAACGGATAGCCGTACTCCCAATCCAGTTCAGGCATAAACTTGTAGTTCATGCCGTAGATGCTGGCGATTAGCGTTGGTGGCAGCATGGCAACCGAAGCCACGGAGAAGATCTTGATGATGCGGTTCTGGTTAATGTTAATAAAACCAACTGTCGCATCCATCAGGAAGTTCAGTTTATCGAATACAAAGCCCGTGTGACCATCCAGTGAATCGATGTCACGCAAGATCTGACGGCCTTCATCGTTTTGCTGTTCATTAAGTAGCTTGATGCGCATCAGGAAAGATACGGCGCGACGGGTATCCATCAAGTTACGACGAATACGACCGTTCAGATCTTCCTCTACGGCAATGCCGGACAGTACCACGCCAGCGGTGTCATCCGACATCTCGCTGCCAAGTACCTGCTTGCTAAATTTATCGAGGCGATCATAGATGCCTTCAATAATATCGGCGGAATACTCAACGTCGATATCGAGCAATTGCAGGAGTACGTCCTTTTCGTCGCGCACGTAATAGGGTTGGCGACGTGCACGCAGACGGAGCAGGCGAAACTGCGCAAGTTCATCCCGGCGAATGCTGAATAGAATGCCGCCTTTGAGAATGAAGGCCACGCGCATGGTGTCGCTGTCTTCGTCGCTATGCTGGAAGAAGTCAGAACGGATATGAAGTTCGCCGTTTTCACCTTCGAAGAATCGAGCAGATGCTTCAATGTCATCTACCTCATCTTCTTCCGGCAGATCGATCTCAAAGGTGCTTTTTGCCCAGTCACGCTCCTCCTCAGTCGGGGACTCGAAGTCTACCCAGACAGGATGACAGTGCTGCAGATCTTCCAGTGACTCGACAGTCACCTGCTGCAAGCGTCCGTGATTGAGCTCAAATGCGGTAATCATGGCGCGAACTATATCCAACTACGCGCCATCGGTAAAGCAAAATCCCTTGGTATTTGGCTAAATTGTGTCGAAAGATCAGGGAGATGCTTTGCTTTTCTCAGGCGCGTTTGAGGGGTCTGGCTCTGGCTCCGGAGCATTTTTCAGATTAGGCACCAGAGGTTTGCCAGCCGCCTTTTTTGCTTTAATTTCCTTAACCGTCTCTTCAAGCGCAACAAAACGCTCAGGGGTGGCCGGATGAGAGGCTAAGTGGCTGCTTTTAATCGCATTTGGTGAAAGCGTTGCCATGCGACGCCAAAACTGCGGGGCTGTATCAATGTCACCGCCCGATTGCGCCATGATGTACAAACCAACATAGTCGGCTTCGGATTCAAACCCTTGCGAATAGGCATTGCCAGCTAATTTGCCAAATAGTCCCTGCGTAGGGATGCCCAAAAGAATTTGTGCGGCCAGATCGACGACAGTGCCTAAAGCATAGTTCGTCATTTTTGAGCGTACATGGCTCATGCTGTTATGTGCGATTTCGTGTGAGATCACGAGTGCCAGCTCAGTGTCACTCGTGGCAAAGCGCATCATGCCGCGTTGTATAACGACCTGCTTGCCATCGGCATAGGCATTGACTTCATCGCCATCGCCCAACACAACCGGGTAGGCACAGGATTTATCGGGTGTGATCAGCAAGCTCTGACCTTTTCCATTGCGTACGATATCAAGGCGAACGGCCTTGCCGGTTTGCGTTTGCAGCTGGAGCTGTTCTAGTGATTGCCGTACAGCATTTTGTCCGGCGGGTAATGACCAATCCCCGATATAGCGTACCGTGTCGCCAGAACGGATACCGGCCTTGTCTGCGGCAGACCCGGGAATTACATACACCGCTTTAACTTCATCTGTGAGTTGGTAGGTATTTTGGGCCGACTCTCTAAAATCTTCGCCAAGCAAGGTGGAACTATTCGCTAGTGCCAAACCTGTGGTGTAGCGGAGATCCTCCCCGCAGAGATCCGAGCCCTTGGTCAGTAGCGGATAACTCACACTCATTAAACGTCGTTGGTCATCCATGTAGGCCTGGAGTGCAACCTGTCTTTGTTTGCGTGCCTCTACCTGTGTGGCCTGATTATCAACGCGCACTCGTTGAGTGGTTGGTGCGCATGCACTCACCAATAAACAAAGAAGAACGCCCGTGCATAATCCACGGGCGCTTAAGAAGCGGATTCGCTTCAGGTTCAGATCATTGCTCCAGCAAACTACGTAGCATCCACGCAGTTTTTTCATGAATCTGGATGCGCTGGGTGAGTAGATCAGCAGTTGCCTCGTCATTGGCTGCATCTACTTCAGGGAAGAGGGCGCGTGCTGTACGTACCGTCGCTTCATGACCAGCCACCAGCTGTTTGATCATATCTACCGCTTTAGGCACCCCTTTGGTGCTTTTGATAACGGTGAGCTTGGCAAAGTCTTCGTAAGTGCCTGGCGCCGGGAAACCCAGAGCGCGCACACGTTCCGCAATAGCGTCTGAAGCTAGCCATAGCTCGTTATATTGCGTTTCAAACATCAGGTGCAATGTCTGGAACATCGGGCCAGTCACGTTCCAGTGGAAAAAATGGGTCTTCAGGTAAAGCGTAAAGTTGTCCGCAGCCAGGCGGGATAGACCTGCTGCTATGGCTTTACGATCTTTTTCTGGAATGCCAATATCAATTTTCATGATGCGTCTCCTTTGGGGGCAGGCAGCTGAAGTAGCACATCCTGCGCACTTCTATTATGCACAAAATGAAAAGCTATGAAACTAGGTGCTGCAAAAGATAAAATATCGCCCATGAACCTTAGTGAACTCAATCCAAACTTGCCAGGCATGCTAGGTGCCTACGCCACCGCACTTGAAGCCAAGGGATTTGAAGCCGACCCTGCTCAAATGCAAGCCGTTGAGCGTTTAGAAACCCTCTATGAATCTCTCGTCAGTTTTAAAACTGCCCGAGGCAACAAGATTCGTCGTTTGATTTCAGCACCAGCCGTACCACGTGGGGTTTATTTCTGGGGTGGGGTTGGACGTGGCAAGAGCTTCATTATGGATTGCTTTTTTGCTGCTGTACCTTACAAGCGCAAAAAACGCATTCACTTTCACGCATTTATGCATCAGATTCATGCAGAGCTGCGTCAACATGCCGGGAAGGCAGATCCGCTCGCGCTAGTTGCAGCGCGGATTGCCAAAGAAACCCGCTTGCTGTGTTTCGACGAGTTTCATGTCTCCGATATAGCCGATGCGATGATTCTTGGCCGCCTGCTAGAAATCCTGTTTGAAAAGGGTGTGGTCTTTGTGATGACCAGCAATTACCCACCAGACAATCTGTATCCGAATGGCCTACAACGTCAGAACTTTCTGCCGACAATTGCGTTGATCAAAAGCAAAATGGATGTCATGCCGCTGGATGGTGGGCAGGATTACCGCTTGCGCAAACTCGAAGTCATGCCGGTATATCACGTGCCCCACGACACCGAGACAGAGCGTGCTTTAGCAGAATACTTCGAAGTCGCCGCGACTATGCCTGGCACCATGGGTGAGGGTATCGACATCAATAATCGACAGATCAATACCGTGCGACTAGCCCCCGGTGTGGTCTGGTTCGACTTTCATTCGATTTGTGGGGATGGTCGGGCGCAGACGGATTATCTGGAACTAGTTCGTGAGTATCACACCATTCTGGTGTCGGATATCCCGGTGCTTGAAGTGCGTCATGGCGCAGAGGCACGTCGTTTTACCTGGCTGGTGGATGTCTGCTATGACCATCGGGTAAAGCTGATTCTGTCAGCAGCGACCTATCCGGACGATCTGTATGTAGAAGGGCCGAATGCTCATGAGTTCTTCCGGACGGCCAGCCGTCTCACCGAGATGCAGTCGCGCGAATACCTCGCGCTACCGCATCTGGTGGAGATTGTTAGAACTTAGGCTTTGTTGAGTGCCTGATCAAGATCGGCAATCAGGTCATCGATATGCTCGATACCGACTGATAGACGAATCATGTCATCGGATACGCCGGCCTTAGTCAGTTCTGTAGGTGAAAGCTGGCGATGCGTTGTGGATGCCGGGTGGCATGCCAGTGTTTTGCAATCGCCGATATTGACCAGACGTGTCACCAATTGCAACGCATCCTGGAACTTGCCGCCGCCAGTTAAGCCACCCTTGACGCCAAAGTTTAGGATGCCCGAGGCACGGCCACCCATATACTTCTGTACCAGTGCGTTATCCTTGTGATTAGGTAGCCCTGCGTAATTTACCCAGCTTACTTTCGGATGGTCCTTGAGGAAGTTGGCAATCTTTAATGCATTGTTACAGATGCGATCCATGCGTAGCGCCAAGGTTTCGATACCTTGCAAAATCAGGAAAGCATTGAACGGCGAGATTGCTGCACCCATGTTGCGTAGTGGTACCACGCGCGCACGGCCAATAAACGCCGCAGGCCCAAGAGCCTCTGTGTACACAACACCATGGTAAGAGACATCAGGTTCATTCAGACGCTTAAACTTGGCTTTGTGCTCAGCCCATGGGAACTTGCCGCTATCGACAATGATTCCGCCAATCGAATTACCGTGCCCACCCAGATACTTTGTTAGTGCATGAACAACAATGTCGGCACCATGCTCAAAAGGGCGGCAAAGATAAGGCGATGGTACGGTGTTATCAACAATGAGTGGCACGCCATGTTTATGTGCAATCTTGGCAAGCACTTCAAAATCGGTGACATTGCCCAGTGGGTTGCCAACCGACTCGCAGAAAACGGCTTTTGTTTTGCTGTCAATTAGCTTCTCAAAACTCTCTGGGTCACTGTAGTCAGCGAAACGAACCTCAATGCCGTATTGCGGCAGTGTATGGGCAAACAGATTGTAGGTGCCGCCGTATAAGGTGCTCGACGTAACAATATTGTCACCTGCCTCAGCAATTGTCTGAATGGCGTAGGTAATGGCCGACATGCCTGAAGCAACTGCAAGTGCAGCGATACCCCCTTCCATAGCCGCGACGCGTTTTTCCAGCACATCTTGTGTGGGGTTCATGATGCGGGTGTAGATATTGCCCGGCACCTTGAGGTCAAACAGATCAGCACCGTGCTGCGTGCTATCAAACGCGTAAGAGGTGGTCTGGTAAATTGGTACGGCAACCGCCTTGGTGGTTGGGTCAATATCGTAACCGGCATGGACTGCCATAGTTTCAATCTTCATTCGATGTCTCCTCGGTGAAAGTTTTTTTATGAGCATACCGCATTGGATCAATTGCGCGAACTAGATCTTTGGGAAGGGGTAGCGGTTCGCCAGAAATCTGGCAAGCCAGAAGATCTGCACAAAGCGTCGAAAGCAGGATGCCGCGAGCGCCGTAGCCCGAATTGATAAATAGCCCCGGCACCCTTTCCCGTGCCGCACGAGAAAGACTGGCATCGGTTTGAGGGGTAATGCCAGGCAGAGCACCAACTAATGGTAGCCGGTCTGGAACCAGCGGTCTTAAACCGACTTTTCCCGCGAGTATGCCGGGTTCAGTTACTTCAAGACGGAGCAAAGGCTTTTGCAACATGCCAGACACAACGGCTAGGTTCTCCTCATGTTCTTCCGGGCGCATGGCAAGATCTGTGTCATCTACGATAAAACTAGCACCACTTGTGCTCTGTCCTTGAATCGCTGGGGTCCAGTAGCCATTACGACAAATAACGACTCGCGGCGAGGGTAGCGGGGGTGAGGCAAACACGCTGGTTTGGCCGCGAGCGGGTCGAATCGGTACGGCTTCACTGAAGGGCGCGCTCAGTCTTGGGGCATCGGTGGCATTAGCCAGAACCACCATATCGCCATGGGCAATAATGGTTCCGGTGGTGTCTCTAGCCGCCCAGCCATCTGTCTCTTGGGTGAGCGATGCCACCGGTGTGTGCGTTATTAAAGTCGCACCTGATGTCTGAAGTAGCTGTTTGCAATAGTCTGATGGGTTAACCCAGCCAGCGGTAGGAAACCACCAGCCGCCTGTGCTCACTTCTAACCCGGCATGACTACTCGCCTCTTGTTGGTTCACCCAGGTTACAAAGTCATCAGCCGTGTTATGGGCAGTCAAAGCCCTCTGCATCAATACCGCTTGATCGGCATCTCGCGCTAGATGTAAGACACCGCATGGGTTCCATTCGACCGGGTGCCCAGCGGCAGCAAGTTGCTGTAGCCTCGTTAAGGTAGAAAGAAAGCCCGTGCGAATTAATCGTGAGAGAGTGTTGTCATCGACAGAGGGTAATGGTCTGAGGACGCCGGCTTTGTTGCCTGAGGCACCGCTTGCTGTTGTCTCGGATTCAATCACTGTACAACGCCAACCCTTGCTGCAGAGGCGCTCCGCTGTGGCAGCGCCGGCTAAACCGGCACCGATAATTAGCGCATGCCCCAGTGGGGTCGGGGGGTGTGAATGGGGGCGTCGTGCATGGCAACGCCCAGTAAGCATCTCCCGCTTTTGTGCAAAGCCAGACGCTAGGCGGAGGTCAAATCCGCAGGCGCTTAGGCGACGTCTTAGCGCACCATTAACGCTCCACGTAGCGAGCGTGGTGCCTTCGCCGGAAAGGCGTGCCAGTGCCTGACAAACTCGGTCTGACCAGATGTCCGGGTTTTTCGCAGGAGAGAAACCATCCAGATAAATTGCATCTGCGCGGGCAGCCAATTGGGGTAGGGCAGTTTCTGCATCGCCTAGTATAAGCGTGAGAACAATGCGTCCATCCTCGAATGTCAGGCGATGCGTGCCTTCAGTAAGCGTTGGCCATTGCGTAATCAGAGATTCAATCAGCGCTGCAGGTAACTCGCTCAGGTAAGGAGTCAGTAACCTGGAGAGGTCTGCTTTGCGCAGGGGATGCTTTTCCACGGAAACAAAGTGCAGCCGTTGGCAACGCTCAGATTCGGGCAAACTTAGCCAAGCAGCCCAGGTCGTCAGAAAGTTCAGTCCCAGACCAAAGCCAGTCTCGATGACTACAAAATGATCACGTTGAGCCCAACGGGTAGGGAGTTGGTTACCCCCCAAAAAAACATGCCGGGCCTGAGCAATCGCTCCAGCCCGGCTATGGTAAACATCGTCATACACCGGCGCGTACGGCGTACCGTCATCAGTCTGTGACAGTGTCGCCGGTGTGATGGCCATGCTTAGTCGGCGGCTCTCATCTGCGGGAACAGAATCACATCACGAATGGCAGGGGAGTCCGTTACCAGCATGATCAGTCGATCAATACCGATACCGCAACCACCCGTCGGTGGCAGGCCGAATTCAAGTGCCTGAATGTAATCTGCATCGTAGTACATGGCTTCTTCGTCACCAGCTTCTTTGGCAGCAACTTGTGCCAGGAAACGTTCGGCCTGGTCTTCCGGATCGTTTAGCTCCGAGAAACCATTGGCGATTTCGCGGCCAACAATAAAGAGTTCGAAGCGTTCGGCAATATCCGGGTTGGTATCACTACGACGTGCCAGCGGCGAAACTTCAGCCGGGTAATCGATGATGAACGTTGGTTCCCACAGCTTGTCTTCGGTAGTTTCATCAAAGAAAGCAAGCTGCAGGCTACCCAGACCAGCGTGAGCGTGAAGCTCAACCTTGCGTGCAGCCAGCTGTTCCTTCAGCCAGGCCATATCGGTCAGTTGGGCTTCAGTGTATTGCGGGTTGTGCTTCATCACCGCTTGTACGATGGTGAGGCGGTGGAATGGCTTTGATAAATCCAGTTCGCGACCCTGGTAGCTGAAGGTTTCCTTGCCCAGTGCTTCGCGGGCAGCGTGGCGGATCAACCCTTCGGTAAAGTTCATCAGGCTCTTATAGTCTGCATAAGCCTCGTAGAACTCCATCATGGTGAACTCGGGGTTGTGACGTGGGCTTAGGCCTTCGTTACGGAAGTTGCGGTTGATCTCGAAGACCTTTTCAAAACCGCCAACGACCAGACGCTTCAGATACAGTTCCGGTGCAATACGCAGAAAGAGCGGCATATCTAATGCGTTGTGATGCGTGGTGAATGGCTTGGCCGAGGCCCCACCCGGAATCGGGTGCATCATCGGCGTTTCTACTTCCAGGAAGCCATCGTGCACCATATAGGCACGAATGGATTGAACCAGGCGGCTACGTGCCACAAAGGTTGCACGAGACTCCTGGTTAACGATCAGATCCAGATAACGCTGGCGATAGCGTTGTTCAATATCTGTCAGGCCGTGGAATTTTTCTGGCAGCGGACGCAGGCACTTGCTCAGCAAACGAATGCTGTCGCAAGCAATGGTCAGTTCACCCGTCTTGGTGATAAAGAGGGTGCCTGTACAACCAATCAGATCACCCAGATCCCACTTCTTGAAGCCGTCATAAACAGCTTCGCCGACCTTGTCGCGGGTAACGTGGAGTTGAATGCGACCCGATACATCCTGAATGGTCAGGAAGGATGCCTTGCCCATTACGCGTTTGAGCATGATGCGGCCAGCCACGCTCACCGAGATCGGCATGGCCTCTAGTTCTTCGGCGGTCTTTTCACCAAAGTGTTCTAGCAGCTTGCCTGCAACGTTTTCACGCTGGAAATCATTCGGGTAAGCGGCTCCCGTTTCGCGCCAGGCGCGCAGTTTTTCGCGGCGCTCGGTAATCAGCTGGTTTTCGTCGTGTACTGCGGCGATGGTGCCGTTGTTCTGATCTGTCATGGTCGTTTTCCCGTTTGTCCGTCTCTTTGTCTTTTGTCAGACCTGCTTAGACGCCTTGCTTAAGGCTCTCTTCGATAAATTGATCCAGATCGCCATCTAGCACGCCCTGGGTGTTGCCAACTTCTACGTTTGTTCGTAAATCCTTGATGCGCGACTGATCCAGCACGTACGATCGGATCTGGTGACCCCAGCCGATATCCGACTTGGCATCTTCCAGTTTCTGCTGTTCAGCCTGGCGTTTGCGCAGTTCGAATTCATACAAACGGGCGCGCAGCATCTTCCATGCTTCATCGCGGTTGCGGTGTTGTGAACGGTCGTTCTGACACTGCACCACAATATTGGTGGGTATGTGGGTCAGACGAACGGCAGAGTCTGTCTTGTTAATGTGTTGACCACCCGCGCCTGAAGCACGGTAGGTATCGGTGCGCACATCGGCCGGGTTGATGTCGATCTCGATTGAATCATCGACTTCTGGGTACACGAAAACGCTACAAAATGAAGTGTGTCGCCGTGCATTCGAGTCAAACGGTGATTTGCGCACTAGGCGGTGCACACCGGTTTCGGTACGTAGCATGCCGTAGCAGTAGTCACCGGTATAACGCAGCGTCGCTGATTTAATACCGGCAACATCTCCCTCCGATTCTTCAAGCACTTCTACGGTAAAACCCTTGCGCTCACCGTAACGGATATACATCCGTAGCAGCATCGAGGCCCAGTCCTGGGCTTCAGTACCGCCCGCACCCGACTGAATTTCTATAAAGCACGGGTTAGGATCGAGTGGGTTGTTAAACATGCGGCGGAATTCCATAGCCGCCACTTGCTTCTCGATGCTATCGATGTCCGCGCTTACCGCATTCAGCGTGTCGTCATCGTTTTCTTCACGGGCCATCTCGAAGAGATCACCGGTGTCATTGAGACTTTGCTCGATAGTGTTCAGCGTGAGCACCACGCTTTCGAGGCTTTTCAGTTCGCGACCCAGCTCCTGGGCACGCTTTGCTTCATTCCAGATATTGGGATCTTCAAGAATCTGGGAAACTTCGGTTAGACGCGCAGACTTGGCATCGTAGTCAAAGATACCTCCGGAGACCGGTGGCACGCGTGGCCAGATCTTCAAGGTGGTTGGCAAGGCTATTGAGCTGTTCGGCTTCCATGATGCGGCTTCTTTAATAGGGTATATAACTTAGTCCGATATTATAGCTGTCCCCCTTGTGTTCGGGGTCGGCTTTGTGTATAGTTTCGGTCTCGACGCGCTCGTAGCTCATCTGGATAGAGTACTTGGCTACGAACCAAGGGGTAGGGAGTTCGAATCTCTCCGAGCGCGCCAGAATTCAAGGCCTCCAGCGATGGAGGCCTTTTCTTTTGCGTGGACTGAAGTGTGTATTTAACCTAGTGTTCAACTAGGTTATAGTTGGCTCCTAGGGTACGATGCTTCATCAGGCAAAAGTCATAGGGTGCGTCCATGAGACATCAGGCAAAATCAATCGGCTTTATCAGACTCTATTTGCTTGCGGCATTGTCTATGTTGGTGATATCACCATCTGCGTATCCACAGTCAATGCCTTCGATGGCAAACTCAGCGCTTAAACCCTATGGTACGGCCGAGTTCAGACGGTTTGGGTTTCTTGTATACGAAGCACAACTATGGGCTGGCAATAATCCTACGGAACCACCTATTGCTTTGCAGTTAACTTACAAACGTGAGATTGCCGGATCTAAAATTGCTGAAGCCAGTGTCGACCAAATGCGCGCACTAGGCGCAGATGAACAGCGGTTGGAGGTTTGGGGTGCTGCAATGCACAGAATTTTTCCCAACGTTAAACCGGGCGACCAGATTGTGGGGATCTATCGCCCTGGGTCAGCTGTTTTTTTATATAACAACCGGGAAATCGGCCAGGTAAATGATCCCGAGTTTGCACGATTGTTTTTTGGTATCTGGCTAGATCCACGCACGAGTGAGCCGAAATTGCGCGAACGTCTGTTGTTGCGAGGCGCCGGTTGATGCAACGGCAGCAAGTAATCCGTTACGGTTTTCTGGGATTGCCTCTTGCCTTTGGTGCGTTACCCATTTACCTCTTTGTGCCGGAGTTCTATGCCCGTAGTGGTTTACTTGAGCTCTCCTCAATCGGCTTTATTCTCTTGTTGACGAGGCTTATGGATGCCGTTGCCGATCCGGTTTTTGGTGGGCTTGTTGATAGGTATCCACGTAAACCTATCGTCTACGCAGCATTAGTGCCATTCGCGCTGGGATTTATTGGACTGTTTACGCTACCCACCAGCGGCGTAAGTCCATCACTCTGGCTTTTTATAACCTTAGCCTGTTGTACCCTTGGGTTTTCTGCGGGGATGATTGCTTATCAGGCGTGGGGAAGTGACTTGGGTGCTGATAGTGGTGAGCGGCTTCTTTTAACGGGCGCCCGAGAAGCTTTTATTTTGGCGGGTGTGGTTATTGCAGCCATTATTCCTTCACTACTCTCAGATCAGCCATTGAGCGGTATGGCAGGTCTACCGTATTTTCTTATCGGGTTTTTATTGCTGGCGTTTTTTGTCATTCGCGGTCTGCCAACCGGGACTTTTTGCAAAAGTGAACAATCACTGAGCGCTCGCCTAGGAGTTGCTTGGCATGACAAGGTTTATCGTCGTTTGCTCATGGTCTTTATGGCGAATGGTGTTGCCTCAGCTTTTCCTGCAACCTTGTTTGTATTTTATGTGTCTGATGTGCTGCAATCGCCTGAGAAAACGGGTTTGTTGCTGGCGATTTATTTTGTATCGGCGGCTGTCGCCGTGCCCTGCTGGGTGCGTATCGCTCGAATGATAGGCCGTCCTAGAACCTGGTTGGTGTCGATGCTTATTGCTATGGCGGCATTTACGGGTGCAGCCTTTCTGGGAGCAGGTGATTGGCTGTGGTTTTTGGTAATTTGTATCGTATCGGGTGCCGCTGTTGGCACCGATCTCACGCTGCCTGCATCCATGGTTGCTGATCTTGGAGAAAAGCAAACTGCCAGTGGTATTTATTTTGGGGTTTGGAATCTCGTTGCCAAGATTAATCTTGCTTTGGGTGCAGGCATTGCTTTACCCATGCTTTCTTTGTTCGGGTATTCACCAGGCAGTCTCACGCACAGTCACGTGCTTATCGCAGCTTATGTGTTGCTACCACTGTCTCTTAAGGGAATTGCGCTGGTTTTGCTCTACTGCTGGAGAAAACCACTGAAAGCTCTTGCCCTGTAATGGGTTTCAGGCACGAATCATTCGTTGTAGCCCTCGCATTAAAGAACCTATGACGGGCAAACGCCCGTAGAGTTCTTCAGCGGCGTCCCAATAGTCCCGGTGCAATGTGACTAATCCCTGATCGTCAAAAGCGATGTGACTGACGCCTTCAAGCGTTTGTGATGTTTTGCTGGATAATCCCTTAAAGCGAAAATGAAACGTCCAGAAAAGTATAGCGTCTCCTTCGCCACAGATGACTTTAGTAACACGAAATGCGGGATCGTGTACCTGCGTAAACATATGATTGAAGATATTTTTAATCCCATCAATACTGCTGACTCGGTTAAACGGATCTCTGAAGCAGGCATCTTTACGATAGAAGTCATCAAACTGATTGATGTCATTCGGCCTCAGATTCTCGTAAAACGGTACCAAAGCATCAACAGCAGATCGGGTTTGTTCATGGCTCAATAAAGGCATGGCTTATTCCATCTTAGAGGGCGGCTTGGAAGTTAACTGAGTGCGTGATAGCGAAGGCACCAGACGCTTAGATAGTCTCAGGAACCAATGAATAGGCAGCACACGTAGTAATTTCATGAACCAGGAGAAGCGCGCGGGGAAGTGAATCTCGAAATGACCCTTGGCAAAACCACGAATGATAGAAGTCGCTGCTTCTTCAGGTTCGATCAAGGCGGGCATGGCAAATGTGTTTTGTGCCGTAAGACGTGTACGCACAAAGCCCGGATTAATAATCCACGTGTTCAGTCCTAAACCCTTTAAATCTACCCAGAGTGACTCGGCAAAGCTGATTAAGCCAGCCTTTCCGGGGCCATAGGTGAGGGCGCGTGGTAGACCACGATACCCCGCAACACTGGCAACATAAGCAAACCCGCGGGGTTTTGTGTCTTCCAAGGAACAGGTGAGCAGCGGTAATGCAGATGCAGTTAATGCAATCGGTGCGAGCAGATTCACCCGCAATGATTGCTCTGCCGATTCTGGTGACAATGTATCCACTCGGGTTGCTTCATAAGTGCCGGCGTTATAGATCACTAGATCGACCCCTTGCCAGATTGTATTCACTTCTGAAACAGCCATGCTTATTTGGTGATTGTCACTGACATCAAAGGGAATGACATAGGACTCACTTTCAGGATGAGCACGGCATTTATTCGCAACAACACCTAGATTGTCAGCGTTGCGGCCAGATAGAATAATCCTTGCGCCAAGTGCCGACAATTGCTCAGCCAGAGCCGCCCCGATGCCCATTGATGCGCCGATGATCCAGACTCTCAGCGTCTGCCAATCGCCAGATCGTATCGGTTGGTTGATGGCGTAGCGCATCAGTGCACTCTCAACGTTTAACAAAAGTGAGTGTTACTTCGCCTAGATCAAAACCCCACTTGGACATGGCGGAACGATTTAGCATCACGCGTTCGTCCATCAGGAACATCCAGTCATCAAAATTTACGTGATAAACCTTGTCATCTACGGGCAGAGCAAGCACATAGCGCCAGCGAAGTGCGTTACCTGCGCTTTCGCCGACCGCTTCGCCGACAACATCGTCAGCTGTGCCACGGTAGGTGCCGGTCGCCGTTTTTGTTATGGTCCATACACGTTGCTGCGTTGTGCCATCACTATAGGTAAAACGCTCGTCAAGAGTACCTACATTTCCTTGCCAGCGAGCATCAATGACGACATGAAATCGCTTGATGACTTCCCCGGAAGATTTCTGGAACATCCCGTAGGCATCAATAGTGCCATTGAAATAGCGCTGTAAATCTAGAGTTGGTTGTTGTTGTGCGTATTGAGATACTTCAACACCGCTACAAGCGGTGAGTCCTAGTAGCGTGCACAGTGCTAACAAAGGTTTACGCATTAAGCGGATCAGATAAGACATGGTCTACTCCTTAGGCTTGTAACGTGAACTGGTGCACGTCAATAGATCCAGAACGGAAACCTGCCTCGCAGTAGGATAGGTAAAAGCGCCACAGGCGGATAAAACGTTCATCAAAATTCTGTGCTTTAACGTCAAGCAAGCGATCGCAGAAAGTTTCGTGCCACAGGCCCAGGGTGCGAGCGTAGTGAGCGCCAAAGGCCAAATCATCAGTAACTTTGAGTCCGGCACGTTGTGCCTGTGAACAAAAGATGTTCGGGGACGGAAGCATGCCACCCGGGAACACGTGCCGCTGAATGAAGTCAGTGCCTCGCTTATATTGATTAAAAAGGGCATCATCAATGGTAATGACCTGTATCAGTGCTTTTCCACCGGGTTTAAGCAGACGTTTTATTGACTTGAAATAGGTGGGCCACCAGCGCTCACCGACTGCTTCGAACATTTCCACAGAGACGATGTGATCGAATTGCCCATGCATATCCCGGTAGTCAGTGAGGAGAAATTCTGCCTGGTTGTTCCAACCTCCGGTTTTGGCCCTAGTTTGAGCAAATTTCAGTTGTGCTGGCGATAACGTAAGGCCCGTAACATGTGCGCCATGCTTAGCAGCCTCCTCAGCAAATCCCCCCCAGCCACAGCCAACTTCTAGAATTCGGTCACCGGGCTTCATGTTCAGTGCGCTAAGCATCCGCTGGTTTTTAGCGCGCTGAGCAGCCGGCAAATCAACCCACATGGCCTGATCTGGGTGCGCATGGTCTTTAAATAGAGCGCTCGAGTAGGTCATGGTTTCATCCAACCAAAGCTGGTAGAAATCATTGCCTAGGTCGTAGTGCGCCATGATGTTGCGCTTGCTGCCGCTTTTGGTGTTGGCCCTTAGCCGGTGCCGAATCCAGGCAGTCAGTAGTTGCCAGCGTTTGCCATGGATTGCTTGTTTGAGTGAATCACGATTGCGGCCAATCAAGGTGAGTAGGGCAGTAAGTGATTCCGTGCCCCAATGGCCATCGATAAAGGCCTCGGCTGCACCAATATCACCACGGGCGATGATGTCATCAAATACTGACCATTGGTGAATCAGCATATCGATCGTCGGACCACTGTTGCTATCTCCACAGTGATGTACGCAGCCATTGGGGAGTGTCACACGCAGTTCACCATGTGAGATGTTTCCCAATAGGCTTAAGACGGTATGCGCTGCCGAAGGAATATCATGATTCTGATCTAAAGAAAACCGAGGATAGAGAGATTCTGCAATGGGATCAGCTTGCAAGGTGTCAGTGCGAGAGTTCACGAGGATGTCTCCTTGATGGGCAACGTCGGTTTGGAGAAAAAACTAACCTTGTTTAGCCAAAGGCGAAGTGCCTGCCAATGAATCCGGGCGATCACACCAAAGGTCAATAATGGGAATCGACACAATGCGCCATAAATTGCGGTGGCTGTAAGTGGTTGGGCATGCCCGCGTAACCAGGTTCGCAAACCGTAGCGGCCGTTCCCGGCGTTTGCATCAGCAGTCGCCTGAGCCGTATAGTTGATCATGGCTACCGGTTTGTCTGGAGTCCCACCGAAGCGAAATTCGTAGTTTCCACCCAAAGGAAAAAAGGGTGATACGTGGAATGCTTTTTGGGTGCAGAAGCTGTCATGCGCCTCAATCGGGCGGTAATCAGCATGCGATATTAGATAGTTATGACGTTCGCCGAACGTATTGCTGACTTCGCAGATAACGGCACGCAAAGCTGTTGCCTGATCATGGCAGAAATAAAAACTAACTGGGTTGAACTGATAACCCAATAGCCGTGGCATGGTCTGCAACATGACTTCACCTCCTTGAGTGATCTCCTTTAAACCATGTTGTGCAAGCATGTTGCGCGCCCAAAGCAACAAGTCGCTACCATCTTGTGGCCCGTGATCCTTGTTAAGGATCTGGCATATGCCCCGTTTGTTGATTGCTAAACCACCAATATTCAATGTGTTCAGTTGGCTTAAGGGTAGTCTTAGATAAAAGACTGGATAATGAAACACGTTGCGTTTCGGGCGCGTGCGGGCGTGCATAACGTCCCCTACGCAAAGAGTTGGCGTTAGCCAGTCTAACGCGACTAAGCTCATGAGTTGGCAAGCACCGGAATAGGTGCACCTAATGAAACTTCATTCAGTTGAGGTTGATCGCCCAACAGCCATTCTGGCAGCGGTGCAAGCTGCGCGGCTGCGCGCACCGCAGAGGCAAAGCCGTCTTCATGAAAGCCGTAACCTAGCCAGGCACCTGCATACAACGTTCGGTTTTGTCCTGAAATCTTTTTAATATCAGCTTGTGCAGCGATGGCAGGGCCATCGAATACCGGATGTGCGTAGTGGATCTGTCGATATGTTTTGGCGGCATCGGGCTCATGCCATGGATTGAGGGTTACGATGACGGGTGTCTCTGTTGGTAAAGGTTGAAGTCGGTTCAACAGGTAAGAAACACTTACCGGAGTTGGGCCGAAGTTTTGTGTCAGTTTTCCCGGCGATGAATAATTCCAGGCGGCCCATGCCTTATCGTTCTTTGGCAATAGTGCTGCATCGGTATGAAGCACGGCCCGGTTGGGCTGGTAACGAATCGCACTGAGGAGCGATTTCTCTTCTGCAGTTGCATTACTCCCTAATAATTTAAGGGCTTGATCGCTGTGACAGGCCAGGATGATCTGGTCAAAGCGTTCGATACCATCTTGAGTTTGAATAGTTACGCCGTCTGCATGCCTTTGAATCGCGTGGATGTTGGACTCCAGACGAATATCACTGCCACGTTTATGTATTGCCTCAATCAATGCTGCTACATAAACCTGCGAACCACCGGCAACTGTCATCCATGTTGGTCGGTTCATAATCTGCAGCAGGCCATGGTTATGGCAAAAGCGGACAAACGTATGGAACGGATAGGCCAGCATCTGTTCGGTAGGGCACGACCAGATCGCCGCTGCCATAGGTAGGAGATAATCGTTACGAAATGATTCACCATAACGATGCAAATCCAGATAATCGCCCAGCGTTAGCGAACTCAGATCCGGATCATTTACATCACGTGTAGCGTTTTTGTTAAATCGCAGAATGTCCCGCAGCATCTTCCAGAACGATAGGCTTAGAATATTTTGTCGCTGTGCAAATACCGTGTCGAGATTTGTACCAGCCCACTCCAACTGAGGTGAAGCAATCTGAACTGAAAATGACATCTCGCTCTTTACAACGGGTGTTTGCAAATGACCAAATAAACGGCAAAGAAGCGGATAGGTACGCTCGTTAAAGACCAGAAATCCTGTGTCTACACCGAATCGATGTCCATCAACCTGGATATCAACCGTATGACTGTGGCCACCTGGACGGTGATCTGCCTCGAACACCGTCACGTCATGGTGCTCACTAAGAAGATAGGCAGACCCTAGTCCGGATATACCACTACCAACGATTGCGATTTTTTGTCGCATAAAATGCCTGCTTTCAGGGGTTGCTGCCCTCAATGAGTGCGTAGGCAGAGTGGTTATGAATTGATTCGAAATTTTCCGAGCTTACGGACCAGTGTTTAATGCTCGCTTCCTGTTTCAAACGGAGCGCTATATCCCGAACTAGATCTTCTACAAACTTGGGATTGTCGTAAGCGCGCTCTGTGACCCATTTTTCATCAGGTCGTTTCAATAGCCCGAAAACTTCACACGATGCTTCCTCTTCGGCCATACGCACGAGGTCTTCGAGATTCAGCACATCACCGTCTTTAAGGGTTGCAACAATCGTTATGTGAGACCGCTGATTGTGAGCGCCATAGGCCGAGATTTCCTTTGAGCAAGGGCACAGGCTAGTCACCGGTACAACGACTTTTAAAGTAAGTGACGTCTGGCCTGGAGCCTCGCCACTCACGGTAATACCGGCATCGATATCGATGAGACTGGTCACGCCCGAAACTGGTGCCTCCTTACGAATAAAGTAAGGGAACTCAAATTCAATTTTTCCGCTAGTTGCGTCCAGACGCTGACGCATTTTGCTAAATAGGGATTTCATGCAGGTAAGCGTCAGTGGCTTATCCTGTGCCTCCATAATCTCGACAAAGCGAGACATATGGGTTCCTTTAATCGTAGGTGGCAGCCCAACAGTCATGGTGAGGGTGGCTACCGTAGGGTGAGTGTCTCCTGCAGCATCGACTAAACGTAAGGGATAACGGAGTCCGCGCACTCCTACTTGATTGATAGCTAATGCACGGTGGTCTGGTTTTCCTTGAATATCCGGAAGCATCATCTCGTGTAGCGATTTCTCTGGTGCGTTCATTTTTTCTCTCGCTGGGGTTAGGGGGCTTGGGTAGTGAAATTAAGGTGTGCTTTTGAGCATCTGTTCTATGGCTTCGGTCATTGCTTTGCTTTCTGGCGCAATCTGGCTGCCAAAGCTCAGTACCTGCCGTCCATCGCGACTAATCAGGTACTTGTGAAAATTCCAGCTCGGCGTATCCCCCGTTTGTTTGGCAAGCTGCTTGAATAGAGGATTGGCATCACTACCTCTGACAGAGGACTTGGCGAACATCGGAAACTTGATGCCATAAGTGTTACGGCAGAAGTCCGCAATTTTCTTATTGCTATCGGGTTCCTGTTGGCCAAAATCGTTGGATGGGAAGCCCAAAATCACCAGACCCTGTGATTTGTAACGATCGTATAAACGTTCTAGACCATCGTACTGGCGTGTAAACCCACAATAGCTGGCGGTATTGACCACAAGTACGACTTTTCCAGCGTACTGACATAAGGATTGGGGCGAATCATCCTGGAGTTTGGGGTAATTGCCTCTAAGGAGTTCTGGGCAGAATTTCGAAGCTGGTATTTCAGGTTTGCTGGAGGAGGACATCTCGTTACCTCTCGCTTTAGGGGAAGCTACAGCTAAGGCGCCTGATAGTAAGGCGGCAACAATAATTGGTTTGATGATTATTTTTGTTAAGCTCATTTTGTCCACGACAAATTTGTATACAACGACAAAATATGCTTTAAAATTGCAACTGTCAACATTTTGTCCAATACAAATTACTTTGTGACAGAGGGCTAAACATGAAAAAAATCGCATTAATCACAGGTGCAGCCGGTGGTCTAGGTAAGTCACTGGCAAACCATTTAGAGACTGAAGGCTGGGAATTGATTGTGACGAGCAGAGATGCGGCGCGTCTAAAAGAGGCTTTCGGAGATAAGCACCTGCAGATCTGCGCAGATTGCGCCACACCTGAAGGTGTTAAATCGATATTTGATATTGCCCAGGACAACGCGCTCATACCTCAGGCCTTTGCTCATTGCGTGGGTAACATCAAGCTTGGTGCACTCCATAGGCTGAGCAAAGCTGATTTCGAAGAATCGATAGAGGCAAATTTAACGAGTGCATTCCATTCGCTCGCTGGCTTCGTCGGTAATTTGAGGCAGCATAACTTGCCAGGAAGTGCTGTACTGGTATCTTCGGTAGCGGCGCAAATGGGCACGCCAAATCATGAAGCAGTGGCAGCAGCTAAGGCAGGTGTTGAAGGTCTTGCCAGGGGCACGGCTGCCACATATGCGCCATATGGCATTCGTGTGAATGTTGTGGCACCGGGGATTATGGATACACCTGCAACAGAACGGCTTCTTGCGACGGATGCATTGCGGGCTGCTGCTGCCAGACAATACGCGCTGCCTGGTATTGGGAGCACTACTGAGCTCGCTGAGCTCATGGGTTGGCTACTTTCAAACCGGAGTGGACGGGTTACGGCCCAGGTATGGTCTGTGGATGGTGGCTTTACAGGGGTCAGACCTTTAGTGAAATGAAAATCTCATACTTACCATGGGGAGTGTCTACGCCCATTAGTTGACTAGGTAACCGACTCATTTGCTTCATCGTATTTGATCCAACGGTTTTTACCAGCATGTTTTGCCGCGTACATGGCTTTATCGGCACGCGATAAAAGTATGCCGCTGTTGCCACCGGTCCGGTGACTGCATGCAACGCCTATACTGCAGCTTACTGTAACAGCGTGACCATTACCAATGTCTATAGGATTGGTGATATCCATCAAAATACGCTTAAGTAATAGCTGGTAATCCTCAGCATCGTGTAGTTCAGTGATTACCAGAACAAATTCATCCCCACCAATTCTGGCAACGGTATCGTGTTGGCGTAATGCAAGCGTTAAACGTTTTCCGATTTCAACGAGCAGAGCATCTCCAGCATCGTGCCCATAGTTGTCGTTGATTGCTTTGAATCCATCGAGATCGAGATAACAAACTGCAACTAGGTTGTGTGAGCGTGCAGAGAGAGCGAGCGCTTGTTTTAAGCGGTCTTTGAGTAGGTGCCGATTCGGTAGCGCTGTCAGTGCATCGTAGAAAGCAGCAGCGTGCAAGGAATCGTTTAAGGTTTCAATCTCGTTTTGTGATGTTCTAACCTGACTATAAGTTTGGCGCAGGCTGAAACCGACAATTATCAGTATGAGTAAGGCGCTTAAACCAAGAATCAAAGAGAGTTTCTGGTGAATCCCTTCAAGCAGCGCGCTGTCCGACGTCATGGTGATTACAAGCTTGACCCAACCGGCAGGAGTTACGCTGCCTGAAGGTTGTACCAGGACAAGCGAGTTCTCGTGACGGTATTCGGAGGTCTGGGGATTGTGTAGCGTCTTTCCTGTGTCGTTATAGATCACCACGGGATTGCCCGATTGTGGATCTCGTCTCACTTCTGAAAGTATGATTCCTCGACTATCAGTGACCAGTGCAGATTGTATTTGCTCATTGGCCATAAATTGCAATAGCTCAACCTCTAGCTGTGCAAAATTACGGACAATCAGATTTTCTTCAACTGCGTTAGCTAGCCCCGATGTAAGGGCTTTTCCAGTGCGTTCCTGTGATTGATGAATCAGATGATTGGTCTGTTGGTATGACCATATACCCACCATGACCAATGCGAAAAGAATCGCGAGCGAAACCCACAGACCTACACGTATGAATGACCAGTGATGACGTATTCGCTTCTCAGGGTCTTGCGATGAAAGATTAGGGTCGTTCATCCGGCACAACCAATTTATCAAGATTCAACTTCTCAAGGGGTTTGTAATCCTTTTGATAAGTCACAGCAATAGGTTCATTAAGTTGAACACCTAGTAATAAAGCCCGACCCTGATCCGATTTTTCTAGATTAATAAAAGCATGAAGAAGCTTATCGCGTAGCGAACGCGATATTTTTGAACTGGTGATGATTGGGTGCGATCGGTAACCAGGTGTTTCATAAATAACCCGTAATTTCTTTCTAATCTCTTGGGGCTCCGCTTCTAGAGTTTTGTTAACGCCACCACCCGCAGCAGCTTCATCAAGTATCACGCCTCGATAGACGTTGCTATGAGTTTTGACATAACTAGTCCGAACACTAATTTTCTGTTGCTCCAGATGAGATCTGATGAGTAAAGAAGCGGCAAATGCATTGGGCGCGGGGAAATCAACACGCTTGCCCTGTAAATCGGATAGCTGACGTATATCTCCATCTTTTTTGGCAACAAGAATGCCCGTCAATAACATAGACCCATCCGCGAGTAATGGTTGATAGGCTTTTGCCTTATAAGCCATAACTGCATGGTAAGGATTAACGTATGCCATGCTTGGCGTGCCAGTTAATAAATAGTGTTCAAACTCCGGGATTGATGTTTTGATAACCAGTTCAAAACATTGTCCAGTTGTATTGCCCACGTTTTCTAGCAGTGGGCTCCAGCGTGCAAATAGCGTGGAAGCCGGAAATTGAGGAACCGGTGTAAAGATGATTGGCTCAGCCGCTTTTGCCTGATCGCCATAGCAAACCGCACGAGCAAAATTCGGGATCAGCAGTAGAAGCCCTAGCGCGATTAGCCGCAAATTCATATGGCTGACTCCACAGGGTCAATGATTTGAGGAAGCTCTAGTGCTTCCGCCAACGAAACAGCTTTATGGTACAGCCATCCCTGCGCATGTAAACAGCCTAATTCTAAGAGATGGTCTCGCTGTTTGATGCTTTCAACGCCTTCTGCTGTTAGATCTAACTCCATAGCTGTGGCCAGGCTGATAATCAAACGAATGATTTCTTCGCCTTTTTTATTGCCGATATTTGAGACAAACGACGCATCAATTTTCAGACGGTGTAGCGGTAAGTCGGTCAGACGGGATAAAGAAGAATAACGTGTACCGAAGTCATCAATGGCAACACGGATCCCAGACTTAATTAATCGATTGAGCTTTTCCATCATATCGATATCAAGATCGACGATATCTTGTTCTGTCAGTTCCAGTTCAAAACCTGCAAGGCGATCTGGCTGAAGGGAGGCATAAGCTTCGATCGTCTCAATTAGTTCGTTGCCGTGAAAGTCTGCGGGCGACGCATTAAAGGCAATTTTGGCGCGAGGGAAGCGCTGACGAATTTTTGTGGTGTCTTGAAGAATGCTGCCAAGAAGGCACTGGGTTAATTCGCTAGACAATCGTAAATGTTCAACGATGGGTAGAAATTCACCCGGTGAGATCCAGCCAAGTTCCGAATCATGCCAGCGTGCCAGGGCTTCAAAACCCGAAATTTCGCCGGTGTGCATATTTACTTCAGGCTGGTAAAAAGGTTTGATTTCACAGTGGCGAAGTGCAGATGCAATTCTTTCCTCAATCTGTTTGTTGCGCACCAACTTTTCGCCAAGTTGATGATCGAAAATAACGAATGATCGGCGGGCGCGTCTTTTTGCCTCGCTGTGGGCATATTCGGCACAAAAGATCAGGTCGGTTTGATTCGTCGCATCCTCAGGGTAGCGCGCTGCGCCCATCGTGAGCGTTATGGGAATCTGGACCTTTTGATAATTGATTTTTAGGTGTGATACCCGTGCAGTGAATTCATCAAGATCCTGGTTGTCCATCTCAACCCATGCGACGAATTCATCACTGGAGCGCCTTGTAATAAGGTGCGGATTTGGCAAAGAAGCATCAAGTATCTTAGCCGTTTCTTTGATGATGTTATTGCCCACCTCATAGCCATAAATATCATTGACGTGTTTAAGTTTATTAATGTCAATGCAAATCAGCATCAATGGGCTTTTTGGTTTGTCTGGTGTGTTCAGCCGTAATCTCAGGTTTTCGAGAAAGACCTGGTAAATCGGAAAGCCTGTTAATGAATCTTCATAGGCAAGTTTGCGTAGTTTTTCTTGTGATATGGCCTGGTCTTCGAGCAAAGATTCTAGTGTTCTGACGACAGTCCGTACTTCATCACTGCTTGCATCAATTCTGAATGCATCTTCATTGTGTCCGTTTACTCGTTGAGTGCCTACAGGTTTCCCCGCGAAAATATCTCTCGCGTAATTCACCAGTTGGTCGAGCTGTTGCGTCAGTTGTGCAGAAAATCCGGCCAGCCATAAGTTAGCTTTCCGGAATAGCCATAGTCCAGAGAGCACGATGAGTGTTATTAAGCCACCAAGGGCATAAATCTCCGGTAGCAAGCTTGTCGAATAGCGAGTGTCATAACTAAGGTTGTAGCCATTACCATCAATGGTGTCTCGGTATTGTTCATTCAGCGTCCACCACTCGGCTTGGTTGAATTTAGGTTCGAGATTGAATGAGAACTCAAGAGGCAAACGATCACTTAGTTTTTTCAGCGACGCAGTCACAGAAAACTGTGTCATTAAATATCCAATAGGGGCGTCACTAAGCGGTGACATCACAGGCATAAGTGTTAATAGTAGATCTTGTGAGTTGTCCGGTTTTCTCAGTTGAACAGAGATGCCATCAGGGGTTAATGTTGGTATGGATGCGCGAACAATATCCAGGGATTCTGTGTCCACTCCCGTTGCATCGATAGAGACTCGACCCATGTAATCAAGAAGTATGAAACGTATACCATTCTCACGATTAAGCTGTTTGAACAGTGGTTCCAATACCGTTTCCTGGCTGAAGCTGTCCATCAAACCTGTCCATAGAATCGGTGAGTCTATGAGATTGTCTGCCTGCATTAACGTTGCAGATATTTCTGACTTCAACTGGGTTCGAACCAGGTCGCTTTGTGCTAATAAGTTCTTTTGGGTGATGTAGAGAACAAAGGCGCTGATAATAATTACCAGGAGACTGGCACTTAATATGGCATAGCGGATGACGACCCGGCTAAAGCCATTTTGAATCTGAGTGCGAAGCGATTCAGTCATAACCGGCACCTAGTGAATCGGCACAATGCTGCCATCTGGTTTTATCCGGACGAAGATGACTTGACGATTATCCAATGCATCATGGTTAATGCGTGTAAATGCTGGGGCATAGCGTTTTATAGCGCCATCATAGGTAGGTAGCTTCTCAAGCGCATTGCGGATAGCGGTGCCTTGGGTTGCTTGTGCGGTATTAACTGCGCTGGCAATTAGATAAACGGTATCGTAGGCTTGGGCGACACCCACCGGGCTGGTAATAGCGTCTACTTTACTCACGTCTTGTGCCACCATGGCTTTTTTAGCCAGTGCCTGAGCTTTAGGCCGGGGATTGTTCACGAAACTGAAAGTCTGGATGACGCGTAAATCAATCAGATTTAAAGACTCTCCGGTCATCTCTGAAAAGGATCCACCTGTAATCCCCCAGTGGGCAACAACAGGTAAGCGCTCGTTCTTTGGGCGCGCAGCCAGTTGGTTGATAATTAATGCACCTTCCGCTTCATTCGCGATCATCAGAATCACGCCAGCATCTTGGGTGTTGCACGCATCCAGTTGTCGATTGAAATCCTTGTCGCCCCAGTTGTACCAGTTCACAGAGGCTAAGGTGGCGCGTAGGGCAGGTGCCTTATCTCTTAAAACGCGCTCTCCAGAACGTCCCCAAAGCGTATTAGGGAGTAGCACGCAGACCTTGCGGTTGTTGGGACTGACTTTGATCGCCTGCTCGAGCAATGCAGCAACGCCCCATTCGTCTTTAAGTGATAAGCGGAACATGTAGCTATCATTAGACACGTTATCTGTAATTTGATTGGCGGAGCCCCAGACGCTAATGTAAGGCACTTTCATCTGTTGCGCATCGGCAATCGTTTCGATAATCACCGGGCTATGTTTGCCACCGAGTACTGCAACCATATCTTTTTGGCCAGCTAGGGCAATGTAGTTGTCGCGCCCGCGCATCGTCAGTCCCTGATTATCTTTAGTCACTAACGCCAGTGGTCGACCATTAAGCACGCCACCTTTGGCGTTAATCTCATCAATCGCAATACGTGCGCCTAACTCGATCGCTTTAGCAGACGTATCCGTTTTCTGACCATGGCTACCATCAAAGCCAATATATACAGGCTCGGCACTAAAAGCAGTCGTTGTTATGAAGTAAAGCGCGATCACAGAGAGAAATTTTTGCATCATGCGCTTGCCCAGCTGAATTTTAGAGTGGGATTGAGGATCATAGTCTACATTTTCAGCATGCTTTCTCACAGATCACCCACTAGTTAAAAGAACTGCCCTTAACGGGCAGTAAGGGAACACGTGTGAAGAGGGTGTTCCGAGGAGGGAGACTCGAGCGCAGTACGCAGTGCTGCCTGGGGTGGGAGGGTATATCTAAAAGCTACTGCGCTCTTGTTTATTAATATAGGCTTTTCAAAAGCAAATAAAATCTGTATTTTCCGTAGAAATGATACGGAAAAACCGATATGTCTAAGCAACCGATCAATCTGAAGCACCTCTACTACTTCTGGAAGGTTGCAAGCCTGGGTGGGGTGGTACGCGCTGGCGAGGCTATTCATGTCTCGCCTCAAACATTAAGTGGCCAGATCAAGCTATTAGAAGAACGATTAGAGACGGCGTTGTTTAGTCGATCAGGTCGGAGTCTGGAGCTAACAGATGCCGGACGT
>ERZ1034363.462-NODE-462-length-28262-cov-5.158347_pt1 | contig 28262 bp, 28 predicted proteins | sample MGYA00520616_ERZ1034363 | MGnify/ENA primary metagenome ERZ1034363 (study PRJEB33736, sample SAMEA104284506) | Azolla filiculoides | biome: Urban; feature: Water surface; material: Ditch water | place: Netherlands | collected 2015-10-28 | depth 0-0.1 m ... | reverse complement strand
GCACGCACCAGCGAAGACACCCTTGCCACGATGGAAGCCATCGGGGAAGCCCGAGAACGTATTGATGCCAACGTGGCACCGGCCTTGGCCATGGAAGCTCTCTTGATTCGTGCTTCACGCAGCGAAGTTCCTGCATGAGCTTGAAGGCTATTCTCAAGGGCCTCGCCCTTGCCGCCGTCGCTGTGACGCTCACTGCCTGCTCTGGGGGAGTTGTTCCTGAGCCCTCGCTGTCACCTGAGGTTATTCCGGCGGAATATCAGCAGTTTTACACCCAAGACGTGAGCTGGTCTGACTGCCATGAGGAGATGGAATGCGCAACCGTGTCTGCTCCTCTGAACTGGGCAGAACCTGCGGGGGAGACCATTGAACTTGCCCTCGTTCGCCACCTCGCAAGCTCATCGAAGAAACTGGGCTCCCTATTTGTGAACCCAGGCGGTCCAGGTGTTTCTGGAGTCGACTTTGTTGCTGGTTCCCTCGACTATGCCGTTACTGGTGCGGTGAAAAAGAACTACGACGTGATCGGTTTTGATCCTCGTGGAGTGGGTGCATCAACTCCTGTTGTGTGTGTTGAATCTGATGCGCAGATGGATGAGTTCCTTTTTGGAACTTTAGATTCAGTTCGTGCAAGCCCTGATTGGTTCGCCCAGCGCGAGAGTGCTAGCGCTGAGTTTGCCCAAGGTTGCCTCGAGCGGACAGGTGACGTGCTCGCTCATGTGGACACGATCAGTGCTGCACATGATCTGGACATGATGCGTGCAGTGGTGGGCGATCGCCAGCTGAATTACTTGGGATACTCCTATGGCACTTTGCTAGGAGCTGTCTATGCCGAGAACTTCCCCGGCAATGTGGGACGCATGGTGTTGGACGGTGCTCTTGATCCTTCCTCAACGAGCTTCGATGTGACTCTGAATCAATCCATTGGATTTGAAAACGCCCTTCGGGCATACCTCACTGATTGTCTTGAATCAGATGAATGTCCCTTGAGCGGCAGCGTTGACCAGGCGATGAATGAAGTCGGGCAACTCTTAGTTCAACTCGACGAATCGCCCCTGATTGCCAGCGACGGCAGGGAGCTCAGTGCAGATGCCATGCTCACGGCCATCATCGCTCCGCTCTATAACCCAGATGCCTGGAGCTTCCTCTCGGATGTCTTTGCCACCGTTGCCGAGGGCGAGGCTGATACTGCTTATGGTTCGGTTGATCGGTATTACAACCGCGGAGATGATGGAACCTATCTCGATAATTCGACGGAAGCTTTCCTCGCCATCAACTGCCTCGACTATCCCGTGACGAAAGATCCCGCCCAATGGGCCAAGGATGCCCAGGAACTTGCCCGTCAAGCACCGGTCATTGGGCCGTATCTCTCCTATGGGGATCAGCTGTGCTCGCAATGGCCATTTCCTGCCGTGCTTTCTCCGCACAAAATCTCTGCACAAGGCGCGGGAGACATTCTCGTCGTAGGCACCACCGGGGACCCCGCAACCCCATACCGCTGGGCGCAGAGCTTGGCTGCTCAACTCGAAGGTGGTCACCTGGTTACCTACACAGGTGAAGGCCACACGGCATATAACAAGTCGAATTCCTGCGTGAATGACGCAGTGGATGGATTCTTACTCCGGGGGAAAGTTCCCTCTGCAGATCCGAAGTGTTAGTTCTCTAACCGAGCGATGCGCTCTTCCACGAGCGGACTTGACCCAAAGCAGGCACGCAGTGCTTGGGCAACGGTGGGGCGGGAGAACTTTTGCGCAGCGGCGTCATCTGCCAAGAGTTCAGTCGTGATGCGAGTTGCTTGCGCCATGCGCTCACTGGCAGAGAATCCAGGGGCAACCGCCATCGCAAGCACTCCTGCTGCGCGGATGACACCGTGGTGTTGATCAAGGTGTGCTTGCTCATGAGCAAGAGCGGCCCGCAGGAGCTCCGGGCTCAGAGATGAAATCACATGGGAACTCACCATGATGCACTGTGAGCTGGGAACAGCCATCAACAGAGTTTCACTTGAATCAAAGATCAACACTCGGTGACCGGAGAGCTCCGTAATCTGTCCACGCGGAATCAGCAGCGCGAATTGCTCGTTGAGAGTGCGTCGGGAGGTTCTGAGTTCTCCCAGGGCGGCACCGAAGCGAAAAATCAAGACTCCCAAAACCGCTAAGGCGATCCAACCAAAAACGTTGATCAGGATGGGCACAATAATCCGAGCGGAATAGCTTTCTTCCACATGCTGTGCAAGCGCAAGGGTCACTAGGCCGCCGAGTGCAATGAGCAGGGAGAGGGCAGCTATGCCGAGAGAGATGAACCAGGCATACAGAACAAACCCGGGCCGTTTACTCACCAGCTCAGGATTAGCGAGGGCTCGAGGAACGAACAAGGAGATTGCGGCATAGATCGCAATCAGAAAGACAATTGTTCGAAGTTCCATCACTTCAAACTAACTGTTATTTGCCGTCGTCGATTGCCTTACGCAGGAATGCGCGGTCTTCCTCAGAAAGGGTTCCTGCGAAGAGGAGGAGTGCTGCAACATGGTCATCTGCGCTCTGCAGTGCAGAGTTCATGGTGGAGGTGACGTGAGCTACGCGGCTCTGCGCTGCAGTGAAGGTCTGACTACGGCCCCCGGTCGATTCTTTGATGACCTGTCCTTTGCCGCACATGCGATCGAGCACGGTGATCAACGTGGTGATGGCAGGGATGTTCTCAGTGAACTTGGCCTGGACCTCTTTGGCGGTCATGGGGGCATTTTGTTGCCACAGGATTGTCATGATGTCGGCTTCGAGTTCACCTCGGTTGCGTTGAGTGGTCATGATTTCTCCTGAGTTGTTTTTTCTACGACTTGTAGAATACTATCAGTGTTCTACGTTACGTAGAATATACCTGAACAAAGGAATTGAATTGAAGAACTCAACTTCCGCCACAAAGCGCGGATTCTCTCTGGTAGCTGTGGCCATCGCTGCACTCGCACTTGTCGGCTGTGCACCAGCAACCCCTGAGCCCGTCACCCCCACCGCTTCCGATGTGTGGATTAAGGCTGTTCCCGAACTCATGGACGGCATGGCTATGACCGGTGTCTTCATGACCCTCGAGAACCCTTCTGACGAAGACATTGAACTCGTCGGCGCAACCAACACCACTGAAGGCCTTTCTGAGACCCCCATGGAAATCCACGAAGTAGTCAAGGGCGATGACGGCGAAATGGTGATGCAGGAAGTTGAAGGCGGCATTGTTATCCCCGCCAAGGGCTCCGTTACTCTCAAGCCCGGTGGATACCACGTCATGTACTGGGATCTCCTCAAGCCCATCCCCGTTGGTAGCCACGTCACCTTGACTCTCGAGTTCTCCAATGGAACAACTCTTGATGTCGACGCTGTAGCCCGCGACATCTCCACCTACGCAGGCTAAGGACGCCCACCAAGCTCTCAGATGAGCTTGTTAGGTTAGAACTATGACTCAGACGCCAGTGGAAGACAGCGAAACTTCGGGAGTATCCCGCAGAGGTTTCCTGGCTTCCGCTGGCGTCGTTTCTAGTTATGTCGCAGCAGGTGTTGCAGGTTTTGCAGGCGGTGCCCTGACGGTGAATGCTGCACAGGCATCAACCCCTGAAAAAGAAGCACAGCTCCGAGCTCAACAGCAGTCAGCAACGATCCCTTTCTATGGCGAATACCAAGCCGGGATCATGACTCCGCTGCAGGCTTACGGAACATATGCCGCCTTTACTCTGAAACCCAGCACCACTCTCGAACAAGCTCGTTCGATGATGCAGTTGCTCACGGACGATGCCGCACGTTTAGCCAAGGGAAAGCCCACTCTGCCCGATGGTGAGCCCTACTTGGCCACCGAGCCAGCACGCCTCACCTCAACTTTTGGCTTTGGCCCAGGCTTCTTCAGCAAGCTGGGACTCCAGGGAGGCATGCCCGCAGGTTTTGCTGAACTTCCCACTTTCTCCATCGACAAACTTCAGCCCGAATTCAGTGGTGGAGATCTAGTCATTCACGTGGGTGCAGACAATCCGCTCACTGTTGCCCACGCTGCGCGTCAGCTCAGCCGAACAGCTCACACTTTCGCTGAGCCACTGTGGTCGCAAACAGGGTTCAACCGCCCGCAATACGGCGTTCCCTCGGATCAGACCGGTCGCAACCTGTTTGGTCAGGTCGATGGCACCGTCAACCCTCGCTCTGCCAAAGAATTCGATAGCCAGGTCTGGGCAACCTCCGGACCCCAGTGGTTTAGAGATGGTACCTGCCTGGTTGTTCGCCGTATCCAGATGGACTTTGCTGGTTGGGACAAACTTGACGATACGAAGAAGGAAACGGCCATGGGCCGCAACCTTCACAACGGTGCACCCTTGACCGGGACCAAAGAATTCGACACACCTGACCTCAAGGCCACATACGAGAACGGAATGCCGGTTATTGCTTCCTTTGCTCACGTACGCAGAGCAAAGACAGACAATCCTGCAGAGAAGTTCCTGCGACGCCCCTTGAACTACGAAGATGGCTTGCTTCCTTCGGGGGAACCCAACGCAGGTCTGATCTTTGCCGCTTATATGGCAGATATTCAGAAGCAATTCGTTCCTGTTCAGCAACGTTTGGCAGACTTAGACCTCATGAATACGTGGACGACCCCCATCGGGTCGGCGGTGTTTGCACTCCCTCCTGGCTGTCAGCCAGGAGGCTATATCGGAGAAGGGCTCCTCGGATGATCCGTCGTATTGCTTCCGTCATCGCCACAGCATTGATGGCACTTTTTGTCGTGGTGGGAACCACCTCAATGGCACACGCTCACTCAGACACCTTCCAGTCAGTGCCAGCAAATGATTCTGTGGTTTCGACCCCAGTAGTCGAACTGCAGTTCACGTTCGTCGAAGCGGTTCAACAGGAGTTTGCCCCCGAAGTCTCTCTGGTGAATGCAGACGGTGCTGTTGCAGAGCTAGGTGCTCCCACCTTTGATGTGACCGGCGCCACCATGACTGTGCCTGTCGTTTCTGGTGCGTTGCCCAATGGCAGCTACACCGCGAGTTACCGCATTGTGTCTCAAGATGGACACCCTGCTTCTGGTTCCATCACCTTCACTGTCGAAGGTTCCGATGCGGATCCTCTGGCTGAAGCTGTGCCTGCTGAAGAAGAAGCTGTAGTGACGGAAGCCGATGAAGAGCTGATGGTGACCTCCAGCGGCGCTGAAGGCGACAACGGTCAACTTCAGCTTGCTTTGGGCCTTGGTGCCGCTGGCGCAGTTGCTCTTGCTGCTGTTCTCGTGATTGTTGCGCTGCGCCGCCGCCGCAATTCCTCGACGAAGTAGCTTTTCTCAAGTTTCAGCTGGAGAAACCAAGCTACTAAGCTTGAAAACTGTTCCGCCTCGTGCGGTTCGCGCCGCCTTAGCTCAGTTGGTAGAGCGATTCCCTCGTAAAGAATAGGTCAGGGGTTCAATTCCCCTAGGCGGCCCCATCGCAATTTCTACCGCGTAATTTATTGCCTTTCAAAGGGGAAACACATGAAGGACTGGACACCTAAACTCTGGCTCCGCATCCTGCTACCAACCGTTCTCGTGGTTGTGTGGTTCGCTATCGCCGGCTTGGGTGGTCCCACCTTCGGCAAGATCTCTGAGGTCTCTACCAACGACCAGGCTGGTTTCTTGCCTGCCAGTGCGCAGAGCACCGAGGTCAACGACTGGCAGACCAAGTTCAACGACTCTGAGAACATCCCTGCCATCGTGGTTTTCCAGAAAGACTCTGGAGAAGTGACGGACGCGGACAAGGTTAAGTTTGATGAACTGACCTCCACGCTCGAAGAGGCAGAGGGTGTTGCTCCCACCGTTGAAGGACAAGTTCCTTCCGTGCTGGGCCCCACATACTCTGAAGATGGTCAAGCCGTTGAATACCTCGTCTTCTACTCGGCAAGTGGCGAGGAACTCCTCAGCAGCATTAACGGTCTTCGTGCCGAGTTGGCAGACGTTACTCCAGCTGGTTTCACGTCCTATGTGACAGGCCCTGGTGGTCTCCTTGCTGACTTCGTCAGTGGCTTCGCTGGTATCGATGGCATCTTGCTGATTGTGGCCCTGCTGGCAGTGTTCATTATTTTGCTGGTTGTCTACCGTGCTCTGCTGTTGCCTGTCTTGGTCCTGTTGACCTCAGTCTTCGCACTGTCCGGGTCAATCCTGGGTATTTACTACCTCGCCCTCAACGACATCATTAAGGTCAACGGGCAGAGCCAGGGAATCCTTTCGATTCTGGTTATTGGTGCAGCAACCGACTACGCCCTGCTCTTTGTTGCCCGCTACCGCGAGGCTCTCTTCGAAGTCCAGAACAAGTGGTCGGCGCTAGGCCGAGCATTCAAGGGTGCTTTTGAGCCCATCTTTGCCTCTGCCGCAACCGTTATTGCTGCGCTGCTCTGCCTCTTGTTCTCTGACCTCAACTCCAACAAGTCACTGGGCCCCATTGCCGCATTCGGTATTGGTTTCGCCTTCTTGGCAGCGATCAGCTTCCTGCCTGCATTGCTTGCCATCTTTGGTCGCGCCGCATTCTGGCCTTTTATGCCTAAGCCTGGAAAGAAGAAGGTTGCGGCCGTTGAGCCTGACACTCTTCCTGGCCTCGAGGGTGTTCGTGGTCTCTGGAAGGGCGTGGGTAACCTCGTCGGAAAGAAGCCTCGTGCAACCTGGATCATCACTTTGGTCGTTCTTCTTGCTGCCATTGCTGGCCTGCCAGGACTTAAGGCCAGTGGTATTCCTCAGACCGATCTTCTTCTGGGTAACAACATTGAATCTGTCGATGGTCAGGAAGTCTTGGCTCAGCACTTCGATGCTGGCGACGGCTCACCCGTGATCATCATCGCGGACGAGTCCAAGATGGACGCTGTGATGTCAGCTGCAGAAGCAACTGACGGAATTTCTAAGGTCACTGTTCAGGCAGATGCAGAAGCGATGACTGCGGCATACAAGAAGGCAGCTGAAGACGCTGCAGCAGCTGCGGCTGCTGCCTATGCCAGCGGCCCTCCCGCTGCCGGTGCCCCTTCTGCTTTCGTGATGCCTGAGATTGAAACCATTCCTCAGGTAGTTGACGGCAAGGTTCTGATCAGCGCAAACCTGACCTACCAGGCTGACTCCAAGGAAGCCGAGAACGTCGTCGAGCAGATGCGTGTCGACCTGGCAACCGTGGACCCTTCGGTTCTCGTCGGTGGTGAGACAGCTATTGCTCTCGACACCAACAACACAGCTGAAGCTGACCTTGCCAAGATCATCCCCATCGTGTTGGTTGTGATCTTCATCATCCTGATGCTGTTGCTGCGTTCGATTGTGGCTCCTTTGCTGTTGATCTTCACCGTTGTGGTGAGCTTCGCAGCAACCATGGGGCTGTCCGCAATCTTCTTCAACAACGTGTTTGGTTTCCCTGGTGCTGATGCGAGCGTTCCGCTGTTTGGATTCGTTTTCTTGGTCGCGTTGGGTATTGACTACAACATCTTCTTGATGACGCGTGTGCGGGAGGAAAGCCTCAAGATTGGCACGCGTCCGGGAATCTTGAAGGGCCTCACCGTCACTGGTGGCGTCATCACCTCAGCAGGTATCGTGCTGGCGGCAACCTTCGCTGCACTGGGTGTTATTCCACTGCTGTTCCTGGTTCAGCTGGCCTTCATCGTCTCGGTTGGTGTCATCATTGACACCGTTCTGGTGCGCACGCTCTTGGTTCCTGCCATGGCGTATGACATCGGACCCAAGATCTGGTGGCCGAGCAAACTTGGCCGCGAAGCCAAGTAACGAGCTCAACCCGTAACTTCAGCCCCCTAGAAATAGGGGGCTGAGTGCTTGTAATATCGTTTGAGTACGAACGACCTCTTTATTCCGCACCTATTTTGCGATTAGAATAAGGAATTCGTAGAAAAGGTGAAGAATGTCAACGATTTCCGAATCAGAACTGCTCTCTAAGGTCCCATCTCAGCTGTATATCAACGGTCAGTGGATCGACGCTACCGGTGGCAAAACGGTTGATGTGCACGACCCTGCAACCGGTCTGGTCATCAAGAGCATTGCTGACGCTTCCCCCGCAGATGGCATGAAGGCCCTGGACGCTGCTGTAGCGGCACAGGACGCCTGGGCAGCCACTGCGCCTCGTGTCCGTAGCGACATCCTCCGTAAGGCGTTTGAGCGCGTTCAGGAGCTCAAAGACGAGTTTGCTCTCCTGATGACCCTCGAGATGGGTAAACCCCTCGCAGAAGCCATTGGAGAGGTGAACTACGGTTCTGAATTCCTTCGTTGGTTCAGTGAAGAAGCCGTGCGCATTACTGGCCGCTACGGCACCAACCCTGAAGGCACTGGTCGCACCATCGTGACCCAGATGCCCGTTGGTCCCTGCTACCTGATTACCCCCTGGAACTTCCCTCTTGCTATGGCAACGCGCAAGATCGCCCCCGCGCTTGCCGCTGGTTGCACCGTCGTGGTCAAGCCCGCAACCCTGACTCCTCTCACCACCCTCTACTTCGTGAAGATTCTGGAAGAGTGCGGAGTTCCCGCAGGCGTCGTCAACGTGTTCACCACTTCCACGACTGCTGCTGTGTCAGACCCCATCGTTACCGACAAGCGTCTGCGTAAGCTCTCCTTCACCGGTTCCACCGGTGTGGGCCAATCGCTGATGAAGCTCGCTGCTGAAAATGTTCTTCGCACCTCGATGGAACTCGGTGGAAACGCGCCATTCCTCGTATTCGAAGATGCTGATCTCGACAAGGCAGTTGACGGCGTCATGATTGCGAAGTTCCGCAACATCGGCCAGGCCTGCACCGCAGCCAACCGCGTGATTGTGCACGAAAGTGTGGCAGCTGAGTTTGCTCAGAAGGTCACCGAGCGCGTGAAGGCCATGAAGATTGGTCGCGGCACCGAAGAAGGTGTCACCATTGGCCCCCTCATCGACACCAAGGCAGTGGCCAAGGCAAACGAACTCGTTCAGGACGCTGTGTCCAAGGGCGCAACCGTGCTCACCGGTGGCAAAGCCATCGAGGGTGCTGGCACCTTCTATGAGCCCACCGTGCTGACCGGTGTCACGTCAGGTGCAGACATCATGACTGAAGAGATCTTCGGTCCTGTGCTCTCCATCACCACCTTCAAGACAGAAGAAGAAGGCATCAACATCGCCAATGACACCGAATACGGTCTTATTGGCTATGTCTACACCGAAGACTTCAAGCGCGGTCAGCGTCTGATTGAGAAGCTGCAGACCGGCATGATGGGCCTCAACGCGGGTGTCATCTCCAACGCTTCTGCCCCCTTTGGTGGCGTGAAGATGTCTGGTCTTGGCCGTGAAGGTGGCTTTGAAGGAATCAACGAGTACCTCTCCACGAAGTACACCATGACACCCAATCCTTTTGCCTAACCTCTTCGCCTAAACACGAACACATGAAGAAGGCCCCTCCAATTGGAGGGGCCTTCTTTGTCTGTCTTGTGAGGATTACACGAGCAGCTGGTGCTTTGCGAGCTCCTTGTAGAGGGGAGTGGTGTTGACCAGATCCGAATGTGTACCTGTTCCGACCACAGCACCGTTTTCCAGCACAATGATCTGATCACTGTCAACCACAGTGGAGAGACGGTGAGCAATGATGATGAGGGTGCGGTCCTGCGCCACGCGATCAATCGCCTCACGCATGAGCTGTTCGTTCGCACCATCCAAGCTGGAGGTGGACTCATCAAGCAGGAGCACAGGAGGTGCTGCCAACAGTGCACGCGCAATTGCGAGACGCTGACGTTCACCACCGGAAAGCATGACGCCCTCTTCGCCCACAGGGGCGTCGAGGCCTAGGCCACTGCGTTCGAGCACGGTGGAGAGGTTCACGTCTTCGAGCACAGCAATGCACTGCTCGTCTGTGGCATTAGGCGAGCCCAGCAAGAGGTTGTCGCGCAGTGAACCGGCAAGAACGGGAGCATCCTGTTCGACATAGCCAATCTGTGCACGGAGGTCTTCGCGAGGAAGTGCCTTGATGTCCACGCCGCCTAAGCGGATCTCACCCGAATTGGGATCGTAGAAACGTTCAATGAGCCCCAAGATGGTGGACTTACCAGCACCCGAAGGACCAACCAGTGCTGCACGAGTTCCGTGAGCAACAGAGAAGGAGACACCCTTGAGAATCTCAGGAGCATCAATCTCCGGCTTGGCTTCTTCAGCAAGAGCTTCACCTGCGGCACCGCCAGCTTTGATCCGTGCCTTCTCTGCACGGGAAAGCTTGGAGATGGGGTCAGTTGTGCTCTCATCTTCCTCAACAGGAAGGACCTGCTTGGGATAAGAGAACTTCACGTCCACAAACTCCACGGCAACGGGAGAGTTCTTCACAGCACCACGAGCACCGCCATCAAGAACAGCGAGGGGAGCCAGGTCGCGGTCAAATTCACCTTCACTCGGCAGAGCAATGATTTCCTGAATACGACCCAGGGCACCCAGTGCGGCGTTCACCGAAGTAATCGCACCAAAGGCTTGACCTAAAGGCATGATCATCATGAACAAGAACAGGATGAAGGTCACCAGGTTGGCAACCGTGATGGCACCAGAAGCAACGCGGTAGCCGCCCACACCGAGCACGGTGAGGAATGCCACCTGCATGGCGATACCGGCAACGGGAACAACAAGGGCTGAGATCTTGGCGACCTTGATGCCCATTCGGTAGGCACCTTCGGCTTCTTCTTCAACAACCTTGATTTCGCGGTTGGTGGCATTCGCAGCACGGACGGTGCGCACGGCAGAGATTGCACGCTCAACCGAGGCAGCAAGCTCACCCACTTTGGCCTGTGCCTTGCGGCTGGCCACACGAATACGCCTGGAAAGCACGGTCACAATCGTGATCGCGCTGAACACAACAAGAACCGTGAGACCCAGAAGAACAGGGTCAAGAATGGCCATGGCAATGATGGAACCGACAAAGGTCAAAGATCCACCAATTGCTTCGACCAAACCCTGGGTGAGGACAGCACGGAGCAAAGTGGTGTCAGAGCCCACTCGTGAGACGAGGTCTCCGGTGCGACGGGTGTCGAATTCGCTAATCGGCAGACGCAGAATGCGCGCCACCAAGCGGCGACGAGATGAGAGAACAACACCTTCACCGGTGCGCTGGAGAAGATAGTGCTGGAAGCCATTGATCAGCGCGGTGGCAACAACGAGACCAATCAGCAACCAGACCAGGTTGCCCATGAGTTCACCCGCACTCACGCGGTTGATGACCTGCCCGACCAGAAGTGGCTGGGCAAGTGATGCACCTGCGCCAATCACGCTGAGCACGATGACGAAGGAGAGAACCTTCTTGTGTTCGAGCAGATAGGGCATCAACTGCCCAAAGCTCGCTTTGGGTGCAGAGGACTTATTTTCCGGGGTCGACGAACGACGACCCATGCGGGGTGAGCTCATCAGGTCCTAGTTACCAGGCGACAGCGAGAACGACGTTAAGCAGGGTCAGACCACCGATGCTCCAGAGAACCCAGGATGGTGCAACCTCACGCTTGCGGAAGACGATTGCCAGAACCGTGATCACGATGAGCACAGAAAGCTTGACCGCAATCTTGGTGTTGTTGACTTCTTCATCCTCGATGAGGCCTGCAGAGTAGATACCGGTCAGGGCAAGGCCGGTGACCAGCTGAAGGTATGAACCATCGAGCATGCCGCGCAGAACGCGGCCCTTGCCCTTGGCGATGTCCTTGATCTGAACCAGGAATGAACCCAGCAGATAAGAAAGACCAACGAAGTGCAGGATGACGAGGATTGTGACTAAAAGTTCCATATCCCCAGCCTAACCACTAGCCCCGGATGGCGCGAAGGGTCACAGCTGTTTCCAAGGCGGCAATTGCTGCCTCTGCACCCTTGTCTTCCTTGGAATCGGGCAGTCCTGCACGGTCCAAGCCCTGCTGTTCGTCATCGAGGGTCAGCACACCGAAGCCGACAGGCTTTCCGGTGTCGAGCGAAACTCGGGTCAGTCCACTGGTGGCAGCGTCTGAGACAAACTCGAAGTGAGGAGTACCACCACGGATAATGACGCCGAGGGCAACCACTGCGTCAGCGCCTGCCTCGAGGACAGCTTTGCTCACCACGGGAAGCTCAAAGCTTCCGGCCACGCGAACCAGAGAGTGCGAAGCACCACTGGCTTCGAGGGTGCGCTGAGCAGATGCAATCATCGCGTTGGTGATGACGTCGTGCCACTGGCCGGCAACGATCACGACGTTGAGACCAGAGCCATCAACAGTAATTTCGGGGGAGCCTGCGCCACTCATGCGGTGACCTCCTTAGCTTTGGGGGTTGAATCAATTGCGGGAAGTGTTCCGGGAAGCTGGTGACCCATGCGGTCGCGCTTCACGTTGAGGTATCCGGTGTTGAACTCGCCCAAGCCAACTACCAAGGGAACAAGTCCATTGATCGTGATGCCGAACTGTTCCAACTGGCGCTTCTTTTCAGGATTGTTGCTGAGCAAGCGGACAGAGCGAATGCCCATCTCATCAAGCATGCGTGCTGCAGCGGTGTAGTCACGGGCATCTGCCGGGAAGCCGAGCGCCAAGTTGGCGTCCAGAGTGTCAAGGCCTTGCTCCTGGAGCTTGTAGGCCTTGAACTTGTTGACCAAGCCGATACCGCGGCCTTCCTGGCCGCGCATGTAGAGCACAACACCACCTGCGGGGTCGGCTTCAATCATGCGGAGGGCTTCATCCAACTGAGGACCACACTCGCACTTGAGCGAGTGCAGTGCTTCACCGGTCAAGCACTCTGAGTGCACGCGCACGAGCACATCTTCCCCGTCGGGGTTTCCCGCAACAATCGCCACGTGGTCTGTGCCCGTGGCCTGGTCGCGATAGCCGCGCATGCGGAAGGTGCCATTTTCGGTGGGGACATTGGTCTCCACTTCGAACGCAACGCGGTGAGCGTCAAGCTCACCTTCGATGCGAGCGGGGAGTGGGTGAGCCTCGAGGTAGTCAATGAGAGCAGCCACCGTGGTGAGAGGCACATTCTCGCGTTCGGAAAGCTCTTCCAGACCTGGCATACGCATCATGTCGCCGTCCTCGGCCACGATCTCCGCAATGACACCTACTGGTTGCAGACCAGCCAGACGCATGAGATCAACAGCTGCCTCGGTGTGGCCAGGACGTTCTTGAACGCCGCCATCTACTGCACGCAGGGGAAGCACGTGTCCTGGGCGGATGAGGTCGTGGGGTACTGAGCCAGGATTGGCCAACACCTGCATGGTGAGTGCACGATCTGACGCGCTGATACCCGTGGTGGTGCCTTCGGCAGCATCCACGGTGATTGTGTAGGCGGTCTTGCGTGTGTCCTGGTTGCGCTCAATCATGATGGGCAGGTTCAGGCGGTCTGCCACATCGCGCGACATTGGAGCACAGAGCAAACCGGAGGAGTGCTTCACAATCCAGGCAATCGATTCTTTCGTGGCGAACTGGGCGGCCATGATGGCGTCGCCCTCGTTTTCGCGGCCTTCATCATCGGCAACGAGCACGATGCGACCAGCCTTGAGTGCTTCAAGCACTTCGGGGATAGGAGTGAGAGCCATGTTAGGCACCTGCATTCTGTTGGGGAAGGAAGGCCAGCATGCGTGCGACCTGACGGGCAATAATGTCGGTTTCGAGGTTGACGGTGTCGCCGACGGAACGAAGTCCGAGCGTGGTCACCGCGAGGGTTTCAGGAATGAGAGAAACCTCAAACCACTGGGAAGCTTCAGAAGGAGCACTGATCGTGCTCACAGTCAGAGAAACGCCATCCACGGTGATGGAACCCTTGTCCACCAGCAGGGGAGCGAGTTCACGGCTCAAACCAAAGCGAACCACAGTCCAGTCTTCACTGGGAGTAATGGACAAAACTTCGGCAGTGCCATCAACGTGTCCCTGCACGATGTGGCCGCCCAGGCGACTACCCAGTTCGGCAGCACGCTCAAGGTTGACCGCAAGACCCACAGTTGCATTGCGCATCGTGGACATGGCCAGGGTCTGCTCCATCACATCTGCCGTAAATGAGGTTGCGTCGTGTTCAACCACGGTCAGGCAGACACCGCTGACGGCGATGGAGTCGCCCTGCTGAGCGCCCTGCAGTGCTTTCACGCCCGATACCGTCAGGCGCACGGCGTCTGGCTGCTGCTCAATCGCGGTGATGGTGCCACGTTCTTCAATGAGGCCGGTAAACATTACGCGTCCTTCCGGGTCGTCTTGGCGGTAATAAAAATGTCTGCTCCGAGAGGTTCCACAGAAGAAATCTCGACGTCGATGCGCTCAGAAAGTGTGCTCACACCCAGATCACCGAGAGCGACCTTGTCGCCACCCAGCAATACAGGGGCGAGGTAGATGTAGAGACGGTCAGCTAAGCCTGCAGCAATGAATGCACTGGCCAGAGTGGGCCCGCCCTCGACAAAGATCGAGCGGATGCCCTTGTCGAACATCTCGCTGAGGGCAGCGTGAAGATCGTTGTGACCAATGATGAGTGGTTCTAAAGGGTGCTGGTGAACCTGTGCGTCACCGGGCACGTTGCGTGTGCCAATGATGACGGGAATGGGCTGGTGGTCGTGGAGTTCACCTTCGGGAGTGCGAGCAGTGAGCGAAGGGTTATCTGCGAGAACTGTTCCCGTGCCCACCACGATGGCATCTGCGGCCGAGCGCTGTTCGTGCACGCGTGCACGAGATTCGGGTCCCGAGATCCACTGGCTGGTGCCATCGTGAGCTGCTGCGCGGCCATCCAGGCTCGCTGCCCACTTCACCGTGACGTGGGGGCGGTGCAGGCGTGCAGCCAGCATCCACTCTTCAAGAAGTTCTTCCACATCGTCTTCGAGAACACCACCGAGAACCTCGATACCGGCATCGCGCAGGCGCTGTGCACCACCAGAGGACGCGTGGCCAGGGTCGGTTGCTGCATAGACAACATGTGCCACACCAGCCTCGATGAGTGCTTGTGCACAGGGACCAGTTCGACCGGTGTGGTTACACGGTTCCAAGGTCACGACAAAGGTCGAACCCTGTGCTTGTTCAGGGGTGAGTTGGCTCAGCGCATCAACTTCAGCGTGGGCAGTGCCTGCACCGCGGTGCCAACCCTCAGCGATGATGGTGCCGGCTGAGTTCAGCACGACGCAACCCACCTGAGGATTCACACCATTGCTGGGGCCGTTGCCAGCCAGCGCGATGGCGCGACGCATCGCAGGCTCGTAGCCTGACGAAGGTGTTGTGTGGTCCATCTACCGGTGCTCTCATCTTGGTGAGGCGTGCTTCGGGTAGACGGGTGCCATGGCGACAACCGAACTCGGCAGGGTACAAAAAGTAACCTGCCGCGCGCGTTCTCCCATCCGGACTTTAACCGTCGGTCCTGGAGTTTCACCAGATCAACCTCATCCTCGGGCCTGGTGGCCTTTGCATAAGGGTCGCGGACTATAACCGCCGGCTCAGATTTTCACTGACCCCGAAGCGCGTTGCTCTAGAAAACAGTCTAGCTGGTGGGTTTATTCCCCGCGAGATGAGTGACTGTGGATTCGCTGAGAGCGTTCGTGATGTGTTTTAGCCGTGGTGGCGAGGAAGAAGGCCAATAGCGTCATACACCTTGGCCAACGTGGCATCTGCAACCTCGGAAGCACGATCTGCTGCCTTGCCGAGGATGCGATCTAACTCTGCTGGGTCGGAAAGCAATTCGTTGGTGCGCTCGCGGATAGGCGTGAAGCTGGCGGTGACCTGCTCAGCCAGATCCTTCTTCAAGCCGCCATAGCCGCCACCGGCATATTCGTTGACAATGTCATCCACGCTGCGACCGGAGAGCACCGAGAAAATGGTGAGCAAGTTGGCCACCCCAGGCTTGTTCTCGCGGTCGAAACGGATCTCGCCATCAGCGTCAGTCACCGCACGCATGACCTTCTTCGCGGTGATGGCAGGGTCATCCATGATCTTGAGCAGGCCTGCTTCAGTCTCTGCTGACTTCGACATTTTCGCTGTGGGAGTCTGCAGGTCATAAATCTTGGCAGTCTCTTTGAGAATGTGACCTTCAGGGATGGTGAACGTCTCACCAAAGCGAGAGTTGAAGCGCATGGCAAGGTCACGGGTGAGCTCAAGGTGCTGGCGCTGGTCTTCTCCCACCGGAACGACGTTGGCTTGGTAAGCGAGGATGTCTGCTGCCATCAGAATCGGATAGGTGAACAGACCCACCGAGGCAGCGTCGGCTCCTTGCTTAGCGGACTTGTCTTTGAATTGAGTCATGCGGCTGGCTTCACCGAAACCGGTGATGGTGTTGAGTACCCAGGCAATCTGGGTGTGTGCCTGCACGTGGGACTGAATGAACAGAGTCGACTTATCGGTGTCAATACCGGCAGCGATGTATTGCGCAGCAGTGGAGCGGGTGCGCTCACGTAGTTCTGTGGGGTCCTGTGGAACTGTGATGGCGTGCAGGTCAACTACGCAGTAGAAAGCATCGAATTCGTCCTGCATAGTGACCCAGTTGCCCAGGGCGCCAATGTAGTTGCCGAGGTGAAGGGAGTCACTGGACGGCTGCATGCCGGAGAGGATGACGGGCTTGGTCATGATGTCCTAGAGGTTGTAGTCGACGACGACGGGGGTGTGGTCTGACCAGCGAGTGTCATAGGACTCTGCGCGGTCGACGGTGTAGTTGGTAGCAAGGGCTGCGAGAGCAGGAGTGGCGAGGTGGTAATCAATGCGCCAGCCAGCATCGGTATCGAATGCCTGTCCACGCCAGGACCACCAGGTGTAGGGGCCAGGAACCTGACCAGCTGCTGCGCGTCCGACATCGACCCAGCCGAGGCCTGTGCCGGTAGAGCCATCAGCGCCGGTCACGGTTTCACCTGCAGCACCCATGAAGCGATCAAAGTAGGCACGTTCTTGGGGCAGGAAGCCAGCACGCTTGACGTTGCCCTTCCAGTTCTTGATGTCCAGCTCAGTGTGACCCACGTTGAGGTCACCGACCACGAGGGCGTAGTCGCTGTGCTGGGCTAGCTCAGGCAAACGAACCTGCATGGCGTCTAAGAACTTGAATTTCTCCACCTGCTTAGGAGTATCCACTTCACCAGAGTGCACATAGGTGCTCACCACGGTCAGGATCTTGCCTGCGATCTTGTAGTCGGCTTCGAGCCAGCGACCTGCGGTATCAAAGTCATCTGCGCCAAGGCTCACGCGGTGAATTTCTGCCGAGCTGCGGCTGGCCAGCGCAACGCCAGCACGGCCTTTGGCCGTTGCTGCGTCATGCAGAATGTTCCAGTCGGGACCTAAGAGTTCTTCGAGGTCTTCGGTGGAAGCACGCACTTCTTGCAAGGCGAGAATGTCAATGCCGCGACCATCGAGCCACTCGCTCATTCCTTTACGGAAGGCGGCACGAACACCGTTGACGTTGACGGTGGCAATGCGGACTGACATGCCCTAATTCTATTGGGCTAGTTCTTGTCGTGACGGTGGGGCACGACCCAGCCGAAGTCTTTCAACTCCACACCGGAATCACTCATGCTCACCGCAACCCAGCTGGTGGCAAGGAGATAAATCCGAGAGGCGAAGTTGAAGTAGATCAACAGTCCAATGAACACCGTGAAGCTGGCGAGCAATGGATTGCTTTCTGGACGGGTGAGGACATAAGACCCCAACACCTTCAAGAGCATCAACGCGAAGCCACCCAAAAGAGTTCCATTGCGCAGGATGCGCCAGGGGATAGGGACCCCACTCAAGATTCGAATGATGGCAGCAAGCACGACGGTGTCAAAAACGAACACGACTGCTAAGCCAATAACTTCGAACAGAATCTTGCCCACACCCGATTTATCAACAATGCCAAGTTCAGGGAAGATCACACCCGAGAGTTTGGTCACGCCCACTGTTGCGGTGGCACTGAGCAAAACAAAGATGACGTAGATCAATGCAAGAACAAGGTCATAGACCTTGAGCAACATGTAATTCACCTTCGACTGTGGAAGGTTGAAGATCGTGCGCACGGCAGTGCGAACATAGTTCAGCCAGTTGATGGCTGTGTAAAGCACGATGAAAACAGCTAGGCCGCCAGTCCAGCCAAAGCCTGTAATTGACTCCAAAGTAGTGGGATCAATGACCCCACCTTTTCTAATGAGATCTGGCACCTGAGCGTTGATGAACTCGATGACCGCCTTGCGAATCTCAGGACGATCCTTGAGAAAAATGCCGGTGAGGCTAAAGCCCACCCACACGGCAGCGAAGGTGGCAAAGACAGCTTGAAAGGACATCCCTGCTGCCAGGAGGTTTCCACCAGCAGCGCTATATGCCTTATAGACACGGTAGGGGCGTTGTGCTTTCGCCCAGGCCAATATCTTCTTCATACTTGCCAGCTTAAAGGGAAAGGCCCGTGGATTCCTTTGAAGAACCCACGGGCCAAAGAGCCCCGCTAACTTTTAGTCAGCGTCGAGGTCAGATGTGAGCAGGCTAGCCAGCTCGTCTGCAACAGCCTCAGCGTTGTCACCTTCGACATCGAGCACGAGTTCTTCTCCGTGTCCGACAGCGAGAGCGAGCACCGAGAGGATGCTTGCACCATCTGCGTTGTCACCATTGGGCTTAGTAATCGTGACGTCGTGACCGGTAGCTCCTACAGCCTGCACAAAAGTGCTGGCTGGACGAGCGTGAAGTCCAACGCGCGAACCAACAGTGACGGTTCTCTGAGCTTTAGGCAACTGCTTCCTCCAGTGCTTCGTCGGAGACACCAGGCTTGATGTTCTTTGCGACGATAACGAGGAGTGCGGTTACGACCGTACCGATTGCAACTGCAATCAGGTACATGGGCCAGTTGCCCACGAGGCCGAATACCCAGAGGCCACCGTGAGGTGCGCGCAGGGTGCAACCGAAGGCTGCAACGAGAGCACCAGATACACCCGAACCGATCATGATCGAAGGGATCACGCGCAGTGGGTCAGCAGCAGCGAATGGGATTGCACCTTCAGTGATGAAGGATGCACCGAGCAGCCAGGCAGCCTTACCGTTCTGACGCTCAGCGTTCGAGAACATCTTCTTGCGAAGAACGGTCGCGAGTGCGAGACCCAGAGGAGGAGTCATACCTGCAGCCATGACGATTGCCATGATGACGAAACGAGGGTCGTTTGCATCTGCCGAAGCGCCAGCCTCAGTAAGACCAGCAGCTGCGAAGGTGTAAGCAACCTTGTTGACGGGACCACCCATGTCGAATGCCATCATGAGGCCGAGGATGATACCCAGACCAATGAGGCTTCCACCGGAGAGGCCGGTCAGCCAGTCGTTCAGAGCGGTCATGAGGGACTTGAGAGGACCTCCGAGGATGACGAGCATCAGACCAGCAGTGATGAAGGTTGCGACCAGTGGGATCACAACAACTGGCATGAGCGGACGCAGCCAGTTGGGGAGCTTGATGCGGCTGAGCCACAGAGCTACGAAACCACCGAGGAAACCGGTGATAAGACCACCGAGGAATCCGGCGCCAACGGTACCAGCAATGGCACCACCAACGAATCCGGGAGCCAGACCGGGACGGTCAGCAATCGCGTAAGCGATGAAGCCCGAAAGGACTGGTACGAGGAAACCGAAGGTAGCAGCACCAACGGCGAACATAACATAAGCCCAGTCATGAGCGGCTAGAGGGTTGAAACCCTTAGCCAGGAACTCTGCCTGGTCCTGGTAAACGATGTCATAACCACCGATCATGAACGACAGAGCGATAAGGATACCGCCGGCCGCCACGAAGGGGATCATGTAGGAAACACCGGTCATCAGCCATTGGCGGATGCGGGTTCCTGTTCCTGAGTTGTTAGACAATTGTGGCCTCCAATGCCTCATTGCATTTTGTTTGGTGTTACAGATCTTGCCGTCTCAGCAAGAACTCTATGGAAAAAGCTACGCCGTGATTAGCTGAAAAGGCGGGCAAAGAAGCCCTTCTTTTCACCCGTGTCGTTGGCGGGCTTTGAAGCTGCAGCGGGTGCTGCAGCCTTGGGAGCGCTACCGGCATCCTTGGGAAGGGTGTCGATGGAGCTCACAGCTTTTGCAACTACGTTCTCTGCGTCAGCAAGAGCCTTGCTTACGCCGATCTGCAAGAAAGGCTTGCCAGCGAAGCGAGAACGATCTTTGACCTCGAGGTCGGTTGCGAAAATTACCACGTCAGCAGCGTCAATGGTGGACTGCTTCATGGGGGAAGAACCTGCGGAACCCTGGGTTTCTACGGTGATCTCGTAGCCAGCCTTCTTAGCTGCCTGCTCGAGAGCTTCAGCTGCCATGTAGGTGTGGGCGATACCGGTGATGCAGGATGTTACGGCGACGATCTTGGTCATTAGGACTGTACCTCTCGTGTGATGATTGCTGCGATTTCGGCACCAGAGTTGGCGTCGCGCAGGGACTGGCGGAAGTCTTCGTGCACGAGCTTGCGAGCAAGTGCAGCGAGGATGTGAAGGTGCTTGTCGTCTGCGCCATCTGGTGCAGCGATCAAGAAGATGAGGTGTGCGGGGCCGTCAGCGGCACCGAAGTTCACGCCGTCCACGCTGGTTGCTACAGCAACCGAAGGAACGGTGACGTGGGCGGAACGTGCGTGGGGGATACCGATACCACCGGGGAGACCGGTTGCCATCTGTTCCTCACGGGCACGGACGTCGGCGAGGAAGCCGTCGAGGTCGGTTACGCGGCCGTCGTTAGCGAGCTTGACAGCCAGCTGGCGAGTTGCGTCTTCCTTGGTTTCAGCAACCAGACCAACGATGACGATGTCTTCGGTAGTCAGTGCTGCGGTTGCGTCAGTCATACGTGGAGCTCCTTAATGGCGGTGGTGAAACTGGGGTTGATGACAGTGTGAACTGCCGTAATAGTAATGTCTTTTGGCCCGGGCACTGTGGTGGCAGGCAACTGAACGGCTGCCGAGCCCCAGGCGACAGCGGTGGAAATCCGCGTAATGTCGCCATCTTCGTGCCTAGAAAGTTCTTCAGAAATTGTCACGTCTGCGCTGAGATATCCAGCCAATGTGCTGTCTCCAGCACCGACGGTGCTATCTGGAGTGACGGGGTCGTGACCGGCCCAAATACTTCCACGGCTGTTCACGAGCAAGGCACCGTTCTCACCCAGACTCACCACGATGGCAGCACCTGGGTTACCAAGCAGGCTCTGTGCGAACTCCACAACGTCGCCGACGGTGGGAAGTTCACGGCCTGCAAGTTCTTCCAACTCTTCGTGGTTGGGCTTCATCAGGTCTGCAACACCTGAGTGTGCAACAGCAGCAAAAGCCCCGCCGGAAGTGTCAACCGCGAAACGCACGCCGTGTTCGTGAGCGAGCTTGCCGAGTGAAACATAGAAAGAACCATCAAGTCCACGAGGAAGACTTCCAGCGGCAACCAACCAACGTGGTGAAGATTCCAGAACGCCCGCAATTTGCGAAAGTAGCGCTGCGGTTTCAGATTCAGAAAGCTGGGGTCCTGCTTCGTTGATCTTGGTGGTGTCGCCGTGAGCATCCACAATGGTGATGTTCTGACGAACTTCTTCAGCAATGCGTGTGGTGACGGTCTGAATTCCCACCTCGCTCAGTGCGGATTCAATCCAGCTACCTACAGTTGCGTCTGAGGGGAAGACTGCAGCGGTGTTGATGCTGTTTTTGTGAAGAGCGCGAGCAACGTTGATTCCCTTGCCGGCAGGATCTTTGTGCTTGCCAGTTGAACGGTTCACTTCACCGGTGGTGAAGGTGTCCAGTTCGAGGGTGAGGTCCACGCTGGGGTTGGCAGTCAGAGTGATGATCATGCGACCACCACATCAGGGCCGGCCATCTCGATTTCGATGAGGTGTTCGTTGTCGATGGAGCTGTCGGTGATGACGGTGTCAATCCGGCTCAGTGGAGCAACGTGGCCAAAGTCTTCGCGACCAAACTTGGTGTGGTCTGCCAGGACGACGGTGCGACGAGCTGCATCAACGAATGCAGTCTTGATGCGCGCTTCTTCAAGGTCGGGTGTGGTCAAGCCACGTTCAGGGGTCAAGCCATTGATACCGAGGAAGGCAACGTCGACAGAGAGTGAACGCAGTGCGTCCTCAGGCCAAGAGCCGACCATGGCCAAGGTGAGGGGGCGAACGTGGCCACCGAGCAAGTGCAGCTGAATGTTGGGGCGGGTAGCCAGAACGGCAGCGATTGGAATCGAGTTGGTCACCACAGTGAGGTCGATGTCCTGAGGAAGCAGGGCAGCAAGACGTGCGGTGGTGGTACCGGCGTCGATGATGATGGAGCCGCCATTGGGAATTTCAGAGAGAGCCATTCGTGCGATGCGCTCTTTCTCATCGGAGAGCATGCCTTCGCGGTAGGTGACATCCGGTTCAACGCTGAGGCGGTCGATGGGGATGGCGCCACCGTGTGCGCGCTGCAACAGGCCACGACGTTCTAAGACAGTGAGATCGCGACGAATTGTCTCGGGAGTGACATCGAGTTCTTCGGCGAGGGAGCGAACTTCCACGCGACCCTGATGACGCGCCTTGGCCAGGATGGCCTGGTGGCGTTCAGGTGCGTACATGGGACTCCATTGTCTAGCGGACGTTGCTTCAAACATTATGCCAGCAAAATGTTTGTTTGTCTTTTTTTACTCCCGATTCCACTTGTTTGTCAACATAAAAGGGGGGTAAAGTTAATGTTTGTGTCCGTTTGCAAACAGACACCCACAACTTAACCGCTAAAAATCAGCCCTCCTTGATGAAGAATTGAGAAGGTCTTACTTCTTACAAGGAGCAGCAATGGAGCTCACCGGTATCGGCGTAGGCCGCGGAATCGCAGCAGGCCCCGTCAAGCGCATGCCTGAGCCCCTGGCGGAACCAACAGACATCGAACGCACAGCAGAGGCTGAGGCTGAGATTGCTGCTGCCAAAGTTTCTCTCGCTGCTGTCGGTGAGTGGCTGCGTGAACGTGGCGTCAAAGCCGGTGGCGAAGCCAAGGATGTTCTCGACGCTCAGGCCTTGATGGCCGGCGACCCTGCACTGGCAAAGGACATTGCTAAGCGCATCGAAGCGGGCAAGACCGCCGAGCGTGCGGTCTTCGACGCTTTCTCTTCTTTCCAGAAAATGCTTGAAGGCATGGGCGGCTACATGGGTGAGCGTGCTGCCGACCTCGCCGATGTTGCTCAGCGTGTTATTGCTCACCTGCGCGGAGTTCCCGCTCCAGGAGTTCCTGAGTCTGACGAGCCCTTCATTCTTGTGGCTCACGATCTTGCTCCCGCAGACACCGCACTTCTGGACTTCACCAAGGTGTTCGCCCTCGTCACTCGTGATGGTGGCCCCACTTCTCACACCGCCATCTTGGCTCGTGCGAAGTCCATTCCCGCCATCGTGGGGGTGGGTGCCGGGGCAGAGTCACTGACCGATGACACTCTTGTCGTGGTCAACGCCGCAACCTCCACCGTTACCGCTGGAGTTTCTAGGGCAGATGTTGACGCAGCACTGGTGAAGCGTTCCGAGTGGCTCGAAGCATCTAACGCACCTATCACTGATGGCGCACTCAAGGATGGCCACAAGGTTCCTCTGCTGGCTAACCTCGGATCTCCTAAGGAAGCTGCCGGCGCGATTGCGCTCGGCGCTGAAGGTGTTGGTTTGTTCCGCACCGAGTTGCTTTACTTAAATTCAAAGGTTGTTCCAACTGTTGAAGAGCAGGCTGCCGAGTACGCTGCAATTCTTGCCGCTGCACCGCAGGGCCCAATTGTGGTTCGCACAATTGACGCCGGTAGTGACAAGCCGGTTCCATTCTTGCTAATGCCGCACGAAGAAAACCCGGCACTTGGTGTTCGCGGTTTCCGTTTGATTCAAGATCACCGCGACTTCATTGAAGACCAGTTGAAGTCACTTGAAATTGCCAGAGTGCAAACCGGCCGTGAAGTTTGGGTAATGGCACCAATGATTGCAACCGTGCAAGAAGCAAAGCAGTTTGCCGATCTTGCCCGCTCACTTGGTGGCTACAAGGTGGGCATCATGGTTGAGACACCTTCTATTGCGGCATTGATAGACCAGCTGGCCGGCATCGTTGACTTTGTATCGGTTGGTACTAACGACCTGTCTCAGTACCTGTTTGCTGCCGACCGCATGAACGCCAACCTTGGTGCACTCAGCAACCACTGGCAGCCAGGTTTGATTCGCACCCTTGCCCGCATCGCCGATGGCGCCAACCGTGGCGGCTTCAGCGTTGGCGTATGTGGCGAGAGCGCTTCAGACCCTGCCTTCGCAGTTGTGCTTGCCGGTCTTGGCATTAACTCTGTCTCTGTTTCTGTTTCTCAGGTTGGTGCGGTTCGCGCATCACTAAGTGCACTTGATCTTGCTAAGGCAAAAGAAGTTGCCAACGCGGTGTTGGTTGCAACATCACCTGAAGAAGCAAAGGCGGCAGCACTAGATGCACTCTCGCAGCTCTAAAGTAAGCGTCATTGGTGCGGGTGCCGTTGGCGCCTCAATGGCTTATGCAATGTTGATTCGTGAATCAGCGCGCGAGGTTGTTTTGTACGACGTAAATGAGGCCAAGGCAACTGCCGAGGTTCTTGATCTTGCACACGGCACCCAGTTCACCGGTTCATCATCAATTAGCGGTGGCGCAGATATTTCTTTGACTGCAAACTCAGATGTAATTGTCATTACCGCTGGGGCAAAACAAAACCCGGGGCAAACACGCTTAGAACTTGCCGGGGTTAATTTTTCAATCTTGAAATCATTGCTGCCAGATCTTTTGAAGCACTCCCCCGAGGCAATATTTGTTTTGGTTACCAACCCTTGTGATGTGCTTGCAACCGCCGCAATGCGCCTAACCGGTTTGCCTGCGAATCGTGTGTTTAGTTCTGGAACAGTTTTAGACTCTTCAAGACTTCGCTGGTTGTTGGCACAACGCTTTGGTGTTTCAACTGCAAACATTCACGCCAACATTATTGGCGAGCACGGTGATTCTGAATTTGCTCTTTGGTCTCAAGCTGCAGTTGGAAATGTGCCACTGCTTGACTGGAAGTTAGAAGACGGCAGCACGCTATCACGTGATGAACTTGATGCAATTGCGTACTCGGTAAAAACCGCAGCCTACAAAGTTATTGAAGGTAAAGGCGCAACTAATTTTGCAATTGGTTTATCTGGTGCGCGAATTGTTGAAGCCGTATTAAATGATGAACACGCAATCTTGCCAATTAGTTCAGTGCTAAATAATTACCACGGGGTTTCTGGCATTGCCATGTCTGTGCCTACTTTGGTTTCAAGAAACGGTGCGGTTCGCACAATTGACATCACCATGCAGCCACACGAGCAAGATCTGTTTGAAAAATCTGCGGCAGCCATCAAGGCCTCGCTAGATTCAATCGGAATTTAAGCTTCGCTAATTATTCGGTTTACCACGCTGTTAAACAGCGCAGCACGGTCATCGTTCTCGGCACCAGCAAGGTAGTACTCACGCATCTCTTTACGAGCATCGTAGGTTGCCTGGGTATCGGTGTTTAGTAGGCGCAAAATTGCAGGCTCAAAGTCAGCTGGCGCACGGCCATCAAGCACAACGCCGGTCTTTGCCATTGGGTAGCGCTCTGTAAATTCTTGAGCGGTTTGATCCATGCTTACCAACAGATAAGGCTTTAGCGAGAATAGCCAGTCACTCATAATGCCCGATAGGTCAGAGACAATCATGTCGCTAAGGTTGGCCGCCTGGTTCACGGTGATCTCTGTTTCGGCGGCGGCACCAAAGACGTGCTTTATGCCGGTCTTATTGGCGTGCTGCTCTAGCATTTCGTGCACCACAGAAATGGTGTGGGCGCCCTCGCTGGTCTTTGAGCAAAACGGGTGCGGGCGGTAAATTACGCTGGCACCGGCCTTGGTTAGGGCCTCAACAATCTGCGGGGTAACCGAAAGGCTAGAAAGCTCTTCGCCAAGCGCAGAGCCACCCCAGGTTGGCGCTACCAGCACGGTTGGCTTCTTTGGGTTTACCGGGCCTTCGGCCACGTTCATGCCGCCAAGTTGCGGGCGGCCAACAATTTCAAATTTATCGGCGGCTACCTTTACGCCGTTTCGCGCGTAGCGGTCTACGCCAGCCTGGCCGGCTACAAAGATTTTGGTGAACATGCCAGAGACCGGGTTGAAGCTTGCGGTTTTTTCGCTGTCTCCGTGCATTAGCTGCGCGTGCACCAGGTGAGGAAACCTAACGACCTCTGTGTTTTCACGTGCGTTATTTACGTACATGATGAACTTGAGGGTGGGCAGGTTACAAACCTCAATTAGTTTGTCGCGGTCGCGCGCAATAACAACTTTTGCTTTTTTGGTCATTGCCTGTAGCTGGCCAGCCATGCTTGGTCGGCGGGTGATGATGATCCACTCTTGGCCAACGTTTTCAAAAGGTTTGATCCACATTGCAATTTGGTACAGCGTGCTTTCATCGCCGTCAAAGAAAACAGCAAAGCTTGGTTTCATTCCGGCTAGCGACTTTGTGTCTTTGGTGGCCAATACGCCGCCAAGGTTCATGCCAGCGCTGCGCAGGTAACTTGAAATTACGCGCAGAACCTTTGAGACAAAGATTAAGAAAGTACCTAAAGCTTTAATGATTTACTCCTGTGTGCTTTTTTGTGGCCAAATACGAACCTACCAAAACCAGCGGGAATCCAACCAGAATTCCGGCGGTGATTGGTTCATCCAAAAGCAGAATACCCAGCACCACGGCTACTGCCATGTTCATATAGGTGACCAGGCTGCCGCGGGCAACGCCAATTTCTTTAATCAAAGTGAAATAGGCAACGAATGCAATTGCAGAGCAAATCACACCAAGACCAATAATTGAAAGCCATGCCTCGATAGGTGGGTTGGCTGCAATTTCACCAGGCAAAGAGAAGGCTGCCGGCACCGCGTAAATAACCGCAACAATTGCCATTGCCAAACCATTGATTGCCACTGCAGAGACATCGGGAATTTTTATTGAAGTGATAACCGGTGCAACCGCATAACCAACTGAGGCAAGAATGATCATGCCCACGTGAGGAACAGAAATGCTGCCAGAAAGTGCATCAATACCAACTAGCAAAATCAAACCTGTGAATCCAATTGCCAGGCCGGCAAGAGTTTTTGGGTGAGCTAGAGATTTGTCTTTTAGATAAAACAGGCCAATCAAGAGGCCAAAGAAAGGTACGGTGGCAACCAGCAAGCCGGCTAGGCCCGAATTAATCACTCGTTCGGCCTCAGTAAGTAGATACCAGGGGCCAACCATTTCAATGAGTGCGTACAACAGTACATAGGGCCAAGCTTTGAGTGCGGGCTTCAATACTTTGCGATTAATGGCAATGGGAATAAGCACGGCCGCGCCAACCAGTACGCGAGAAAAAACAATGGTCCAGGTTGAGAAGTCTTCAACCGCTACGCGTATAAATAGGTACGGTACGCCCCAGGCAACACCAGCAATAAGAAAGAGAATCAGGCCTTTTCGCGACATTACCTAAGCCTAACTGACCGCTTAATGGCGGCTAGCCCCCGCCCCAGCAGTAGATTTAGCCCATGAGTTCAATGAAGACCGCAGCGCTAATTCGCTTTGCAACCGCCTTTGCCATGTTGGCCAGTGTGGTTTGGCAAATTACTTCAAGAGTTGTGAACAATGTGTTCAGGCCATGGGAGTACTTCTCTTACTTCACCATTCAGACCAGCCTGATTGCCATTGTCACTCTTAGCGTTGCCGGTTGGTTTGCCTGGAATGGGCGTGCGGAAACTCGCGTGCTGAATATCGTGCGGTTATCTACTGTGACTTTCACGGTTGTGGTGACCTTGGTTTACAACCTTTTGCTTCGCGGCCTGCCAGATGCCGCCGCCGATGGCGACTACGTGTGGCCGGTGCTACCAAATGAAATTCTGCACGTGTGGGCTGCGATCTTTATGTTGATTGACTGGATGCTCTCTAGCCGCCGAATCAACCTGCGAATTCGCACAATTTTTTGGGTGCTGTTGTTTCCATTGGTTTGGTTGGTTTACTCAATCATTCGCGGTCTTGCGGTTGACTGGTGGCCTTACTGGTTTATCAATCCAAATGAACCGGCCGGCATAACAGGAATGCTTACCTACATAATTGGCATCATGCTGTTCTTGCTTACCGTGGCAATTGCATTACTTGGTTTGCAACGCATCACAGTGCGCGCATTTAGAAAGTAATTACTTAGCCAACATTTCGCGAACCAGTGGCACAACCTTGGTTCCATAAAGTTCAATTGAGTGCATCAGTTTGCTGTGGCTCATTGGGCCGTTGGCATACTTCAAATCAAAACGGTGTGCGCCAATAGATTCAATGGCATAGGCAATTTTCTTTGCAACTGTTTCAACAGAGCCAACATATAGTGAACCTTGCTTCACCTCGGCCAAGAATGAATTCTTTTGCACCGGTG